>WNFL01416080.1_pt1 | contig 16185 bp, 12 predicted proteins | sample 5400361 | NCBI WGS metagenome assembly WNFL01 (sample SAMN13153351, study PRJNA577476) | soil metagenome | isolation source: 40 cm soil on Douglas fir-dominated hillslope | place: USA:California | collected 2013-09-17 | reverse complement strand
GGCCGCGAGGTCGGCGGCGCGGCGCTCGTCCTCGCAGGGATCCTCGTGTCCGAGCTGCCGCTCGGGAGACGCTAGACCGGCTGCGATCCGCCCGCGAAAAGATGGTTGATGAGATAGAAGATGTCCGAGACGTTCATGGCGCCATCCCCGTTCACATCCGCAGGACCGAGCGGCGCAGTGCCGCCCGCGAAGAGGAAGTTGATCAGATAGAAGACGTCCGCGACGCTGACCACGCCGTCGGAGTTCACGTCGCCGTTCTCGGTGTAGTACGTGAACGCGCCTCCCACCTTCGTGCTTCCCGTGGACCCCGTGACGACGATGTCGACGGTGCCGGCCGCGTGCGGGGGCGTCGTCACCTGGAGCCCCACGCCCACCAGCACTCCCGTCGCCGTCGCGCCGCCGAAGGTCACGGTCGTCGGAGGGGCCGAAAGCGATTCCCCACCTTCGTGCCGCCGGAACGGGGCCCCGAGCGCGGCGAGAGAACCTGAACGCGCGGCGCCGTCGTCGAGGTGGACGAGAGCCAGACGTGCACCGGCACCGGCCCGACGTCGCCCTGGGAGTAGCTCGAGATGCGGAGGAAAAGCTTCTGGCCCGCGGAAGCCGCCACCGACATCGCATAGGAGCCGCCACCCGCGCAGGGAGTCCCCGCCGGGATCGTGCCGCACGCCTTCTGGCCCGCGGCTGCCGCGGCGCACGCGGAGGTGCTCTGGTAGATCCCGACCACGGTGTCGAACTGCGTGCCGCAGGTGGAGAACGAGTACGTGCCGGAGACCGACGGCGTGAACGAGACCCAGAGCGACGAGTTGAGATACGGGTAGCAGGAGGGAAGCGGATCCGAGAGCTGCGCGGTCGCGTTCTGGTTCTCGAGGAGCACGGTGTACGGGAAGGGGCCCGCGGCCGGGATCGCCGCGGGTGTCGCGCAATCGTCGGCAGGCTCGGGCACGTCGACGGTGACGGCGGTCGAGCCGTGCGCGCCGTGGCTGTCCCGCGCGCCGAGGTTCACGGAGAAGACGCCGGCCTTGTCGAAGCGCTGATAGACGTTCGTGGCGCCCTCAGCCGTGTGCACGGTTCGCCACGTGTCCCCGAACGTCCACGTGCCGGCCGCGGTGTCGCCGCCGTCCGCGTCCGAAACGGAGCCGTGGAAGAGGAGAGTCGTCCCCTTCGCGACCGACTGATACGCGGGCGAGGTGATGGCGGCCACCGGGCGCGTGTTCGGAAGGGCCGGCACCGAGAGCTCCCAGACGCCGCGCCCGTGCGTGGCGACGCGCAGCGCGGAGCCGTCCTCGAGGATGCGGATGTCTTGCACCGACGACGCCGGGAGGCCCGTTCCGAAGGCGGCCCACGAGCCGCCCTGGTCGGTCGAGCGATAGACGCCGACGTCGGTGCCGCAGTAGAGGACGTTCGAATCCGTCGGGTCGACGCGCACGAGCTGCGCCGCGAAGCTCGGCAGCCCCGTGTAGGCCGGGGTCCACGTCGCGCCTCCATCGGTCGTCCTGTAGACGCTCGCGCCGCTCGTCGTCGCGAGCGAGGCGTACACGGTCGAGGCGTTCGCGGGGTCGACCGCCACGTGGTTCACGGCCCCGGCGGGGAGCCCTGCGGTGATGCTCGTCCAGAGGCTCCCGCCGTCCGTGGAGCGATAGACGTAACCCGAGCCGAAGGAGCCTCTCGAGATGTAGAGGACGTTCTCGTCCGAGGGCGCGACGGCGATGGCGGAGAAGCCGATGTGGCTCCCGTTGCCGAATCCGAGGGCGGACCACGAGTCGCCACCATCCGTGGAGCGATAGATCGACTCCACCGATCCGGTGAGGAGAGTCGTCGGCGTCTTCGGCGCCATCGTGAGCACGGTGAAGAACGGTCCGGAGTCACCGGCGAAGAGGTGCGGGCTCGAGCGGACGAAGGCGGGCGGCGATATGGAGCCGGCATTCTCGGTGCGGAACACGCCGCCGTATTCCGTCGTCGCGTACGCGACCTCGCCTGCCAAGGGGTGGATCGGGCAGTCCATTCCGTCCGCACCGACGACGTTTCTCCAGGTCGAGCCGCCCGCGTCCTGGCGCTGGTCCGTGCCGTTGTCCTGCGTGCCGCCCATGATCCGGTTCGGGTGCCCCGGGTCGAGCGCGATCGAGTAGTACTGCCGCGTGACGAGGCCGGTGTTCTTCGCGGTCGTCGTGTTGCCGTCGTTCGCCGACGTGTAGATGCCGCCGTCGTTCGCGATCCAGAGGGTCGCCCCCTGGTATTTCAGGTCGTGCGCGTCGACGTGCGGCGGACCGCTGACGAGCCCGAACGAGGAGCCTCCGTCCGTCGACTGGAGGTAGTCCACTCCCGCCAGGAGGACGATGTTCGCGTCCGTGGGCGCCACGGAGACGACGTTGTCGTACCACGCCTGGTTGCCGAGGTAGTTCGCGACGCGGCCGTCGCTCGAGCCGGAGACGGCGGTCAGCTCGGCCCACGTATCGCCGCTGTTCGTGGACTTGTAGGCGTGCGAGGCGAAGCCGCTCCCGTAGTCGCCCGAGGTCGCCGCGTAGAGCGTGGACGTCGCGGAGGGCGCGATCGCGATCGCGAAGCGGTTGTAGAGAGAGTTCGCCGTCGGCAGACCGGTCGATTTCTCGGCCCACGTCACGCCGGAGTCCGTCGACTTGTAGACCTTCGACACTCCGCCCTGGTCGCCCCACGTGGCGCAATAGAGGATCGCGGCGTTCGACGGGTTTCGCGCGAGATCGGTCACGAGCGGCGTGGACGAGAGCGTCGTCGCCCAGGTGAGCCCTCCGTTCGTCGACCTCAGCGCGCCCGCGTTCGTGGCGGCCACGACCTCGAGCGCGTTCGTGGGATGGACGGAGAGCCTGAAGAACGCCGTGGCGACCACGGAGGCCGGGAGCTGCCAGTGCGCGCCGCCGTTCGTGGAGCTGAGGAAGCCGATGCCGGGCAGGCTGTCTTGAGCCCCGCCCGACTCGCCCGTGCCGAGGTAGACGACACTGGGGTTCGACGGAGCGAGCGCGATCGCGCCGACCGAGAGATCGGAGAGGAGGTCGGTGAGCGGCGTCCACGACGAGCCGCCGTCCGTCGTCTTCCAGACGCCTCCGTCCGCGGTGCCGACATAGACGGTACCCGCCGTCGTGGGGTGCGGCGCGATCGACGTCGCGCGGCCGGCGCCGTTCGTCGGGCCGAGGGAGGTCCACGTGGAGCCGCCGACGATGAGCGCGTCCTTGCCGCGGCGCCTCGCGTAATCCGCAGACACGAGCGCGCGCCGCCGCTCCGCGTCGATCTTCCCGCTGTCGCCGTGCCGCAGCGTGTAGAGCCGCGCGCGCTCGCGGACCGTCTCGGCCTCGCCGAGCTCGCCGGACGGAGGCCCGGGCTCGCCGGCGGGCGCGGCGGGGCCCCGGAGGAGGAGGACGGCGAGGACCGTCGCGGGGCGGACGAGGCGGCGTCGTGGCCTCACGTGCTCGCAGCGTGGCGCATGGCGGGCCGGCGTCCGCGGCTTCTCGACATCCTTCCTCCTCCGTCGACAGGTCTCTGAGGAAGACTGTACAGGGATGTCTCTTTCGCGTCAGAGCACGAACAAGCGGAATCGGAGCGTGCAGCGTGACACCGCGCACGCGGACGGCGGATTGATGGTTCCTTTCCCCTCTAGACAGAGACTCCCTCGTTTGGTCGGAGCCGCCCGCACAGCGGTTCCCATCCGCCGCGTGTGGAGGGCTACTCGAGCGGGAACGAGAGCGTGTAGGCGACGCCGCCGCGGACGACGACGAGGACGAGGCCGGAGCGCGAGAAGCCCGCCTCGACCGCGCGCGACAGCTCGTCGAGCGTGCGCACCTTCTGGCCGTTCGCGGCGAGGATCTGGTCTCCGCGCTCGAGCCCGGTGCGGTCGGCGGGCGAGCTCGCGGTGACGGACGAGACGAGCGGCGATGAGCGCCCCTGCGAGACCCCGATGCCGACCTCGCGCCGCAGAACCTCGAGCCCCAGATCCTCGGGAGCNNNNCGCTCCTGCCCCTTGCGGCGCAGCTTCAAGGTCACCGTCTTGCCTGGGCCCGCGTTCGCGAGCTCGGTCTCGAAGTCCTCCTTCGAGTCGACCGTGCGGCCGTCGAACGCGGCGATGACGTCGCCCTGCTGGATTCCCGCCTGCGCCGCCGGCGACTGCGGGTAGACGGTGCGCACGCGCAGGCCGAGCCCGCGCGCGGACCATCGCTTCTCGTCCGGGCTTTCGGTCTTGCCGCGGATGCCCACCCACGCCGACTTCACCTGGCCGAAGCGGAGGAGGTCGTTCGTGATCCGCTTCACGCGGTCGATCGGGATCGCGAAGCCTATGGTGTTCGCGCCGCCCACGATCGCGGTGTTGATGCCGATCAGCTCGCCGAGGACGTTGACGAGCGCGCCGCCCGAGTTGCCTGGGTTGATCGCGGCGTCGGTCTGGAGGAAGTCGGAGTACGTGCGGCCGCTCTCGCCCTGCACGGAGCGGTGGACCGCCGAGACGATCCCCGCGGTCACGGTGTTCGAGAGGCCGAACGGATTCCCGATCGCGATGACGGTCTCGCCGATCATCAGGTCGGACGTGGTGCCGAGCTTCACGGCGCGGAGGCCCTTCGCCTCGACCTTCAGGACCGCCAGGTCGTTGTCGGCGTCGGCGCCCAGGACCTCTGCCTCGTACTCCTTCCCGTCGGACGTCGTCACGTAGATCTTCGAGGCGCCCGAGATCACGTGGTCGTTCGTGACGACGATGCCCGTCGACTCCGTGATCACGCCGGAGCCGAGCGACTCGGCGCGGCTGCCGCGCCGGTCCTGCCCGAAGTTGAAGAACTCCTCGAAGAGGCTCGAGCGGCGGCGGACGAGGCGCTCGGCCGAGATGTTGACGACCGACGCGCCGACCTTCTCGACGGCCGCGACGATGGGAGAGCGGCGCTCCCCTCCCCCCAGGCGCGCCTCGGGGACCGTTGCGCGCGCCTGGGCGTCGATCGGGGACGCGGCGAGCGCGGGGAGGAGCAGACCGGCGACGGCCGCTCCGAGCGCGGCCGCGTGCCGCGGACGGAAGATCATGCGCGCGAGTCTCAGCCCTGCTTCGGCGTCACGCCGATCGCCGGCGACTTGCCGGAGGCGCCGATCTTGATCTGCTTCGGCTTCGTCTCCTCGCGCTTCGGGAGCTCGACGGTGAGGATGCCGTTGTCGAAGGACGCCGCGATCCGGTCCGCGGCGACCGTAGCCGGGAGCGTGAACGCGCGCTGGAAGTTGCCGTAGCTCCTCTCCACGCGGTGATACGTCTCGTCGCCCGTCTCCTTCTCGAACTTCCGCTCGCCCTCCAGCGTCAGGACGCCGTCGTCGAAGCGGAGGTGGATCTGGTCCTCGCGGAAGCCGGGGAGCTCGGCCTTCAGCACCAGCTTGTCCTGCGTCTCGTAGATGTCGACGGGCGGGACCCATGTCCCGGTGTAGAGCTCCTCGTCCCGGAGCGCTGCGAGCTCGCGGAACGGGTCGCCGGAAAGGCGGAAGACGGCCATCTCTTCTCTCCTCGTTCCGTTACTTGCGGGCGGCGCCGGCCGGGCGGGCGCCGGCATTTTCGGCCGGATTCGCCGCCTGCGGGGGCGGGCCCTCCGTCTTGAACTGGAGGCGGTCGTCCGGCCCGACGGTGAGCGTGACGCGCGAGCCCTCTCCGATCGAGCCTTCTAGGAGCTTCGTCGCGAGCGGATCCTGCACGAGCTTCTGGATGTTCCTCTTGAGCGGGCGCGCGCCGTAAACCGGGTCGTACGCCTCGCGGGCGAGGAGGATCCGCGCCGATTCGGTCCAGTCGAGCCGGATTCCGCGCGCCGCGATGATCGCCGCGATCCGCGCGAGCTGGAGGTCGACGATGCGCTCCACGTCCTCGAGCCTCAGGCGCCGGAAGATGACGATGTCGTCGATGCGGTTCAGGAACTCGGGCCGGAAGTGCTGGCGCAGCTCCGCCTCCATCTGCTTCTGGAGGACGGCGTCGTCCACGTCCTCGCCCATCTCCTGGATGAGGCGCGTGCCGAGGTTCGAGGTCATGATGATGACGGTGTTCTTGAAGTCGACGACGCGGCCCTTGCCATCGGTGAGGCGCCCGTCGTCGAGGACCTGCAGGAGCGTCGACCAGACGTCGGGGTGCGCCTTCTCGATCTCGTCGAAGAGGACGACCGAGTAGGGGCGGCGGCGGACGGCTTCGGTGAGCTGCCCTCCCTCGTCGAACCCGATGTAGCCGGGAGGCGCGCCGATCATCCGCGAGACGGTGTGCTTCTCCTGGTACTCGGACATGTCGAGGCGGATCATCGCGTTCTCGTCGTCGAAGAGGAACTCGGCGAGGGCACGGGCCGTCTCCGTCTTCCCGACGCCGGTCGGCCCGAGGAAGAGGAACGAGCCGATCGGCCGCTTCGGGTCCTTCATGCCGGCTCGCGCGCGGCGCACCGCGGCGGAGACGGCGTGGATTGCCTCGTCCTGCCCGACGACGCGCGCCTTGAGGCGCTCGTCCATCTTGAGCAGCTTCTGCGTCTCGCCCTCCACCATCTTCGAGACGGGGATGCCGGTCCATTTCGAGACGACGGCGGCGATGTCCTGCTCGTCGACTTTCTCGCGCAGGATGGGCCCGTTCTTCTGGAGCTCGTCGAGGCGCGCCTGCGCCTCGTCGAGGTCGCTCTGGAGCTTCGGCAGCGTGCCGTAGCGAAGCTCGGCGGCCTTGTTCAGGTCGCCCTGGCGCTCGACGGACTCGATGGCGACCTTCGTCTCGTCGATCTTCGCCTTGATCGCCCGCATCCTCGTGATCGCGTCCTTCTCGGCCTTCCAGCGCGCCTTCTTCTCCGCAGACGTCTCCTTCAGCTCGGCGAGCGTCTTCTCGAGCGCGGAGAGGCGCTCCCGCGCGGCGCGAGAGTCGTCCTTCTGGAGAGCCTTCCTCTCGATCTCGAGCTGGAGGATGCGGCGCTCGATCTCGTCGATCTCGGTCGGCATCGAGTCGATCTCCATCTTCAGCTTCGAGGCCGCCTCGTCGATCAGGTCGATCGCCTTGTCGGGGAGGAAGCGGTCGGCGATGTAGCGGTCGGAGAGCGTCGCGGCGGCGACGAGAGCCGCGTCCGTGATCTTCACGCCGTGGTGGACCTCGTACCGCTCCGCGAGGCCGCGCAGGATCGCGATGGTGTCTTCCACGGACGGCTCGCCGACGTAGACGGGCTGGAACCGCCGCTCGAGCGCCGGGTCCTTCTCGATGTGCTTGCGGTACTCGCCGAGAGTCGTCGCGCCGATCGCGCGGAGGTCGCCGCGTGCGAGCGCGGGCTTCAGCATGTTGCCCGCGTCCATCGCGCCCTCGGCCGCGCCGGCGCCGACGAGCGTGTGGAGCTCGTCGATGAAGAGGATGACCTTGCCGTCGGACTCCTCGACCTCCTTCAGGACCGCCTTCAGGCGCTCCTCGAAGTCGCCGCGGAACTTCGCGCCCGCGAGCATCGAGCCGAGGTCGAGCGAGACGATGCGCTTGTCCTTCAGCGACTCGGGGACGTCACCGGCCACGATGCGGCGCGCGAGGCCCTCGACGATAGCCGTCTTGCCGACGCCGGGGTCGCCGATGAGGACGGGGTTGTTCTTCGTACGCCGCGTCAGGACCTGCATCACACGGCGGATCTCCTCGTCGCGCCCGATGACAGGGTCGAGCTTGCCGCGCCGCGCCAGCTCCGTCAGGTCCTTCGCGTAGCGCTTCAGGGCCTGGTACTTGTCCTCCGCCGCCGGATCGGAGACGCGTGCGGAGCCGCGGACCTCCTTGAGGGCCGCGAGGAGCGACGGCTCCGTGAGGCCGCGCGCGGAGAGAGCCTTCGCCGCTCGGCTCTTCCCGTCGCGCACGAGGGCGAGGAGGAAGTGCTCGGCCGCGAGGTAGTCGTCCTTGAACTCCGCGGCGATCTTCTGAGCGAGGTCGAAGATGCGGTTGAGCGGCGGCGAGACACGCGGCTCGTGCCCCTCCCCGGAGACGTGTGGCAGCTTCCCGACCTCGGCCGCGAGCTCCTGCGCCGCGGATTCGGCCGGAATACCGATCCGCTCCAGAAGCGCCGGGACCGTGCCGTCTTCCTGCTCGACGAGCGCGAGCGCCAGGTGCTCCGGCGTGACCTCCGGGTTCCCGGCCTCGCGGGCGGACTGGAGCGTCCGTCTCACCGCTTCCTGGGCCTTGAGGGTGAGCTGGTCGAAGTTCATGGCCGAGATAATGTAGTATCTGAGTGTCTCTTTGTCAAGTTCTGATCTTCGGCGTGGCTGTAGATGAGGGCTGGCGCAGGCTCGGCGATGTCCCGGGGAAGAGTCGAGCCAAGGCAAAGCGAAGGATTCGCTCCGACTCCCGCAAGGGAGCGCTATCTTCTCGTGACCCCGGATCGAGGAGGTTCGAGTGCACGCGCGCCCCACTCTACTCGCCGTCGCTTCCATCGCTCTCGGGAATTGCCTGCACGCCAGCGTCGCCGCGCCCGTCTTCACCGTCAACAGTCCCTCGGACGCGGCCGGGGACGCCAACCCGGGCGACGGCATCTGCGAGACCGCTCCGGGCAGCGGCGTTTGCACCCTCCGCGCCGCGCTCCAGGAGTCGTACATCACGGGCGCGGTGATCAACCTCCCCGCGTACACGATCACCCTTCAGTCGCAGATCTTCGTGGGAGCGGCGCCGACGAGCCTCGTCGGCTTCGGGCCCGGCCTGTCGGTGATCTCCCTCCAGTCCGTTGCCATGGACGGCTCGGCACGCATCTTCAACCTCGCGAGCGGCGCGACCTTGCACCTCACGGGAATTCGCTTCACGGGCGGAATGTCGACCGGAGCCGCGTCGACGGGCGGGGCGATCCTCGGGACCGCCGCCGCGATCACGATCACCAACTGCAGATTCGACGCGAACCGTGCGGCGATCGGCGGGGGCGCGATCTACCTCGCCGACGCGAACGCCGCCGTGACGATGACTGGCTCCACGTTCGACGGAAACAGCTCAGGTTTCTCCGACGGCGGCGCAATCTATCTGACCGGCTCGGCCGCGGCTTTGTCGATCACGAACTCGACCTTCATCACGAACCACGCAGGCTACAGCGGCGGCGCGATCCGCTTCTATGGTCCGAGCGCGACGATCGCCGACTCCGTCTTCACCGCCAACCAGGCCGGGTACATGGATCTCCACTTCGCCGACGCCGGCCACGACGGCGGAGCGCTCTGGGTGCAGACGAGCCTCGACGTCTCCGGCTCGACGTTCACGGGCAACTCGGGGGGCCTGGGCGGAGCGATCTTCGGTCCGCCGATCTCCCTCACGGGCTGGAAGGTGCGCTCCTCGACCTTCGACGGAAACACCGCGCGCAAGGGCGGGGCGCTCTACGTCGGCCGGACGCTCGACATGACGAACTCGACCCTGAGCGCGAATGAATCCTGGACGAACGGCGGCGGCGTCTACTTGGAGACGACGGCCACGGCGTCCTTCTACAACGCGACGCTCGCCGAGAACATCTCCGGCTACCCGAAAGAGTCCATCCCGCCGGGAACGTATCCCGGCGCAGGGGTCTACAACGCGGACACGACCGTGGGCAGCGTTCAGATCACGGATTCGCTCTTCTATCGGAACGCCGAGAGCGTCTACAACCCGGATACGCTGCAGCTGAACCTCTTCGAGTCCGAGTGCTACGGCGGGGTGTCTTCGACCGGCCACAACTGGCTCGTCTCGAACGCCTATCTCGGGAACGACAACCGCTGCGGTGTCGTCGGCACGTATCAGACGGGCAACATGACCATCGGCCCGCTCCAGGACAACGGCGGACGCACCAAGACGCGCGCTCTTCCGTTCGGAAACCCGGCGGTCGGCGCGGGGAACCCGGGGGGTTGCACGGACTCGGTCGGCGCTCCGATCCCGAAGGATCAGCGCGGGTCGTCGCGCCCCTTCGGTACGAACTGCGATCTGGGGGCGTTCGAGTACCACACGAAAGGCGACGCGGACGGAGACGGAGACGTCGACGTGGTGGACGTCTTCTTTCTCATCAACTTTCTCTTCGCGGGAGGACCCGCGCCGCTCGGGATCGCCGACGTGGACGGAACCCCCGGCGTGGGCGTCGGGGACGTCTTCTACCTGATCAACTTCCTGTTCGCCGGCGGCCCGGCTCCTCCGGTCTAGCGACGACGTCGCGCGCCTCCGCGAAGCCCCGCGCGCGCAGCAGGCACGCGTCGCACGACCCGCACGGCTCTCCGGCCGCCGACGGGTCGTAGCAGGAGACCGTCTCTTCGGGCGCCAGACCGAGCGCGAGCGAGAGCCCCGCGATCTCGGCCTTCGACATCGCGAGGAGCGGAGCGCGTACGGAGATGCGGGCGCCCTCGATTCCCGCCTTCGTCCCGAGTCGCGCAACTCGCTCGAAGGCGCGCAGGAAGGCCGGGCGGCAGTCGGGATAGCCCGAATAGTCGAGCGCGTTCGCGCCGATGACCATCTCCGTCGCAGCCGAGACCTCCGCCGCCGCGAGAGCGAACGCGAGGAAGACGGTGTTGCGCGCGGGAACGTACGTGATCGGGATCGGCGCCGCGCCGAGCGCGGACTTCGGGACGTAGAGGCTCCGATCCGTCAGCGCCGAGCCCCCGAGCGCCCCGAGGTCCGGGATCGCGACGACGCGATGCGACGCGGCGCCGAAGCGAGCGGCGAGCCGGCGCGCGGCCGCGAGCTCGACGGCGTGGCGCTGCCCGTAGTCGAAGGAGAGCGCGTGGACGCGCCACCTCCAGCGCGCCGCGAGCGCGAGGCACGTCGCGCTGTCGAGACCGCCGGAGAGGAGGAGGACGGCGGTCCGCTCGCCGCGGGCGGGCGCGCGCGGGATGCGCGGCTTCACGTTCAGCGCCCCGGCACGTCGCCCCAGAGGAGCTTGTGGAGCTGGAGATTGAGGCGGAGAGGAAGGCCGGAGTCGCGGACCCACTCCGCGAGCTCGGGCGCGATCGCCGAGCGCGCCCCGTCGAAGACGGGCGAGATCAGCACCGTCCGCTTCGACGCGAGGCCGTGCCGCCGGATGACGTCGAGCGCCCACTCGAAGTCGGCCCGGTCGGCGATCACGAACTTCACCTCGTCGCGCGGCCCGAGGAGCTCGAGGTTGCGGAAGTCGTTCGCGGACTCCATCCCCGAGCCGGGAGCCTTCACGTCGACGATCTTCACGACCCGTGGGTCGACGCGGTCGAGGAGCACGTGCCCGCCCGTCTCGACGAGGACGGTGAGGCCGCGATCCAGGAGCGCCTCCGACAGGGGATAGAAGCCCTCCTGCTCGAGCGGCTCCCCTCCTGTGATCTCGACGAGCGGCACGCCCTGGCTCTCCACATCCGCGGCGACGTCCGCGACGCTCTTCTCCGTCCCGCCGTGGAACGCGTACGCGCTGTCGCACCAGACGCACCGGAGCGAGCAGCCGGTCAGCCGCACGAAGACGCAGGGCAGCCCCGCGAAGCTCGACTCGCCCTGGAGGCTCTTGAAGATCTCGGTGACCCGGAGGCGGGCTTCCATGCAGCGATTCTTTCAGACCGGGACGGGCCTCCGCAGCGAGGTCGAGCGCGCACGCGGCGACCGCGCTCGCGAAGTAGAGGACCATCGCGGATTCCGCGAGGAGCGCGGGGCGGAGGCGGCTCCGGTAGACGCGCGCGGCCTCGGGCGAGCCGCCGCGCTTCGGCGTGCGGTGGAACGCGGTCGCGCGCGCCGCGAGCGCCTCGACGACGCCGACCGCGTTGCCGATCGCCATCGAGATGCCGAGGGACATCAGCATCGGGAGGAGACGCGCGTCGCGTCTCCAGCCGCGGCCCAGCTCGCGCTGGGACACGAGGTAGAAGAGTGCGACGGAGACCGAGGATGCGAGGAAGAGCGGGAGGTCGAGCCAGAGGAGATGCATCCAGCCGAGCCGGCGGCGCGCCTCGAGGGACGGCACGATCAGAAGCGCGAGGAGGACGACGAGCGGATACGAGAGGTTGTTCGTCAGGTGAATGAACGCCTCGAGCTTCACGCGGAGCGGGAGCGGCGCGCGCAGCACGGAAGGCAGCAACCGGCGCCCCACCTCGATCGAGCCCTTCGTCCAGCGCGCCTGCTGCGACTTGAAGTCCTGCATCGTGGCGGGGATCTCCGCCGGCGCCGTGACGTCCTTGAGGAAGACGAACCGCCAGCCCTTCAGGAGCACGCGATACGACATGTCGAGGTCCTCCGTCAGCGTCTCGCCGGCTCGCGGCGCCAGACTCCCGCAGTCCCGTTGAAGTTGAAGAAGAGCCCGGAGCGGAACCGCACGGCGGACTCGAGGAGGAAGTGGCCGTCGAGGAAGATGGCCTGGAGGCGCGTCAGGAGCGACTCCTCGCGGTTCAGGTGCTCCCAGCGCGCCTGTACCAGCCCGACGCGCGCGTCCGCGAAGTGCGGGACCGTCTTCTCGAGGAAATCGGGAGGCGGCACGAAGTCGGCGTCGAAGACGGCCACGAACGGCGCCGGGCCGTCGGCGCGCGCGGCGTCGAGGCGCAGCCCCTCCGCCAGCGCGCCCGCCTTGTAGCCTTCGCGCGAGATGCGGCGCACGTGGACGACGTCGAGCCGCTCGGCATGCCGAGCGACGAGGCGCGCGGCGAGCTCGGCCGTCTCGTCCGTCGAGTCGTCCAAGAGCTGAAAGCGGAGCGGGCCGCCCGGCGAGCGGAGCGCGGTGCACGCCTCGAGGAGGCGCGCGACGACGAAGCGCTCGTTGAAGATCGGGAGCTGCACGAGGACGGGCGCGGCCGCGAGCGCGGGAGAGAGCGGGGGCGCCTGCGGGTCCGGACCCCTCACTCGATAATGCGCGCGGATCAGCCGGAAGCGATGAGAGCCGTAGAACGCGAGGAGGAGGAGGACGGCGTAGTAGGCGACGAGGAGCGCGAGCACCCCGAGGCTCACGCCCGGCTCCCGCTCTTCGCGATCCTCGCCCTCGCCGCTCTCGTCCGCATCCCCTTCGTCCTCCTCCCGCCGCTCTTCTCCGACGACGTCTTCCGCCACCGGTGGGACGGGAGAGTCCTCGCCGCCGGGCTCGATCCGTACCGGCACGCCCCGTCGGATCCGGCTCTCGCGCGCCTCCGCGACGAGACCTTCGCGACGATAAACCACCGCGACGTCCCGACCGTCTACGGGCCGCTCGCGGAGGGACTCCTCGGCCTTCTCGCTCGCTCGCCGGCGCGCGCCTCCGTCGTCTCGATCAAGGCGCTCGCCGCGGCGTTCGACCTCGCGGCCGTCGCGGCGCTCGTGGCGCTCGGCCGCGCGTACCGCGCCGGGGCGCTCGCCGCGCTCCTCTACGCGATCCACCCGCTCGCCGTGATCGAGACGGCCGGGGAGGGGCACCTCGACGGCATCGCGACCGCGCTCCTCCTCCTCGCGCTCGCGGCGTTGTTTCACGCTCGCGGCCGCCTCGCCGCGCTCCTCTATGCGGGTGCGGCTCTCGTGAAGATCACGCCGCTCGGGGCGGCGCCGGCGATGCTCAGGAGCCTCGGACGGTCCAGCGCCGTCCTCGCCGCCTGCGCGTTCCTCGCCGCGCACGCCCCGTTCTGGCGCTCGAGGGCGGAGGTCAACGGCCTGACCGTCTACGCGGGATCCTGGGAGGGCAACGGCGCGCTCTACCCCGACGTCGTCCGGCTCCTCGAGAAGGGTCGTGTGGCGGCGCGCGCGAAGGCCGTCTACGCGAGCGTGAAGGACGCCCTCGGGAGCCCCCCGGTCTTCGAGCGCGGCTGGAGGTTCTTCTACGCCGGCTTCTTCGCGCGGGTGCTCCTCGGCGCCGCGTTCGTCTGCGCAGCCGTCGCGATCCTGAGACGTGAGGCCGACGTCGTCCGCGCGACGGGGATGCTGCTCGTCGCGCTCCTCCTCGCCTCGCCGACGCTCCACCCGTGGTACCTCGTGAACGTCCTGCCGTTCGCGCTCCTCTTCCGATGGAGCTCCGTCGCCTGGCTCGCGGGGGCGGCGCCGCTCGCGCACCTCGTGGCGCACCCTGGAAACCCGCTCTTCCAGCGCCCCGATCTCGTGCGCGGAATCGAGCTCCTCCCGGCGCTCGCGCTCTTTCTCCTCGCGGACCGGCGCCGGGTCTTCGGCGGCCCATGAGGCTCCGCCTCGACCTGGCGTACCTCGGCACCCGCTTCGAGGGGTGGCAGGCGCAGGACGTGACGCGCGCGGGGGCGGCGCCGCGCACCGTGCAGGGCGAGCTCGAGCGGGCGCTCGCGGAGGTGTACGGAGCGGCGACGCGGGTGCATGGCGCCGGGCGCACCGACGCAGGCGTCCACGCGGACGGGCAGGTCGCGCATTTCGACGAGCCGGAGGGCGGCCCGTCGATCCCGCCGCGCGGCCTCGCGCGCGCTCTCAACGGCAAGCTCGCGGAGGACGTCCGCGTCCTCGAAGCCCTCGAGGCGCCGCCGGAGTTCCACGCGCGCTTCTCGGCGGCCGGCAAGGTCTACGTCTACCGGCTCCGGCGCGGCGAGGTCCTCCATCCGCACCTCGGTCTCGTGGAGGCGCTCGCCAAAGAGCCTCTCGACCTCGCGGCAATGCGGGAAGCCGCGAGCACCCTCACCGGCACGCGCGACTTCGCGCCGTTCTCGCTGACGGGGAGCCCGCGCTCGACGACGGTCCGCACGCTGTCGCGCCTCGATGTCGAGGAGGACGGCTCGCTCCTCCTCTTCACGCTCGAGGCGGACGGCTTCCTCCGCGGCATGGCCCGCCGCCTCGTCGGCACGCTGCGCGAGGTCGGGCGCGGGCGGACGCGCCCCGCCGACGCCGTACGGACGCCGGGACCGACCGCCGAGGCGCGCGGACTGACGCTCCGGCGCGTTCTCTACCCGCCCGAGAGGCCCTGCGGCTCACGATAGAATATGAGCTCTGGCCCACGGCCCCTCATGATCAAGAAGGACGACATCGCCGCCCCGCACACGGCGGATCGGGCCCTCCTGGATTCCCTCGACCTGACGCGGCTGCCGCGCCATGTCGCGGTGATCATGGACGGGAACGGCCGCTGGGCGCGCCAGCGCAGGCTGCCGCGCGTGGAGGGGCACCGGGCCGGCATCGCGTCGGTCCGCTGCACCGTCGAGACCGCCGCGCGTCTGGAGCTCGAGGCGCTGACCCTCTACGCGTTCTCGATCGAGAACTGGAAGCGCCCGCACCTCGAGGTGATGACGCTGATGTCGCTCCTGAAGGAGTACCTGCGGCGCGAGCTGAAGACGCTGCTCGACAACGACATCACGTTCCGGGTCGTCGGGCGGATGGACGGGCTCGACTCGTCGGTCGTCGCGGCGCTCGAGGTGGCGCTGCGGAAGACCGCGCACTGCCGCGGCATGGTCTTCAACATCGCGCTCAACTACTCCGGGCGCGCCGAGCTCGCGGACGCCGCGCGCGCGATCGCCCGCGACGTCGCCGCCGGCCGCCTCTCCCCGGACGAGGTCGACGAGCACGCGATCGCGGAGCGCCTCTACATGGCGCCGCTCCCCGACCCCGACCTCCTCGTCAGGACCAGCGGGGAGATGCGCATCTCGAACTTCCTCCTGTGGCAGATCGCGTACTCGGAGATCCACGTGACGCCGGTCCTCTGGCCCGACTTCCGCGCGCGCGATTTTCTCGAGGCGATCGCGGAGTTCCAGAAGCGCGAGCGGCGGTACGGCGGCGTGCTCGAGCCGGAGGCCGCGCGGGCGCCCGGCGCGGGCGGCGCGGCGCCCCAGGACCTGCACCCCACGGCGGCCGTCTCGCGGTGAGCGTTTGAAGCATCAGCGCGAGCTGACGGCCGCGATCGGGATCCCGGCCGTCCTCGCCGTCCTCATCGCCGCGCCGCCCTGGACGTGGGCGCTCGTCGTGGCGGCGGCCGCCTCGGTCGCGCTCCTCGAGTTCTACGGCCTGATCGCGGCAGCCGGCTGGATCGTCCCGCGCGCGGTCGGCTTCGCGCTCTTCGCCGGGCTCCTCGCCGCCGCGTACCGGGGCGCGCCCGGCATCCTCGTCGCGCTCGCGGGCGTCGCGGTCCTCGCGCTGCCGACTCTCGTGATGCTCGCCTCGCCGCCGGAGGCGATCCTGCTGCCGTCCTCCGCGGCGTCGGTCTTCGCGACGCTCTACGTGGCCGCGGGGGCGGGCGCGATGATCGGCCTGCGCGCGATCGGCTGGAGGCCGATCCTCTTCCTCCTCGCGATCGTCTGGGGAGGCGACTCTGCCGCGTACTACGTCGGGCGGAAGTGGGGGAGGAAGAAGCTCGCGCCCGTCATCAGCCCGAAGAAGACGTGGGCCGGCTTCTT
>WNFL01330325.1_pt1 | contig 16185 bp, 14 predicted proteins | sample 5400361 | NCBI WGS metagenome assembly WNFL01 (sample SAMN13153351, study PRJNA577476) | soil metagenome | isolation source: 40 cm soil on Douglas fir-dominated hillslope | place: USA:California | collected 2013-09-17 | reverse complement strand
GGAGGGAAGACCGTCACCCTTCGGACGGTCGGCCTGCTCGTGCTCATGGCGGCGTCCGGCCTGCAGGTACCCGCATCGCGGGGCAGCCGGGTGCCGGTGGTGCGGCGTGTCTTCGCGGACATCGGCGACGAGCAGTCGATCGCGCAGTCGCTCTCGACCTTCTCGTCCCACCTGCGCAACGTCGTCGCGACCCTCGCGGAAGCGGAGCGCGACGACCTCGCGCTGCTCGACGAGCTCGGCGCGGGCACGGATCCGGACGAAGGTGCCGCACTCGCGATGGCCGTGCTCGAAACGCTCCTCGAACGCGGCGTCCTGGTGGCGGCGACCACGCATTACCCGGAGCTGAAGGCCTTCGCGCTCAATACGCCCGGTGTCTCGAACGCGAGCGTCGAGTTCGACGCCGAGTCGCTGCGTCCCACGTACCGCCTGCATATCGGCCTGCCCGGATCGTCAAATGCGTTCGCGATCGCGTCGCGCCTGGGCCTCGACGGCGCGGTCCTCACGCGCGCGGAGTCGCATCTCTCAGAACTGCATCGATCGCTCGAGCGGACGCTGCGCGAGGCCGAGCGTCATCGCACCGATCTCTCCGCCGCGCTCGAGGAGGCACGTGTGTCGTCCGAGGACGCGCGACGTCTCACCGAGGAGGCGCGGCGCGAGGCGGAGCGCATCCTGGGTGAGGCCGAGCGGTCGGCGCGCCGCGCGCGGACAGAGGCCGACGAGCTGATCCTTCAATCTCGCCGAGCGCTGCGGCAGGCGGAGAGCGCTCGCGATCAGGCCGCGAAGCGCAATCTCGTCGACGATGCCCGGGCGGCCCTCGCGGAGGCCGAGACGACGCGTCAGTCGGCTGCCGCGCCCGAGAAGGCGACGCGCGCGACCGTGCCGATCGCGGTCGGATCGCCGGTGCACGTCGAGGGCGTGAGCGATTCCGGCACCCTGCTCTCCATCGACGATCGCGGGATGGCGGACGTCGCGGCGGGGCCGCTGCGGCTGCGCGTGCCGGCGACGAGCCTGCGGCCGGCACAGGCGGCCCCGGAGAGCCACCTGACGACGCGGCCGGTCGTTGGCGGCTCGGCTCCCGCGGTGTCGCTACAGCTGGATCTGCGTGGCGCGCGCGCCGAGGAGGCTCTCGAGGTGCTGGATCGATATCTCAACGACGCGGCCGTCGCCGGAGTCGATCGGTTGCGGANNNGGGCGCGCTACGCACCGCGGTGCGTGAAGTGTTGTCGCGGCACCCCCTGGTGCGCGGCCACGAGCCCGCCGGCGCCGCCGAGGGCGGCGACGGCGCGACGATCGTCCGGCTCTAGCGGCGCGTCGGCGTGGGGGTAGGGGTGCGGCGCGGCGTTAGCGCTGGCTGCGCGGTCGCCTCGCTCTTCTTCGTCGGCGACGGCGCCGTGGGGTTGCTCGCCTCGAGCGTCGCGACTGCGTGCGGCGTCGGCTTCGCGGTCGGCCGCGCCTTCGACTTCGGGCCGAACTTCGCGTCCGACAGCTTCTGCGTCTCGTCGGACGAGAGCGAGCGCACCTGTGGCTTGTCGCTGCCCTTCCGCAGCTCGACACCCGAGGTGGTTGACGCGCCGGCCTCGACCGCGCTGCGGACCGTGACGGGCTCCTCGCCCTTGTCGGTCACCGTGGTGGACACGGTCGCGGGAGTTCCGGTCAATGTGGCCACGGTCGTGGCGAAGACGCCGTCCGGCACGTTCGGCAGGGTGACGACGATGACGCCGTCCAGCATGCGCACGCGCGCGCCCGGCGTCTGCGCGTAGACCTTGCCGTCCTTGAATCCGTTCGCACGACCAAGCGGGTCGACGACGAGTGAGCTCTCCGACATGACGGCAACGCTGACGACGCGCTGCGCCTCGGGCGCCGATCGCGGCGGCTCGGGCGCGGCGTTCGTGCGCACCGTGGTTGTCAGGTCGGCCGTGACGAGCACCTCGCTCGACAGCGCTGTGTCCGCTGTCGCGACGCGACCCTCGGTCGTCGTGACGGTCGTCGTCGGGCCAGTGAGCCCATCGTCGACAGCGACTTCGAACGCGGTACCCCGCACCGAAGCGGTCGCCGCGGGCGTACGAACTTCGTAGCGTGAGTCCGGGGTGGTGAGATGCGTGACGACGTGCCAGCTGCGACCGACGTGGCTTGTTCGATCGTGATGTCGCTCGCGGGCTCGAGCTCGACGGTCGAGCCTTCGAACAGCGTGAGGACCGCACGCGCGTCGGCGCTGGTGCGGACACTCGTGCCGACGTAGAGGACCGTGCCATCGGCGGCGCTCGCGAAGTCAGCGCCTCCGAAGCGGGTGAGCACGTCCCCTGAGATCACCGTAAGGACCGCAGCGGGCTGGAGCTGCGACTGCGCCGGCGTTTGCACCTTTGCGGCGACCGGCGCGCTGCCGATACCAAGGACCGTCGCTACGCACAGCGCCACACAAGACAAGACAACTGTCGCTCGCGTTGCATACCCCACGACCAACTAACGAGCGACCCGCATGCTCGAGTAGCGGGCGACTGGGGGCCAGCCGTGTCAAAGGCGCGTCAACGGGGTATCTGCGGCCCAGAACCCTACGTAATTTGGATGATCCTCGTACCCACAGCGGTCGAATGCGTACCGATCAGCGCGCACTTGAGCGGATACGCAACTCGCATCGTGATATTCCGAAGCGTCATGGCCCGCACGGACATGTGTCTCAGGGATCGACGCGACGCATCGTCACGTTCGTCGCCGAGAGCGCCCGTGCAAGACGCTCATCATCCTCGCGGCGCAGCCCGGCATCGGCGAGCTCGCGCCTCAGCGCGGCGTGGTATCCGGCCGCATCCGGTGCCGACCAGCGCACCGCGGAGCCGTCTTCCGCGCGCGCCTCGCCGATCGCGTTGCCGCGGTAGAGATGCATGAGTGATCGAAAGTCCTCGGTGCTCTCATCGACCTCGTATGTCGCGACGTGCGCGAGCTCCGTCAGCTCGCAGCCGGTCTCCTCGAGGGTCTCGCGACGCACGGCGTCCTCAGGCGACTCGCCATCTTCCACACCACCGCCGGGCAACAGCCACGCGCCGGCGAATGGACCGCCACGTTGACGGACCAGGAGCACACGTCCGTCCGCGTCGAGGCACGCAACGATCGCGCCGACGCGTCGATTCACGGAGTGCGCGTGGGTGTCGGTGCGACGGTCCGTCCCGATGGGAACGGTGGCAGCGTGAGCGACGGCACGACGAACGGCGTGCCGCTCGGCTTGATCGTCGGAGTCGGGCTGAAGCCCTGGGACGGCGACGGCGAAGGTGAGGGCGATGGCGACGGACTCGGGCATGGCTCGGAGCCGATGAGATTCCAGCTGTACCGACCGTAGCCATAGGAGCCCGCGTTCGCGCCCTTGATCCACTGATCCGTGTACTTCTGCCAGACGTTCCCGGGGGCGCGCTCCTGCGGCTTGAGCGCGATCCGCCCGCGCACGAAGAACTCGGTCATCGAGAACGGCGACAGGCTCGACGGAAGGAGGCCTGACCCGTATCCACCGAAGGCTCCGGGTGCGGACACGATCGTGGCCTGCACGATGTTCGCGGGCCGTTCCCAGTCGGCGACGGGGACGCCGTCGAGGACTTCTTTCATGTAGTCGCGCCATAACACTCCGGGTCCCATCGCGCTCGAGAAATCGCGCGAGCTCATGGGATCGCCGTTGGCGTTGCCCATCCACACGCCGGTGACCATGGTGGGAACGTAGCCGACGCTGTAGACGTCCTTGAGGTTGTCGGTCGTCCCGGTCTTCAGTGCGGCCGGTCGCCCGATGTTGGTCCAGCTGCCGAAGATGAAGTCCCGCGAGGGCTGGGTCGTGTCCTTGAGGATGTCGGTCATCAGCCACGCGACACCGGCGTCGAGCACGCGCTTCTGTTCGTAGTCCTTGTGCTCCCAGACCACCTTTCCGCGCGAGTCCTCGACCTTGAGGATGTAGGTCGGCGTCACGCGGACGCCGAGGTTCGCGAGCACGCCGTACGCGCTCGCCATGTCGACGAGCTTCACTTCCTTCGACCCGAGCGTGAGCGACAGACCGGTCTGGTTCGCGTCGATGTTCGCGGTGATGCCCATGTCGTGCGCGGTCTGGATCGTGTCCTCGATCCCGCTGTACTGCGACAGGAACTTCACCGCGGGCACATTGCGCGACTCGCGGATGGCCTGACGCATCGTGACCGGCCCGTGGTACTGGAGATCAGCGTTCTCGGGGCAATAGCCACAGGCTGATGGGCTCATGCGTGTCGGGTCGGCCCGGCCGGTGAAGTCGGTTCGCGCATCGACCACGACGGTCGCGGCGGTCGCCCCCCTCTTGAGAGCGGTGACGTAATTGAACATCTTGAAGGAGGAACCCGGCTGCCTCTGCGCGATGCCGGCAGCGTCGTACTGGCCCTGCACGCGCGGGTCATCGTGGTTGTAGTAGTCGACCGAGCCGACGTACGCGAGGATCTCGCCCGTGCGCGGGTCGATCGAGACCATCGCAGCATTCCAAACGTTCTTGTCATGCAGTGATTCGACGGACTCCTTCACATGGCGCTCAGCGGCTTCCTGCGTCGTCATGTTGAGCGTGGTCGTGACCTTGAAGCCTCCGCGAGTCACCGCTGACTCGTCGCCGCCCAGGATCTGCGCCAGCTGGTTGCGGACCTGGAAGACGAAGTGCGGCGCGGTGATCGTCGTGAGCTGCGGACCGGCCACCTTGATCGCCTCCGAGTCCGCGGCGTCGCGCTGCGACGCCGTGATCGCGCCGAAGTCGACCATCTGATCGAGCACGTAGGCCCGGCGATCCTTCGCGCGCTCGACGTTATCGGCCTGCGATGGATCCAGGATGGAGGGTGACTGCGGCAGCCCCGCGAGGAGCGCGGACTCCGCAACGGTGAGCGTCGACAGGTCGGCCTTACCGAAGTAGGTCTGCGCCGCGGCCTTGATGCCGTAGGCCTGGTTGCCGTAGTAGATCTGGTTGAAGTAGAGCTCGAGGATCTGCTCCTTCGAGTAGGTCCGCGTCACCTGGATGGCGAGGATCGCCTCCTTGATCTTGCGGGACACGCTCACCTCGTCGCCGACGATGCGCTGCTTCACGAGCTGTTGGGTGATCGTCGATGCGCCGCTCACCACGTCCTTGTGCAGAAGGTCGTCGCGCACCGCCCGGGCGATGCCGAAGACGTCGATCCCAGGGTTGGTCCAGAAGGACTTGTCCTCGGCCGCGATGGTCGCGTCGATGACCACCTGCGGGATGGAGTTGAGCGAGACCACCTCGCGGCGCTCGACCTCGAACTGGTACAGGAGCGTCGTGCCGTCGCGGTCGAAGACCTTGGTCGACTGGGCGAGGGGGTCCTTAGCGAGCTCTTCCGGGGATGGCAGGTCGGAGGCGAAAAACGCGAACGCGGTCACCGCGCCGAATGCGGCGAGCGCGAGGGTGGCGATGACCAACGCGAGCACGACCGGGGGCACTACCGCGAGCCTGCCGCGAAAGCCGCCCCCACTTCGGCGCCGCAACTGGCGATACGGTCCGCGCCCGAGAGCGTGGTCGCGTGTCGTATTGCGCGCGATGCCTCCATCGTAAAGCCTCGGCCCCGCCGATATCCTCTCCGTAGTGCCGACGCGCCCCAGCGACGCCGAGCTCGAAGAGTTCCTGACCCGTGGGATGGCCGAGGTGATCGTTCGCGAAGACCTCGCCGCCGCCCTGCGCGCCGGGGACCGTCAGCTGCGCATCAAACAGGGCTTCGACCCCACGCATCCGAACCTTCACCTCGGCCATGCCGTGCCACTCCGAAAGCTGCGCAAGCTCGCGCAGTGGGGGCACGAGATCGTGCTCATCGTCGGGGACTGGACGACACAGATCGGCGATCCCACGGACAAAGACGAGACACGGCCGACGATGTCGCACGACAAGGTGATGAAGAACGCCGAGACCTACATCGAGCAGTTCCACCTCATCGTGCCGCGCGAAGGTACGCGGGTCGTCCTTCAGTCGGAATGGTTCGGCACGTTCGGACTGAAGGACGTCATCGACCTCGCGTCGCGCTTCACGACGCAGCAGATGCTGCAGCGCGAAGAGTTCCGCAAGCGCCTCGAGAAGAAGACCGCGATACCGATCAAGGATCTGCTCTACCCGCTGCTGCAGGCGTACGACTCGGTAGCGATCGAGTCCGACGTCGAGGTGGGCGGCACCGATCAGCTCTTCAACATCCTGGCCGGTCGCGAGCTGCAGGAGCAGCTCGGTCAGCGGCCGCAGAACCTCCTCATCAATCATCTCCTCGAGGGCCTGGACGGCGAGAAGATGAGCAAGTCGAAACCGAAGACCGGCATCTGGCTGACCGACCCGCCGAATGAGATCTACGGAAAGGTCATGTCGATCGAGGACAAGCTCATGCCTCACTACTTCGAGTGGGCGACCGAGATGCCGCGCAAAGAGGTCAACAAGATCCTCGGCGCGATCGGGAACCGCGAGCTGCATCCGAAGGAAGCGAAGGAGAAGCTCGCCTGGCAGATCACGAGCGAGCTGCATTCCGCCGCGGCCGCCGACGAGGCGAAGGTCGCGTTCGGCAAGCAGTTCAAGGAAGGCGGGCTTCCCGAGGACATCCCGGCGGTCGACGCCGAAGTCAACGGCCACACCGAGATCAACATCGTCGACCTGCTTCGCGACACCAAGATCGCGACGAGCCGCAGCGACGCCCTACGCCTGGTGAAGCAGGGCGGTGTGAAGGTGGACGGATCCAAGGCGAGCCTCGAGACGATGGTCCCGACGACGACCGAAGCGGTGATCCAGGTCGGGCCACGCAAGCACTACCGAATCCGCTGGCGCTGAGACCATGACCGTCGCGCGCCCCATCGTCGCGGTCATTCCCTTCGGCGCGCGTGGGACGACGCCTCGCGCTGGGGCGTGGGCCCGTCAGCTGGCCGCTCGACTCGTGGAGCGTTTCGCTCAGGACGAGTCAGTTGATGTGCGGCCGGTCTTCCTGGTCGCGATGCCAGAGGCCGCCACGGCCTGGCCGCGGAATATGGCCGCTCCCTCGGCGCGGCCTATGCGCTGACCGGCATCTATCGCGAGGACGGCGGTTCGCGGCGCCTCGAGGTCACGCTGGTCGACGTCGGAAGCGGCGCGGTGCGCGCCACGCGATCGATCACCATCGACCCCGGGACGCTCGCGACCGCCGAGCCGGCGCTCGCGCGCTGGGTGGCGCGCGCGGTCGGCGCCACGCTCGCACCCAGTGCCGACGGCCCGGCGGCGGCGAACGAGAACGCCTACGCCGCGCTTCTCGAGGGCATGGACGAGGAGGTCACCGCGACGCTGCTGCGTGAGAGCGACCCGGGCGGCGCCGACGAGGCGATCGGGCGCGCGCTGGAGCGTTATCTCGCGGCGCTGACCGCGGACCCGGAGTGCGCCCCCGCGGAGGAGCGGCTCCTCGTGCTGGCCGCTGAGTCGCTCGAGCGCGGCGACATCGGCCGCCAGGTCCGCGCCCTCGAGGACCTCACGGTCATCCGGCCGCGCTCGTGGCGCGCGCACTACATCCTGGCGAAGCTGAGGGCGGAGGCCGGCCATACCAACGAGGCGATCGTGGCCTTCGAGCACGCGCACGCCGTGCATCCGCTCCCAGACACGGACATCGTGCGGCTCGCGGAGCTCTATGCGAATGCCGGCGCGAGCGCGCCCGCGTTCGCGCACCTGAGGCGCGTGTCGCCGGCGAGCGATGCGTATGGCGCGGCGCAGGAGCTCACGGCGATCATCGCGCTGCAGCGGGGCGACCTCGATGCTGGCCGCACCGCGTTCGATCGCGCCGTCGCCGCAGGCGCGGCGGGGTGGGAGCTTCACGCGTCGTATGCCGCCGCTCTGCACGCTCGCGGTCAGAACGCTGATGCGATCCCGGGCTACGAGGCGGCGCTCGTGGCGAACGGTCCCGCGATCGTGCGACTCAATCTCGCGCGCGCCCTGTACGAGACGGGTGACCGCGAGCGCGCCGCGCACGAGCTCGATGCGCTCCTCGAGACGGAAAAGAGCGGCGAGATCGCGGGGCAGGGACGCCGCCTGCGTTTCGGGATCCGGCATGCCGACCTCGAGCGCGCACTCGAGAACGCAGGCACGGGGGCCGTCGAGGGAGACGCGACGCGATTCGCCGAGGCGCAGTCCGTGTTCGAGTCCGCAGTCGCTGTCGAGCCCGACCTCTGGGAAGCGCACTTCGGTCTCGGCCTGCTCGCTCGACACCGCGGCGACGCGCAGGGCGCCCTCGCGTCCTTCGCGCGCGTTCTCGAGCTGTGGCCGGAGCATCCCGATGCGCTGCACGAGCTCGGTGTCGCGCTGCTCATGGCCGACGACGTCGAGCAGGCCGTCGGCGCCCTCGAACGTGCCGCCGCGCTGCGTCCGGCCGAGCCCGCGTATCTCGCGGACGCGGGCTTCGCGCAAATGCGGGCGGGCGATCTCGCCGCGGCGCGCGAGCGTCTCGAGCATGCGCGGACCCTCGATGCCGACGACCCGATCACGCGCGCGTACCTGAATGAGCTCGACCGCGTGCAGGCGGCGGTGGCGAAGGGCTCGTGACGAAGCGCATCGTCATCGTGGGCGGCGGGTTCGGCGGGCTGCACCTCGTCCGGCACCTCGAGAAACGTCTGGAGCGCGGAGAAGCGGAAGTCACGCTCATCGACCGCTCGAACTTTTCGCTCTTCACGCCGCTGCTCTATCAGGTCGCGACAGGCGAGCTGCCTCCGCATGCGGTCGCGTATCCGTTGCGCGTGCCCCTGGCGAAGGCGGGCTTTCGATTCCTCCGCACCGAGGTCGAGGCGATCGACGTCGAGAAGAAGACGGTGCGCACCGAGGACGGCGGGGTCCCATACGACCACCTCGTGATCGCGCTCGGGAGCGTGACGAACGACTTCGGGATCCCAGGCGTCAAAGACCACGCACTCGTCGTGAAGTGGCTCGAGGACGGCCGGGCGGTGCGTCACCGCATCCTGTCGACGTTCGAGGATGCCGCGCTCCTGCCCGATGCCGAGCGCCGGCGCGAGCTCCTGTCGTTCGCGATCGTCGGAGCCGGTCCGGTCGGGGTGGAGCTCGCGGCATCGATGCGGGATCTCATGGATCACACGCTCCGCGACATCTACCCGAGCATCGACGTTCGCCACGAGCCGACCATCACGCTCATCGATGGCGCCGACCGCGTGGTGCCGGCCATGGATCCGCGCCTCTCCGTGATCGCGCAGCGACGCCTCGAGCAGCTCGGCGTGCGGATCATGCTGCGTACGCTCGTCTCAGAGGTGGGGAATGGCACGCTGCGGACGAAGGACGGGACGGTGCTGACCGCGCACACGGTCATCTGGGCCGGCGGCGTGAAGACCAACCCGATCGTCGCGGCGACCGAGCTCCCGCACGCGAAAGACGGTCGTCTCACCGTCGACACTTCGTTCCGCGTCGGCGGACGCGACGATGTGCTGGCGCTCGGCGACGCCGCGCAGTTCGAGCAGGATGGCAAGGCTCTGCCGATGCTCGCGCAGGTCGCGGTGCTCGAAGCGCCGGCGGCGGCGACGAACCTCGCGCACCTCGTACGCGGCGAGCCAGTGCAGCCGTACGTTTACAAGCGCAAGGGCGATCTCGTCGCGCTCGGACGCACGAGCGCGGGCGCGGAGTTCGCGCGACCGATCCACATCGTGCTGTCGGGTCTGCCCGCGTGGACGGTGTGGCGGACGAACTACCTCATGCAGCTCGTCGGCGGACGCAACCGCGGAACGCTACTTGTCGAATGGCTCCTGTCCTACTTCTCGCGCCGGATCGTCGCCGACATCACCTGAGACCCCTCAGGTCGCCGCGCAATAATTGAGATGAATGGGATCGCGCATCCCCGCGTTTCTCGCCTTGGCCCTCCTGAGCAGCTGCGCCAATGCGCAACCGGCACCGACGCCGACGCGCGACTGCGTCGAGACGCCGATCACTGCCAAGGTCGTCAACGGACACCCGCTCTACGGAAAGGGGGGCGACGTCTTCTTGGTGTTGGGCCGCACGCCGAAGGACGCGAGCCCCTCGCTGCGAGCGGCGACATTCCAGAAGTTCCTTGTGGTCGTCGAGCATCCGATCATTCCGACGACGGACGCGGAACACATCCCCAACTCACTGAACATCCTCGGGCGCAACATCTTCACTGGGACAGCCAAGACCTTCGAGGTCGGGCGGCACGATTCCGAGCTTGGCATCGGCGTGGAGTGGGGCGGCAACCTCGAGTTCCCCGACGCCGGCTGCTGGGAACTACGCCTTAGCGCGCCGCGCAACGCGGACGCGACGATCGTCGTACGGGTGACCTAGCTCGACTAGCGGGCCGCCGCGCCCTCTTCGACCTTCTCCTCGTGCGCCGCGATCACCTTCTCAGCGATGTGCGACGGGCACTGCTCGTACCCGAGCAGCGTCGAGGTGAACGTGCCGCGGCCGCCGGTCATCGACCGCAGGTCGGTCGAGTAGCGGAAGATCTCCGCGAGCGGGACGTGCGCCTTGATGCTCTGGTGTCCAGCGCCCGCGCCGTCCATGCCGAGCACGCGGCCGCGGCGGCTGTTGAGGTCCGCGAGCACGTCACCCATCTGCTCCTCGGGCACGGTGACCTCGACATCCATGATCGGCTCGAGCAGATACGGCTGCGCGTCTTTCACGCAGGCCTGGAGTGCGAGCGAGCCCGCGATCTTGACCGACATCTCGCTTGAGTCGACCTGGTGGAACGAGCCGTCGTACAGCGTCGCCTTGAAATCCGAAAGCGGATACCCCGCGATGACACCCTTGATGGCCTGCTCGCGGATACCCTTCTCGACGGCGGGCCAGAAGTTTCGCGGTACCGAGCCGCCGACGATGCGCGTCTCGAAGACCACGCCGGAACCCGGCTGCAGTGGCTCGACCTCGAGCCATGCGTCGCCGAACTGGCCATGTCCGCCGGTCTGGCGCTTGTAGCGACCCTGCGCCTGCGCCTTCGCTCGGATCGACTCGCGATACGGCACGCGCGGCGTGCGCATGTCGACCTGGACGCCGAACTTCTCCTTGAGCCGATGCACCGCGACGTCGATGCCGGACTCGCCGACCGCCGAGAGGATGGTCTCGTGCGTCGCGTCGTCGCGGCGTACGTGCAATGACGGGTCCTCGTCGATGAGCTTGTGCAGCGCCGTCGACATCTTGTCGAGGTCGGCCTTGCTGGCCGGATCGATCGCAACCGAGAACGAAGGCGGCGGGAACGCGATGGGGTCAAAGAGGATCGGTGCGTCCTTGTCGGACAGCGTGGCATTCGTTGACGTGGCGGTGAGCTTCGGGATGGCGCAGATGTCGCCCGCGCCGACGGCGTCCGTGATCTCTTGCTCCTTTCCGCGGAGGAAGAAGATCTGCCCGACGCGCTCGGTCTCGCCCTTCGTCGCGTCGAACACCTGCGAGTTGTGATGCAGCGTGCCGGAGTAAACGCGGACATAGCTCAGCTTGCCAACGAAGGGATCTGCGAGCGTCTTGAACACGAACGCGGAGAACTTCTCGTTGGGATCGGTCTTGCGCGCCGTCTCGTCGCCCGCGGGTGACTTGCCGATGACCGACGTATCTTCCGCGGGCGAGGGAAGCATCTCGCGGATCGTGTTCAGGAGCGCGGTGTACCCGACGTTCTTCGACGACGACGTCGCGACGACCGGGATGACCTTGCCCTCGCGCACCGCCGCGTGCAGCGCATCGCGGAGCTCGTCGTACGACATTTCCTTGCCGTCGAGGTAGCGGGTCAGGAGATCCTCGTTCGTCTCGACGATCGCCTCCACCAGCTGCTGGCGGAACTGACCGACACGCTTCGTCTGCTCCTCGTCGATGTCCGCGATGGGCTCCTTCGGGCCCTTCAGCACCTGCCCGTGGAGGAGATCGATCGTCGCGCTGATGCCCTGGTGCTCTCCGACAGGCACGTGCAGCGGGACGACGCGGATGCCGTAGGCCTCGCGCAGCTGGCCCAGGACCTGTTCGAAGTCGGCGTTCTCGCGGTCGAGCCGGGTGATGACCACGACACGTGGTGTCTTGTGATCGTCGAGCTCGCGCCAGATCAGCTGCGTCCCGACCTGGATCCCGGCCGATGCGTCGACCGCGACGATGGCCGCGTCCGCGACGCGCATCGCCGCATGCTGATCGCCTGCGAAATCGAGGAAGCCCGGGGTGTCGAGAAGGTTGATCTTCGTGCCGTCGTGCGTGAAGGATGCGATCGCGATGTTGATGGTGATGCGGCGTTTCTGTTCTTCGGCGTCCGTGTCCAGGATGCTGGTCGCGTCATCGACTTTGCCGAGGCGGTTCGTGGCGCCGACGGCGTGGAGCAGGCTCTCGACGAGGGTCGTTTTCCCAGATCCGCCGTGCCCCACGACCCCAACATTGCGGATCTGTGCCGGATTTATGAGGGCCAATAGCGCTCTCCCCAGTGCGTGTGCGTTGATAGTATTCGGCGCGATGTCCGGACATTCAAAGTGGAGTCAGATCAAGCGCCAGAAGGGTGCCGCGGACGTCAAGAAGGGCGTCGTTTTCACCAAGATGACCCGCGAGATCATGCTCGCGGCGCGTGAAGGCGGCGGCGACCCCGAGGCGAACTTCCGGTTGCGGCTGGCGCTGGACCGCGCGCGTGCCGTGAACATGCCGCACGCGAACATCCAGCGGGCGATCGAGCGAGCCACAGGCGCCGACGGCGGCGCGCAGCTCGAGAGCGTGCTCTACGAGGGCTACGCGCCGGGCGGCGTGTCGGTGATGGTCGAGGCGGCCACGGACAACCGCAACCGCACGGCCCCGGAGATCCGCGCCGCGTTCACGAAGAACGGCGGCAAGCTCGGCGAGTCCGGATCGGTGCAGTGGCTCTTCGAGCAGAAGGGCGTCATTGAGATCGACGCCGCGAAGCGCTCGCCCGACGACGTCTCGCTCATCGCGATCGACTCCGGCGCCGAGGATGTCGAGACCGACGGCAGCCTCGTGACCGCCTACACGACACCGAGCTCGTTCGAGAGGGTGCGTGCCGCGCTCGTGAAGGCCGGCATCACCGTTGCGTCGGCCGAGATCTCGATGCGACCGACCACGACCGTCCGCGTCGAGGGCGACCAGGCGCGCAAGGTCCTACGCCTTGTCGAAGAGCTTGAAGAGCTGGACGACGTGCAAAAAGTCCACGCGAATTTCGACGTACCGGACGAGGTCCTTCAGCACGCCTAGCCGGAGCACCGTGCTCGGAATCGATCCGGGCACGACAGGAATGGGATACGCACTGCTCGACCTGACGACCGATCCGCCGCGCCTTCTTGCCCACGGGCTGGTCGAGACGCCGCGGTATGGCAGCGCAGCCGAGAAGCTCCTCGCGATCGCTGACGCGATCGATGACCTGATCGCGACGCACAAGCCGGCTTTCCTCGCGCTCGAACGGCTCTACTTCAACAAGAACGTGAAGACGGCGATGGCGGTGGCCGAGGCACGTGGCGTGGCGCTCGTGTGCGGAGCGCGCGCCGGTCTCGCGATCGCCGAGTACACACCGCAGGAAGTGAAGCAGTCCGTCACTGGAACGGGCGGCGCGGACAAGCGCGCGGTGCAGCGCATGCTCGTGCACCTGCTCGAACTGCCAGAACCCGTGACACAGGACAACGTGGCCGACGCGATCGCGATCGCCCTGACCCACGCGCAGCGTGTGAAGTTCACCGCCGCCGTCGCGAGCGCGAGATGATCGGCTACGTCAATGGCGAGATCGTCGCGCGCGGCGCGGATCATGTCGTCGTCGATGTTCGGGGCGTCGGCTACAAGGTCTTCGTTCCGCGGCAGCCATCGAGCGACACCGTGGCGCTGCATACGCATCACGTCGTCCGCGATGACGCGCAGCAGCTCTTCGGGTTCGAGACGCGCGACGAGCTCGCGCTGTTCGAGCTGCTCATCACCGTCTCCGGCGTCGGCCCACGGGCCGGCCTGTCGCTCCTCTCGGTCTCGAGTCCGTCAGCGATAGCAGCGGCGATCGCGTCAGGCGACTCCGTCGCGCTGGCGCGCGCACCGGGAGTGGGGAAGAAGACCGCGGAGCGGCTCATCGTCGATCTCAAAGGCAAGATCGGTCGGACCGGGCCCGCGCGTGAGCCCACTGGAGTACTGACCGACGACGAGGCGGCGGCGGCGCTGCAGGCCCTCGGCTACACCGTGAACGAGGCCATTTCGGCCCTGCGGGGGGCCCCGCCGGCCGGCACTGCGAGCACCGAGGAGCGTGTCACGGCGGCTCTGCGGTCCGCTGGGCGGGTCGGGGTGACAGGGCGGTGACGGTCGCCGAGCGCATACCGCTTAGCAATGGCAGGCGCCCAAACGCCATGGCACGCTATCGGTGGCCGCCGACCCGCCTGTAAAGGAGCGGGAATGGGTCGATTTTGGACAGACGAATCAGGGCAAGGCTTGGTCGAATACGCACTCATCATCGCGGTCATCGCGATCGCGATCATCATTGCGATGATCTTTCTTCGGGGCCAACTGGTGAACCAGTTCTCGAACATCGGGAACAACCTCACGTAAAAGCGGGCGGCGGCCAACCTCCCGACGTTGCTCCTCTTTGATACAATTTCATCCAGCGGCAACCGGTCGATGCCCGGGAGCCGTGGGCGCCGCTGAAAGTGGGTCGACCCCACTTTTTTTGTCGCCCGACGACGACGGTAGCGGCTGATGTCTCCAGAAGCCGGGGGCCGTCGGGTAATTGAAGAAGAGGGGGAGCGCCGGCGATGAACCGAGAACTCGTGACCGGTCTTGCACAGCTCTCCGCCGAGAAGGGGCTCCCCAAAGAGGTCGTCGGCGACATCATCGCCAGAGCCCTGAAGCGCGCCTACGGCGCGGAAGAGAACATCGACGTCAAGGTCGACATCACCACCGGCGCCTTCCGGGTGTTCCTGCTCAAGACCGTCGTCGACAAGGTCGAGGACCCGAAGCTGCAGATCCTGTTGGACGCCGCCAAGCGGATCAAGCCAGACGTCCAGCTCGGCGACATCGTCCCGCTGGAGGAGTCGGCCGCGGCACTCGGTCGGATCGGCGCGCAGACCGCGAAGCAAGTGATCCAGCAGTCGCTGCGTGAGGCCGAGCGCGAGCAGGTCTTCGCCGAGTACGCCGATCGCGAGGGCGACATCATCAATGGTCAGATCAGCCGCTTCGAGGCCGGCTCCGCGATCATGGAGCTCGGCAAGGCCGAGGCGATCCTTCCGCGCGCCGACCAGGCGCCGCACGAGCGCTACTTCATCGGCCAGCACCGCAAGGTCGTGGTCGTCGAGGTCCGGCGCACGCTGCGCGGGCCTCAGATCATGGTCAGCCGCTCGCACAAGAATCTCGTGAAGCGGTTGTTCGAGCTCGAGGTCCCGGAGATCTATCACGGTCAAGTGGAGATCGTCGGCATCGCGCGCGAGGCGGGATCGCGTACGAAGATCGCCGTTCGCGCACGTCAGCCTGGCATCGATGCGCGCGGGGCGTGCATCGGTCAGCGCGGGCTCCGCGTGCAGGCGATCGTGAACGAGCTCGGCGGCGAGAAGATCGACATCATCGAATGGAACGAGAAGCCCGAGCAGTACGTCGCCAACGCGCTCGAGCCGGCGCACGTCGTTCGCGTCGACATCGTCACCGACGACAAGACCGCGTACGTCGTCGTTCCGGACCGGCAGCTCTCCCTTGCGATCGGCAAGGAGGGCCAGAACGCGCGCCTCGCGGCCAAGCTGACCGGGTGGCGCATCGACATCCGCAGCGAGTCGGAGGTCCGTGCCGAGCTGGAGCCCGAACCAGAGCCGGAGCCGGTCGCCGTCGATCGCCGAGGTCGAGGCCGAGTCAGCGATGGCGGACGAAGAGGAGCTGGATGAAGAGGATCGAGCACTCCTCGGAGCCAAGAAGAAGAAGGAACGCCGTTAGCCCGAAGGGGAGTGCGGCCACTGGCCGTCGCCCCCTTCCGCAGCGGACGTGCGTGGCCTGCCACACCGTCCGCGCGAAGCGGGAGCTGGTGCGCATCGTGCGCTCCCCCGCGGGCGAGCTGACGGTGGACCTTCGCGGCAAAGCCCCCGGCCGGGGCGCGTATCTCGACCCGGACCAGGCGTGCCTCGAGCGGGGTCTGCGCGAGGGAGCGCTCGCAAAGGCGCTCGAGGTGCCGATCGAGCCCGTCACGGCGGAGCGATTGAAGGTAGAACTAGAGCAAGCAGCGCTCGTACGACAGAAGGAGACCGCGTAAATGCCCAAAGCACGACCTCGGCGTTTCCCGCCAC
>WNFL01178113.1_pt2 | contig 16185 bp, 12 predicted proteins | sample 5400361 | NCBI WGS metagenome assembly WNFL01 (sample SAMN13153351, study PRJNA577476) | soil metagenome | isolation source: 40 cm soil on Douglas fir-dominated hillslope | place: USA:California | collected 2013-09-17 | reverse complement strand
TATCAAGGTCCTTCCCGGGGCGTTTGCCGCCGATCCAGATCGGCTGCGCCGGTTCGAACAGGAAGCGCGTGCGGCGGCTGCTTTAAATCATCCCAATATCGTCGCTATCTACGATGTCGGAACGTGGGAATACGGAACTCCCTACGTTGTCACTGAACTGCTGGAAGGCGCGACGTTGCGGGAGTCCTTAAGGAAAGGCCCACTATCGGTTCGCAAGGCGATCGAAGTTTCGTCGCAAATTGCTCTGGGTCTCGCCGCTGCCCATGACAAGGGAATCATTCATCGTGATCTGAAACCGGAAAACCTGTGGTTGACGAAGGACGGGCAAGTAAAAATCCTGGACTTCGGCTTGGCCAAGTTGCTCCCGGAAAAGGTCGTCAGCCCGGACTTCACGACTGTAACGGAAACGACTTCTACAAAAGTGATGGGAACGCTCGGTTACATGTCGCCGGAGCAAGTTCGGGGCGAGACTCTGGACCATCGCACCGACATTTTTTCTCTGGGAACGGTGATCTACGAGATGCTTTCCGGGCGGCGAGCATTCCAGGGAGCGACGCCCGCCGATACGATCAGCGCCATTCTGAGCCGCGATCCTTCCGAGTTGACCGCGAACGATCAGAGCATTCCAGCGGTAGTAAGCGGAATTGTGCACCGATCCCTGGAGAAGAATCCAAACGATCGATTTCAATCCGCGAGGGATGTGGCATTCGCACTGGCGGTGACGTCTGCGACCGCTACAACGGTCAGCCCAGGCCGTGGAACGACTCCTGGGTGGAAAATCGCGACGCTGGCGGGATTGGCAGTGTTGATATTGGGCCTCGTGTGGACATGGAATCCGGGGAATATCCGGCGCGTATTCGGTTCGGGTTCTGCCAGCGGTCCAATCCATTCTCTGGCGGTATTGCCGCTGGAGAATGTTTCGGGTAACGCCGAACAAGAGTACTTTGCCGATGGCATGACCGACGAACTGATTACTCAACTGGCTAGCCTCAATAATGTTCGCGTCATCTCGCGGGCTTCGGTGAGACGTTTTCGAGGCACCCAGCAGCCATTGTCAGAAATAGCGGACATGCTGCACGTCGACGCAGTTGTGGAAGGCTCGGTGTTACGGGAGGGAAGCAGAGTGCGCATCACGGCTCAGTTGGTGCAGGTCGAGACTGACCGCCATCTTTGGGCTCATAGCTACGAAGGAGATGTGGCCGACGTAATTCGCCTGCAAAATGAAGTGGCCCGGTCTGTAACTGAAGAAATCGGGGCGAAACTCCGGCCGCAGGCTCAGCAACCGGCCAATGCCATCGATCGAGCCGTCGCGCCGGAGGCATATGACGCGTATCTGAAAGGGCTCTATTTCTCCGCGAAGCTTACTCCCGACGGCATGCAGAGAGCATTCGAGAACTTCAATAAAGCAATTCGGACGGACCCGAGTTTTGCCCCGGCTTATGCAGGGCTGGCGGAGTCCTACTTATGGGCGTCGGGCTTATCGATCCTTCCCCCGCACGAGGCCCTGCAGAAATCAGAGGTCGCCGTAGCCAAGGCGCTGGAGATCGACCCGAATCTTGGTATGGCGCATCATGCGCTCGCATGGGTCAAGTACGCTCACGACTGGGATCTGCCTGGCGCGGAAAAGGAGTTCCAACGCGCCATCCAACTCAGCCCTAGCAATGCCACGGCACACCTCTGGTACGGAATGTACCTGGCACAGAGAAAGCGTACGGACGAGTCTTTGGCTGAGATGCAACGAGCGAAACAGTTGGACCCTTTCTCGACGATCGTAAATTCGTTATCGATGACTCCTCTTCTCACGTCCCGTGACTACAACAAGCTGATCGAGGAGGCGAACCTGGGATTAAGAACCGATCCCAATGACGGTATCCTGAATTGGCTCTTAACATCGGCCTACGAACAAAAGGGAGATATCGCGAAAGCGATTGACCAGCAAGAAAAACAGGCAATTACCTACGGAGAGGATGCCCAGAAAGCGAAGCAGGAGTTTGCTGCCGTGCGGCGAGAGTTTTCCGCTCGGGGAGAACGCGCTTATTGGCTAAGCCGGAAGAAATCCCTCGCTCCATCTTCTGGGACGGATCCCTTTGGCACGGCAGTGGTCCAGGCTCGTTTGGGAGAAACCGATGCAACGTATGCCAACCTCGAGAAGGCCTACGAGCAGCGCTCTACGTCAATGCTTTATTGGATACAGATGGAACCGGCTTTCGACCGTTTACGTTCGGAACCCCGCTTTCAGGATTTACTGCGCAGAACTGGTCTGCCGCGATAAAAAAACTTTGGGGCGGAAAGATTTAGCGCGACGGCAAGCGCTGCGGATCGTGCAACGCTGCGCGACACTACGTGTGACCGGCCTAGCCGCGCTGCTGGTCTTACGTGGTCGACATTGCTACAGCCAGGGCAAAGCCTACTTCCGGATGTTTAATGTCGGAGTGGCCCTTGATGAAGTCGTCGCTCTTCAAATTGAAGGGCGTGCTTGGTTTTACGGGGACTGCGAAGGGGTATTGCTGTCCCACCGGCAATAGGAATCCCGGGACGCCTTCAGGAGTTGAGTCCTTTGTTTGTGTACCATTGCTGCCGAGGCCGCCGAATTTGTCGTTCGCGTCACCGAGTGCGGCCGCGGTTACGCCGTTGATTCGCGAGGCGATTGGGTATGCAACCCCGACAGCTTTATCGTTGCGTGTATGCGTAATCAAAATCGGGCCACGCACTTTTTGCTTGCCGATAACGTCACGGAAGGCCCCTCTGTCCACGCCGTTGCTTTGGTTCGCAAATCCATTGTGCGAGAAGGCGCCTTGTAGCAAGAGCAAGGTGTCTGGCCGAAACTTCTCATCTTCGGGTAACGAGTTAATGGCCGATGCCATGACCCGACAGCCGAAGCTGTGGCCGATCATGTGAATCCGAAGATCGGCCCGGCTACCGCGCAATTTCTTAACCAGGGGCGCCACTCCTTTTAAACCAACCGCTCCGGCGCGGACTTTCATCATGTAGTACGTCGCGTAATTCAGAAGGTGCATGAAGCCTGCTTTGATTCCACCAAGGACGTCCCGAAAACTCGCCGCGCCTCCAAGCCCGCTGCTAGCGGCACTTCTGAAAGGATCTATCGAGGCAGCTCCGCTGCCGGCGGGAACGACGGGAGGGTTCAACGTCTTACTGACTTTGTTGATGAGTACAGACGTTTTGGTATCGAAGAAGGCATCGGAGGCATCTTCAGAGGAAGCTGCGTCCTTGGGCAAAAGGTTTCGAATCAGATCCGCTGCCTTTTTCTGGTCGGCTGGATCGTTAGATACGGTGTCCATCAGCTTCTCAAGTTCGTCGAAATCCGCAGGAGCGGCGCCGGCCGCCGAAGGCCAATCGGCAGCGGCATACAAGGACCGAAGGTCGCGTACCTTCTGCTTGAGGTCATCCGTGGTTACTGACTCATCAAGCGCTGCCGCCCCGGAAGGAATGAGCTCTTCGTCTTCGAACTTCTTGGAGGGCCAAAGCACGCCGCAAATGACGAATCGACGGTCCTTCAAAGCGGGATTAGCGTCAACCTGCGGCTTGATCACGGCTGCCAGTCCGGAATAAAGACTTTTGGCCTCGTCCATGTTGTTGTTCCATCCATGAGACATGAGGAGCAGATCGGTGGGGGCGTTTGCTGGGGCTGTGACGTTGCTGAGGATGGCGTCCACTTCTGCCGGGGCGAAAGCATCGCCGTCTTTTGTGAACTGCACCTGAAAAAACGGATACGCGAAATCCATGATCCGATCCTCCTTTTTGTGTCGCTTGTGTTGCCGATCTACATCGCCTGAATGGTTCGCATCATGTCCACCAGGCCACCACCCTGGAAGTTCCGTTCCCGGCCCAAATCTGTTGCGTTTTTGATTAGGTAACCCTTCACTTCTTCTGGAAGTCCAACAAACTCGCCGCGGGTCGATAAGATGCCGGCAACGATTCCGGATACATGCGGCGCCGCCATGCTTGTGCCGCTACGCTCGAGGTAAAAAGCAGGTTCTTTCTTTTTCGTTGGCACAGCGTCAGCTTGGGATGGAGTCGGCACAACGTCAGCCTGGGACACAGTTGGTACAACGCCGGCATTGGATATAAAGGTTTGGAGGTCCGGACCGGCACCGCAAGAAATGATACGTTCTCCGGGAGCCAGAACATCAGGTTTCGCGCGTCCGTCACCGGTAGGTCCTTTGGACGAAAAGTACGAAACGCCGTAAAGGTGCGGCATGTCGCGATGCGTTGCCCCAACGGTGAGCGCGAGCTCAGCGTTGCCGGGATCATTGATGGTAAGAGCGAAGCCTTTGCCGGTGTTACCGGCGGCGATGACTACCATTAAACCGGAGCGCACCAGACGGTTTACTTCTACGCAGATTGGGCTTTGGCCACATGCGAACCATTCCGGGTCGAAGTCGTATCCCAGGCTCATGTTGACGCCATGAACGAGGATGTGTCGACCGTACCCGTTCAACTCCTGGATTTTCTGAATGGCTGCGATTACGGTGCTCACCTCGCCCTCGCCGCGCTTGTCCAGTACTTTATAGCTCAACAACTTGCACTCTGCCGCAACTCCAATTACAGGTACATCAATAGGCTTGCGACGGTAGGAAATTCTGCCATTCTCGTCCCTTTCGCGATAAAGAGAAATGGCTTCGTACTTGTCTGTATCGAGTTCGCCCGCGATGATGCCAGCAACGTGCGTGCCATGACCGTAGTCATCAGTCAGTTTTTCTGGTTCAACGTCGGCCCGGTTCGGTCCAGTGAAGTCCATGTGGGCCAGACCGCTGGGCAAAGTCAGATTCGAGTGCTTTTTGAAATGTGGATGGTTACCATCGATGCCGGAATCCAATACCGCCCAAACGATTCCGCGCCCTGTTGTCGCAAAGGAGCGACGGCAAGCATCTGCTTTGACGGTTGGTGCAGAACACCAAATTTGTGCGCGCAGCTTGAAGTCGGGCCACACATGATAGATCGCGCAGCAATCCGGTCCAGTTTTATCCTTTCCACCTTCAACATCTCGACCTATGGCATCTTTAGCCTTAACCTCTGTACTCGGCTTCTGGTCGAGCTTTACGATTTCGCGAATGGCTTTACCGGTCAACTTCGCGTAAACGTATTGTTCACTGGTATCGCTTTTCCATTTACTGAGGAACTGGTCCTGGGCTGGGTTGCTGGCGATGGCATTGATGATGAGCTCTACTACACGCTTTTTCGCTTCCGAACGGCCCTTGGGATAATTGACGTTGATCTCGATCATTACGCTCTGCACCATGTTTTCGTCGGCTTGAATGTCATTCAGCATGGGTATTGAGATGACTGTGCGCACCAGGTTATCCGGATCGAAAGAGCGTTCGTCACTCAGATCTGTGCGTATCTCGGCGATTATGGAATTGGGATATAGTTTCCTCTCTTGATCGAGTCGTACTAACTCTTTGATGACCCGGCCTCGCAGACGAGCCTTTACGTAGGGCTGTGGATCTATACCGCTTGACAGAATATGTTGTTCGGTCCGTTCCGGGTCCTTTTCTAATACCTGGTGCACCAGCTTATAAAGCTGGGTTCGAAGCTCCCCAAAAGGATGGCCTCCAGTGTTAAGGGTGATTATGACGCGCTGCAATGCCGTTTCATCATTGTTTATTCGTTGCATCAGCGGGAATGGGATGATCGAGGTAGCCATGTTTCACCTGCTCCAGATTACGCTTCGCTTGAGGAGTTGAAGTCTAGCGAAACTAATCCTCACCTGCCAGGGCGCGGCACCAGCCCGAAGAGGAGACTTTGTGTTGATACTTATTTTCACTCCAGGCAGGCGATTATATCTCTGAACTTCGCACTATTTGAGAAATACTGTTGGAGTCAGTCTTAGTCCGACATGGTTGGCAGTCGGAGTAATCTTATAAACTATAGCGCCTAAAGTGTTGGGTGCCTTACGGTCGTGGAAGGGGGCCTGAAAGCCAGCACGTCTCCAGGCCCATACCGTTGAGTTAGCGATCGTGAGTAGCATCCCGCGATTGCCGTGCCGATCTTTAGCCGAGTTCAAGCGTGACGGTGTTATTCGCGCTCGCGAATGCCCGCTTTACGCGCCTGCTCCTGCATGGTTTCGAGGTCCTGCCTGGCGGCGTCGACGGCTTTCTGTTTATCTTCGAGCTGCTTTTTGAAATCGGCGTCTTCCTTGTCCCAGTTAGCGGAATTCCGCAGCCGATTGCCGGCGTCGGAATACATGGCTACGGCGCGAAGGCGATATTCACGCTGCGTCAGGTCGAGTTCGTGGTTCAAGGCCTCGATCTTTGTCTTCTGCGCATCAAGTTTGTCTTTCCATTCATCGGCGGCTTTCTGGCGGTCGGCGGCTGCGGTTTTTGCATCCGGTGCGGGGATTAATGGCGCGGCCTGGGCTTGGGTACTTCCGTCCACGGTTTGAGTGGTGCCGTTGGCAGTGGTCGCCGGGGCCGGGCCCACCACGCTCAACTTTTCACTAACGGGAAGATTGTCGTTGTCATAGTGATGGTTCGCCGCGGTCTGATGCGCTTTTCCCTTGCGGGTTGCGCGTGCGGCTTCTCCGAGGGACTGTGCAGATGCGAGGCTCGATCCGAGAAGAAGCAGGACTCCAATGGCCATCCAGATTGTGCGTTTCATTTTGATCATCCTTCCGCAGGCTCATAATCCGATTTCGCCTGCCGCTATGGTCTTCGAACATTTGATTTCAAGAATTCGTGGTCGCTCCTTTGGCGCCGGCCAGGAACCTGCCGATTGTCCGGTCCAGATGCGATGCTTCTTTGGCGATGTCGTCAGCCAATTGCCGCGCCAGTTCGGCGTCGCGGCTATGCGCCAACTGCTGCGCATACCCTGCGATCGTGGTCAGGGAACCTCTCAGTCCCAGCGCCATTTCCGCGGACAATTCCTGGCGCATCTCCTGATCCTGCCGGATGCGCGAAATTTCCGTTCTGTCGGTCAGAACAAATGTCGTGCCCATCAGGCTGGCGTCTTCGGCCAGAACGGGAGACACAGTCAGATCGAGCACGCGAGAGATGCCATCCGGGCTCACATAATCGAGCACTAGGCCGCGCACGACCGACTCGCCTCGCACGGCCGGAGTGATGGCTTCTTCAACATTTGCGACATCCGCCGCGTTGTTATGGAGGGTAGCGCTGCGAAACAGTTCGCTGGCACGCATCCCAACCGGGGAGGCAAATCCGAGAAGCTGGCGGGCGGTGGAATTTGCCTGGCGCACCAATCCGCTGGCATTGAAGAACAAGACGCCGCAGGAAAGGTTCGCGAGTACCGTGGCGCTCAGGCTGTCAGACGCTTTTGCTTTTCTACGTTCAGCAAGCTGGAGGGCAGTGAGTTCGTGCTTCTGCTGTTTCAGTTGCTGGATAACCGCGTGATAACTGTGAATCGGCAAACCCTCGGCGGCCAGTGGAGAGTGTGCGAAGGAGGCGGTGTCCGCGACCATGCTTTTGCGCATGCGGTGGATTGCAATTGCTCCCAGCGCAAAGGCCGCGACGCCGACCAACAACAGCATCCCCATCCGCAACACCATCGGATTCAGTAACAGCTTCACAGCAACCCCCAGTACCAGTGCAGCAGCCCGTTTCCAAAGAAGAAGGCCAGCAGTGCCATGCTTCCGAGGAACACACCAAAGGGCATTTCGTAATAACGCAGAGCGAGCCGAGCCGAGTGCCAGGCGCGACGGCGTGCTTCAAGCGATGAGGTCCCACGCGTGGCGTTGCGGCGTGTGCGCTTGATCCAGACCGCCAGAATGGTTCCGATTCCGAATAGAGAGCCTGCCAGCGACGCGGCAAAAATTGTCAGCACAGTGAGCTTGGTACCCAGAAACGCGCCGATCATCGCCATCAACTTGACGTCGCCGAAGCCCATGCCTTCAACGCCGCGAGCGCGCAGATAGATGGCGGCGGCGCCATAAAGGAATGAAGCACCGACCACGACGCCCAGAAGCGAATCAGCCAGCGACCACAAGCGCCACGAAACATCGCCGCTCAGCGGCAAAGAAACCAGACCGGGCATGATGCGCGAAGCGAGATCGTCCACCGGCACGAGAAGACTGAACACGATTCCCAAGCCAACGCCCGGCAGAGTGAGTGCGTCGGGAAGGAGCTTGGTTTCGGCGTCAGTGAAAATCAGCGCGAGCAGCAGGTAGCCGAGCACGATACATTTCAGCGTTGCCAGAGTCAGTCCGAAATGGGCGTAACAACCCACGAACAACATGCCGGCGAGCAGTTCGACCACGAGATAGCGCGGTGAAATCGGCTCTTTGCAAGCGCTGCACTTGCCGCGCAGAATCAGCCAGCTCAGAACCGGGAGGTTGTAATAAAGCGGGATCAACTTGCCGCAGTGTGGGCAAGCGGAACGCGGTGTCACGACCGACTTGCCCAGGGGCAGGCGGTAAATGCACACATTCAGGAAACTGCCAAAGGCGAGTCCCAGAAAGAAAATCGCGGCTGCGAGAAGAGGGTCCACGTTAGCTAAGTGCCCAGTTTGTCTGGATTTGCCGATTATATGCCGGGCGGGTAGGAGGCTTCTAAGGTACCAAGGGGATGGTACTTCCGGGCGGGCGGAAGTGGTTGGGAACAAAGCAGAAGCCGGGCGCCGGTGCGAGTTCAGCCTGCGCGTCGCAGAACCAGTGCCGAATTCTTGCTGCCGAAGGCTATGCAATTCGCGACGGCGTATTCGATCTTTGCGGTGCGTCCGGCTTGCGGGACGTAGTCCAGGTCGCAGGATGGATCCGGCGTGTCGAGGTTGATCGTCGGTGGAAGCTGGCCCGTCTGCATGGCGATGATCGTGGCAGCGACTCCGGCCGCGCCGCATGCGCCTTGGGGATGGCCGATCTGTGATTTCAGCGCCGACATTGGAACCTGGTGTGCGCGCTCTTCGCCAAGCGCCAGTTTCAGCGCGCGGGTTTCGATGCGATCGTTGAGATCGGTCGATGTGCCGTGCAGGTTAACGTAGTGAATGTCCTGCGGGCTGACGCCTGCTTCCTGCATCGCAAGGCCGATGGCGCGCGCGGGTTCCTCTCCGCACTCCTGCAAACGAACTCGGTGAAATGCCTCGCACGTGGAACCGTATCCGACAATCTCAGCCAGCACTTGCGCGCCACGAGCTTTGGCGTGCTCATACTCTTCGAGTACGTACATCCATGAACCCTCGGCGAGTACGAAGCCATCGCGATCGACCGAGAACGGCCGTGAGCCTTTTTCGGGCGCGTGGTTCCAGCGGCTGGTCATGATCTTCATCAGGATGAAGCCCTTCACGATGCCGAGCGCGATGGGCGAGTCGGCGCCACCGCTTAGAACGCAGTCGGCGCGTCCGGATTGGATTTGTCTCATGGCGTAGTTGAGCGCGTCGGTGGACGACGTGCAGCCGGTCGTGACTACGTGACTCGGTCCGCGCATGCCGAAGCGGATGCTGAGGTCGCTGGCTAGCGTCCCCATCACGGTCGTGGGAACGCAGTGGACGCTCATCTGGCGCTGCTTGTCATGAAAGAACAATTCGTATTGTTGTTCGGTAAATTCCTGTGAGCCTCCACCGGAGCCGATGATCACACCAAAGCGACGGAGTTCGTCGAGCGAGAGCCGGGCCGGGTCAATGCCGGAACTGGCAAATGCTTCGCTGGCGGCTGCGATGGCTAGCGGCAGGACGCGGGAGACGTGTCTGCGATCTTTCTTGTCCATCCAGGCGAGTTCGTCGAAGCCGGTGACCTCGCCGGCAATTTGAACGTTGAGTTCGCTGGCGTCAAAGCGCGTGATGCGGCGGACTCCGCTGCGTCCTTCGAGGACGGCCTCCGTAAAAGCCGCGCGGCCAATGCCATTCGGACTGACTACGCCCATGCCGGTGATGACTACACGTCGCTTGTTGTCCATGTAATGTTGAGATGTCGAACGTCCTCGCGAGGTTACCAGAAAGCTAGCGTTGCCCGCGAATCTGGCTCTGGGGCTGAAGCCCGGTCGTAATATGGCTTCTACGGCACGGCTGAAGCCGTGCCCTCCCCAGAACCTTACTTTGTCCGCGTTTGGAATACCCAGTTCTAATGCTGGGGCGGGGGTTCGGGCTCGGCAGCGCCGTCGGCGCGGGGATCGGACGCGCCAAAATTTGCGCCGGTCGCAGAGTTATGTAGAACAGCCTGCCCGCGTCCCATGGCGCTGGAGTATTCCTTGCGCACTACAATGTTGTGGCCTTTCTTGCGCAACTCCTCCACCGTCTCGGGCTTCACGCGCGATTCGATCAGCAGGTGGCAGCCAATCGGTTCGGCGGTGCCGGCGATCGTGAATCGCGGGGCTTCGAGGGCTGCCTGGATGTTCATCCCGTAGTCCACAAAGTTGGAGACGAATTGCGCGTGTGCGAGCGGCTGATTGGATCCGCCCATGATGCCGAATCCGATGTGAGTGTCGCCGCGCTCCATGAATGCAGGGATGATGGTGTGAAAGGGCCGCTTGCGCGGCGCGAGCGCGTTCGGATGATTCGGATCGAGCGTGAACAGTCCGCCGCGGTCTTGAAGAATGAATCCCATCCCGTTGACGGCAACGCCGGAACCGCAGGCATCGTAGAGACTTTGGATCACTGACGCGATGTTGCCGTCTTTGTCGACGACGGCGAGGTAGGTAGTGTCGCTGCGAGCGGGACTGCCAGCGGATGTGGTGCAACTGGCCTTGTCGGCATTGATGAGCGCGGCGCGTTCGGCGGCGTAGCTCTTCGAAAGCAGGCCCTGGACGGGCACTTTGGCGAAGTGCGGGTCGGCGTTGTAGCGATAGAGATCGGTGTAGGCGAGCTTCATTGCTTCAATCTTCTTGTGCAGTTCGGGCGCTCCCTGTGGGCCGGCGGGATCGGGCGTAAAGGTCGCCATGATGTTCAGCATTTCGAGAGCGGCCATGCCTTGTCCGTTGGGAGGGAGTTCGTAAACCTTCCAGCCGCGGTAGTCGATGGAGATTGGGTCCACCCACTCCGAAGAAAACTCCGCGAGGTCGTCGGCTTGCATGGTTCCGCCCAGAGCGGATGAGGTTTTGACAATGGCCTGCGCGATCTCTCCGCGATAGAAAGCGTCGCGGCCCTGGTCGGCGATCAGGCGCAAGGTTTTGGCAAGATCGGGATTCGTAAATTGCTCTCCGATCTCGGGAACCTTTCCGCGCGGAAGAAAGACGCGCGTGGCTTCTGGAGTTTCCTTGAGCCTGTCCCGCGATCCTTCCCAATAGTCATGGACCATCTCCGGAACTGCATATCCATGCTCGGCGTAGAAAATTGCTGCTGAGAAAAGATCCTTCCAGGGAAGGCGTCCGAAGCGCTGATGAGCCTTGCTCCATCCATCGACCGCGCCGGGGACGGTCACGCTATGAATGCCCTCGTGCGGCATCGAGCATTCAGACCGTAGAGTTTGCCGGTCTTGGCGTCCCAATAGAGAAGGAAGAGATCGCCACCAATGCCGTTCATCATAGGCTCGGTTACGCCGAGGACGGCATTCGCCGCAATGGCGGCGTCAATTGCTGACCCGCCGCGGCCGAGGACGTCGGCTCCAGCTTGCGACGCTAGGTATTGGCTGGTGGCGGCGATGCCGCCGCTGGTGACGACCATGGAGCGGCCGTAGGAACGGTCCTGGGCTAGGGAGCAGCACGACACAAGCAAGCAGATCAGTAAGAGACCAGAACGCAGCATGCGATTTCCTCGAAACGTCCCGTAACCTCGGCTAGCTCCTGAATGCGGTTGGTCGGTCCGGGAGCGAATTGTAATTGAGTTACCGAGCGCATGCCTACTAAGGCTGAACGGCTTCTAATTTCACCACCCCGATTCAGCGTTATGTTAGGGAATACCGGTTTGCCCTTTGTCCCCGCTACTAAAACTGAGCCGCAGAGCGATCTACCCGGTAGCAACTCTGGCACAGGGTCGTTTTTCAGTTGCGATTCGTCTATTTGCTTCGTATTATTGCGCGGGGCGAACCTAAGAACTTCCGAGCAGGCCGATGAAGGTCATAAGAACCGTGTTCGCCCAGAGTGTTGTGACCTGCGCGTTTCGAGATTTATTCCCAAAGCGCCCCCTTGCCTTCCCCCGCACGAATTTGTCGTCGGTTGCGAGCCTGGGCCGACAGATCAGAATAATTGTTTGTATGCACGCTTGCGCGTTTGAGTCCAATGGACGAGGCCTTCAATGAGACCACTTCGCCTTATCGCATCCATCGTTGTCTTTCTCTTGGTCGTCGCTTCCACGAAGCTTGTGTTTTCTCAGGCAAGCACAGAGGGCACTGCCACGGTTCCGAAGACCCACAGATTTCAGCCCCCGGCGGCCACCAGATCGACTGATGCCTCATCGGCAAAGCAGTCTGCTGCCGCCGGTGAGCTCAGCGATTCTGTCGTGCAGCAGATTAACGCCCTGGAGCAAGACAAACAGTCGCGCACGGAGACCCAGAGAAAGATCAGCTCGCACCTTCTGTACACAGCGAGGATGCTGCAGGGGCAGGCCGCCGCGCCTGGCGTACCGGTTCTCTATACGAACCTTGAACTCGATGAACAGAACAACCTGTTTGTGGATATCGCCGCAAACGTGAGCGATGACTTGCTGCAGAGGTTACGTTCGTTGGGCGTCCAAATTATTCGCTCTGACCCCGCGTATCACAGCATCCGCGCCTTCGTTTCGTCGTACCAACTCGAAACGGTCGCTGGTTTTCCGGAAGTTACATTCATCGCGCCGAGGCGCGAGGCTAAGACTGTAGGTGGTGGCCCGGATTTGAAGGCCCGATTCGGCGTGCCACCTACCTCCGGTTTTGCGCAACGGGCTGCGCGTCTGAGGGAGAAACTGTCGGCCCAGCTAGCCAGCAAGTTCCCGGGGTTGACTTGTACCGGGCAGGGGAGCGCAACATCGGAGGGTTATGCAACCCATCGAGTGGCTGATGCGTGTGCTACTTTCGGGATCACCGGCGCGGGAGTAAAAATCGGCGTTCTTTCGGATGGAGCATCCAGTCTCGCGATAAGCCAAGCCTCCGGCGACCTGCCGCCAGATGTCACGGTTCTTCCCGGTCAAGTTGGCAGTGGCGATGAGGGCACCGCCATGATGGAGATCATTCACGACCTGGCCCCGGACGCCAAGTTGTTTTTTGCTACCGCGTTTACATCCATCGAGAGCTTCGCCCAAAACATCCACGACCTGCGTTTTACGGCCGGCTGCGACATCATCGTGGATGACGTCGTTTACTTTGTGGAATCACCATTTCAAGATGGACAGGCGCCGAGCGTTGTCGCGGAATTTGATGGGGGAGTCGTAACTCAAGCGGTCAACGATGTTAGCACTGACGGTGCGATGTATTTCTCTGCCGCGGGGAATGAAGGCAGCAAGGATGACGCATTCGCCGATACGTTTGAAGGCGACTTTGTTGATGGAGGCACAAATTCCCACACTGGTCCGAAGTCTGGGAAGGTGAACAAATTTGGCACGACCGCGTACGACACAATAACGTTCAACGGCGGGCCACCGATCGTGCTGCATTGGCCTGATCCTCTCGGACACTCGGCCAATGACTATGATCTGTTCACTCTCGACCCCTCGGGAAGCAGTGTCGTGGACTCATCGACGGAGGTCCAGAACGGAACTCAAGACCCGGTAGAAGGAGTTTTTGCCCGCGAGGACAACGACCGTGTCGTGGTATTCAAAGCCAACTCTGCGGCTAATCGCTTTTTGCACGTCACCGCGTTCGGGTCGCTTCTGTCCGTTACAACCGCGGGAGCAGTGAGTGGTCACGCGGGCGCAAGTGGGGCGTTTGCAGTGGGCGCCACACCAGCTGACTTGCCGATTTGTTCTCCCGGGTGCCCGATTGGCCCATTTCCCAATCCATTCAACTCCGCCAATGTCATCGAGCCGTACAGTTCTGACGGGCCACGGCGTATTTTCTTCCAAGCCGATGGAACAGCCATTACGCCCGGCAACTTCTCCTCGACCGGGGGAGCGGTTTTGCCGAAGCCTCAATTCACAGCGGCGGACGGCGTTTCGGTCTCGAACGCCGGGGGTTTTCCTGATCCGCAGCATTGCCCCGGCAGCGGTCCCCCCATTTGCTCGTTCTATGGAACCTCGGCGGCCGCTCCGCACGCGGCTGCGATTGCTGCGCTCGTCAAATCTGTGGATAGCACTCTGACGAAGAGCGAGATCGCCGGATTTCTCAGCAGCAGCGCGATCGACATTATGGGTGCTGGAACGGATCGTGACTCTGGGGCCGGTATCGTCATGGCGTTCGAAGCGGTCAAGGCCGCACTGGCGCCAGCCCTCGCCAGTCTCTCGCCAAACAACGGAAACGTTGGCACTCCAGTCACCATTTCCGGGAAGAATTTCGGTACGACTGCAGACACGGTGACGTTCAACGGGACCGCCGCCACGCCTACGATCTGGACACCCACGTCAATAGTGGTCCCAGTGCCAGCCGGAGCCACCAACGGAAATGTTGTGGTCACGGTGGCTGGCACAGCAAGCAACGGTCTCTTGTTCACGTTCACGCCAAGCATCACCAGCCTGAGCACGAACTCGGCGCCAGCTGGGGCGTCCGTCACGGTCACAGGAACAAACTTCGGAGCGACTCAAGGCACGAGCAAGGTAACGTTTAATGGCAAGGTAGCAACGGTAGTGACGTGGAGCGCGACGTCGATCGTTGTGAATGTGCCCGTGGGAGGGACTGGGAATGTGGTGGTCACGATCAACAGTATCGACAGCAATGGAGTGGCGTTCACAGTACAGGACTTTGCATTTTCGGCGCCTCTGACTGACCTCACCATGACGGCGGGCGGTTCTCAGTCAGAGACGTTCACCGTTACACCTGGGACTGGAGGATTCGATGCAGCGATCACGTTCAGCTGTTCGGGTCTGCCTAGCAAATCGAGTTGTACCTTTACACCCTCCAGCTTGACCCCAGGAGGCGCGTCGGCCGACGTAGCAATGAAGGTCTCTACAACGGCAGCAGTCACGAATGGAGCAGGCATAGCGATGTTTGGGATGTGGTTGCCTTTTGGTGGGTTCGGCTTGGTCCTGCTGATGGGAGTCGGAACTGGCAAACGAGGCCGAAAGGCGCTAGCGGCATTTGGTCTGTTCCTGCTGATTCCGTTGCTGCTCACGATCACAAGCTGCGGGGGCGGTGGAAGTTCGCACACGACGACTCCTGGAACACCTCCAGGCACCTACACCATAACGATGAAAGCGACCTCAGGTCCAACTTCTCACTCCTCTACCTTCAAGCTAACCGTGAACTAAATCGGGGACGAGGCGGTCTGTGTGACCGCCTCGTTTCATGTCTGGCCATCCGGAAGCGGATGCTACAATTTTCCCTAGCCGGCCTGCATTTCACTTGCGAAAGTGGCGGAATTGGCAGACGCACCAGACTTAGGATCTGGCGGGGCAACCCGTGGGGGTTCGAGTCCCCCCTTTCGCACCAACCACTCGGCCAAGCGATAAGATTTTCGCGATCGCTAGCCGATAGCCTCATTGTGCCCACCTGCACGGATGCCTGCTTTTAAGATCCCGCAGACGAAATCTGCCGGGCGGAATATTGGTGGCTCTTTACGGAATCCTTATGGACCCTATGGTGAACTGCGCTTAGGCCTTGCCAGGCCAGCCCTCTTCAGGGCGGAGGCGGAGTTCTCGTGTTGGTTATCGCGGTACGAATCTTGGAAACGATGTTTATTGTTGGCGCTATCGGGTGCGTGGTCGTGCTGGCGCTGACTGCCATTGAGGACCTGCGCACGCTGTTCGGGCGCGATGATGTCGACAAAATAGACGATCGAAAGTCTATCGAATCGGGCGCGGCCCACGGCGGCGCGGAGAAGTTCACGCCCAACACTATCCCCAATCATTAATCATTGAGTCGGGTTTCGAGGGAACTTCAGGTAGGGCAGGCGAACGCCGTCGATGAGTAGCTGATCGGCGCGGATGCTGTCCGGGGCTTCGAAGCCTTTCGCGCCGGCGTTAGTCACGAAGTCGTCTTGATCGACGCCGTCGCCGCTTACTCCTAGGCCACCTACCAGGACTCCATTCTTATACAGAGGCACGCTTCCGGGGAAAAAGACGATCCCGTTCTGATTGGGGTTCGCGACCTGCGAACCTTGAGTGCAGGGATTGGCGATGTCAAAGGTGTAGAGATTGAAAAAAGGGCCTGGACCGGAACCGTCGATTCCGGGCGGGAAAAAGGGCTGCGCGCCGAAGCCGATGGTCCGGTTCGATACGGCGGTG
>WNFL01044537.1_pt1 | contig 16185 bp, 17 predicted proteins | sample 5400361 | NCBI WGS metagenome assembly WNFL01 (sample SAMN13153351, study PRJNA577476) | soil metagenome | isolation source: 40 cm soil on Douglas fir-dominated hillslope | place: USA:California | collected 2013-09-17 | reverse complement strand
ACGTCGTTGATCAATTCCGCCGAGGCCGCCACGGCGTCGAGCGATGGCATCACCTCGTCCTCGGCGAGTGAACTTGCTGAAGCCATTCGATCGAAGAAGTTGAGTTCCAAAGAAATCGTTGAGGCGCATCTGGAACGGATCGCCAAGGTCAATCCAAAACTCAATGCCGTCGTTCAACTGACCGCGGAGGCGGCGCGAAAAGAGGCGGACGAAGCCGACGCCGCGCTCGCCCGCGGCGAAGTCAAAGGCCCGCTTCACGGCGTTCCCATCACCATAAAAGATACGCTGGAAACGGCGGGTGTAATCTGCACCGGCGGCACCAAGGGCAGAGCCAATTACGTGCCCAAGGCGGACGCCACCGCGGTCGCGCGGCTGCGTGCAGCGGGCGGTATCATTCTTGGCAAGACCAACGTGCCCGAACTCGCGGGCGCGGCCGAGACTGACAATCTGGTCTACGGCCGGACCAACAATCCCTACGACCTTGCGCGCACGCCGGGCGGCAGCAGCGGTGGTGAGGCCGCGATCATTGCCGCCGGCGGTTCGCCGCTCGGCCTCGGCACCGATGCCGGTGGCAGCATCCGCATCCCTGCGCATTATTGCGGCCTCGCGGCCATCAAGCCGACGTCGGGCCGCGTTCCCCGGACCGGTCAATTTCCCATGCCATTGGGCGCGCGCAACCCGGTGTTTCACGTCAGCCTGATCGCGCGAAAGGTCGGGGATCTGGCCTTGGCGTTACCGATTATTGCGGGTCCCGATTTCCGCGATCACTCGATCGTGGGAATGCCGCTCGGCGAGCCTGCGAAGGTGGTGTTGCGCGATTTGAAAGTCGCTTATTTCGATGATGATGGCGTCGCTACACCGACAAAGGAAATCGTCGCCGCCGTCCGCGATTCCGCCAAGGCATTCACCGATGCAGGGGTCAAGGTCGAAGAAAGTCGGCCGCCCGACGCAGCAAAGCCCACCGGCGTCTATTTCGATATCAGCCGCGGCGATGGCGGTGCCGGCACGCGTGCGTTAAGAGCGCTGGCGGTTGCCGTTTCTCCTGCGATGGCGAACACCACGGAGGCTTTGGCGGCGTTTGCCAGATGGGATCTGTTTCGCAATTCGATGCTGCGCTTCATGGAAAACTACGATGCGCTGCTGTCGCCCGTCATGCCATATCCAGCGCTGCTGCATGGTACCGGCTTCGACGACGACAAGCGGATCGGGTTTGGTTATGCGCAGATGCACAACCTCACCGGCTGGCCCACAGCGACGGTGCGAATCGGCACCTCGCCGGAAGGCCTGCCGATCGGCGTCCAAGTGGCTGCCCGGCCGTGGCGAGAGGACGTGGCACTGGCGCTGGTTCAGCACCTTGAACAAACCTTCGGCGGCTGGAAGATGCCTCCGTCGATTTGAAAGTGCGCGCACCCCACGCAAGTACCCCTGGGCAGGGCGATTTGAGTTTCCTACAATCTGACGTAAGGTCCGCTCCGATCTCACGAGAGGGGTGGCCCAAGTCAGAATCATGAGTTTCAGCGAACACAACGGTGGCCCGTGGCGGGTAGGGATACTTTTCTCCCAGACGGGAGTTACCTCGGCCATCGAACAATCTCAGCTCAATGCGACACTTCTCGCCATCGAGGAGATCAACTCCGGTGGAGGCGTGCTCGATCGCATGATCCAGCCTGTCATTTACGATCCGGCTTCCGACCCCAAGCAGTTTCGCGCGCTGGCGGAGCGTTTGTTTCAGGTCGATCGGATCCGGCTGTTGTTCGGCTGCTATATGTCGAGCACCCGCAAGGCGGTTTTGCCGGTTGTCGAAAGCCACCGCGGTTTGCTTTTCTACCCGACGCTCTATGAGGGTTTTGAATATTCGCGGCACTGCATTTATACGGGTGCAGCGCCGAACCAGAACTCGCTGCAGCTCGCAAGGTTCCTGCTGTCAACTTATGGCAATCGTTTTCTGTTGGTTGGATCGAACTACATCTACCCTTACGAGTCCAATCGCCTGATGGCCGACTTCGTTATGCAGGGCCGGGGAGAGGTGCTGGACGAAATTTATGTTCCACTTGACGCCGGTTCGCGGGATTTCGACAAGGTCATCAACCGGATCAAGAAGACCTCTCCAGACGTCATCTTTTCGACCGTGGTGGGCCGGGGCACATCTGTGTTTTACGAGGCCTATCGGAATGCCGGCTTCGACCCGGCGAAGATGCCGATCGCGAGCCTGACCACCAGCGAAGCTGAGGTCGCAGAGATGCATCGCGAGGCCGCCGAGGGCCATATCACCGCGGCTCCATTCTTTGAAACTTCTTCGTCGCCCGCGGCGCGGCGTTTCGTTGAGAGTTTCAAGAACAAATACGGGCCCGATGCGCCGGTCACGGCGGCAGCGGAAGCCGCCTATTTCCAGCTGCATCTGGCGATGCGCGCGGTGGCGCGGTGCGGATCGGACGATCCGGAAACGGTGCTGAAAGAGCTGCGCGATTCCGAATTCGACGCCCCCCAGGGGCGCGTTCGGATCGATCCGGAAAACAACCACGCTTATCTCTGGCCGCGGATCGCGCGCCTGGACAAATTCGGTCGATTCCAGACGGTCTGGAATCCCGGTGTTCGGATCAAGCCGGACCCTTACTGTGTTGTACAGAGCCTTGACGACTGGTCGACTGATGACCTTCAGACAGTCAGCCACTGAAGTTCTGAGCGCGGGAGCAGGTGGTGGCGATCCAAATCCTTCGCGATCTTCGCGGCCTACGCGTCCAGGTGGTTCATCCACCGGACAGTGAACGCGTCAGATTAGTCGAGCATCTGCGCCGCATCGGCTGCATGGTCGAAACGCTATGGCCGATCCCGGAATGCTGGACCGGTAGTTCGGACGTGATGCTGCTTGCCGTCGAGCATGACGTCCGGCACGATATTCAGCGTCTTCTCAAATCAGGCGACGGGCCGCGGCCGACACTCATCGCCGTCGTGGGTTACGAGGATCCGTCTACGCTTCAGTTGGTGCTGGAGGCGGGTGCGGTCGCCGTCATCGAGCGGCCGATCCGCCCCTTCGGCCTTCTCACCAACCTGACGATTGCTCGCAGCATCTGGCTTGAGAAACGCGAAACGGAAAAACGTATCCGCAAACTGGAACGCAAACTCTCGGGTCTGCAACGCATCCAAAAGGCGAAAGCAGTCTTGATGGACGGTCAGGGGTTGAGCGAAGCCGAAGCCTACGAAAGCATTCGCCGTTGAGCGAAGCCGAAGCCTACGAAAGCATTCGCCGTCAGGCGATGGCGAAGCGGTTGTCGATGGATGACATGGCCGCAGCAATCATCCACGCAAATGAACTCTTGCAGTACCGTGCAAAAGATGTTTAGTTTTGCGCCTAACTACGCTGGAAGAAAATTCTTGTTGTAGTTATCGCCTGACCACCAGTGACGTTGGTTGGGCTTGGCTAGGTAGCCCGAAAGATCCGCGAGGATCTGTCGGGCTTTTTTTGTTTGGCGACCGAGAACAGGCACGGATCGCATCGGATCCGCCGGCCTCGGATGAATCTGGAATTTTTCAGTTCGAAACAGCGCGCTTGGGCGTGAACGGAACCGGCTTGCCTGTCGTTGCGGGGCGGCCAAATGGCAAATGGGGAGTGTCACTATGTCGATTGATCGGCGTAAATTCTTGAAGAGTAGCTTGCTTGCGACCACCGGAGCGCTTGCATCGCCCTACATCATCAATCCGGCAAGTGCTGCGGGAACGATCAATGTGGGCGTGTTGTTCTCGCTCACGGGCGGCCTTTCGATCATCGAAAAATCGCTTCACGACGCCACGTTGATGGCGATCAGCGAGATCAATGCTTCCGGTGGCGCCAAAGGCATGAAGATCAACGCCATTGTCGAGGATGGCGCGTCGGACCCGAAAACCTACAACGAAAAAGCTTCCAAGCTCGTGATCCAGGATCGCGTGCCGACGGTGTTCGGATCTTACACCTCGGCGAGCCGCAAGGCCGTTCTTCCCGTATTCGAGAAGCGCAACAACCTGTATTTTTATCCCACTTATTACGAAGGGTTCGAGTGCTCCAAGAACGTCGTCTATACAGGTGCCGTTCCGAACCAGCAGCTTTCGAACTTCATCCCCTGGATCATCAAGACGCTGGGCAAGAAGAAATTCTTCATCGTTGGCTCGAACTATATTTACCCGCGCGAGATGGCCAAGGTCTCGAAGATCCTGATCGAGAAAAACGGCGGCGAGTGGATCGCGGACGAATATCTCGAACTCGGGCATTCGGAATGGGGATCCATGGTCAACAAGATCAAGGGATCGGGCTGCGACGTCGTGCTGTCGAACGTCGTCGGTGACTCCGTGGTCGCGTTCTATCGTGAATACAAGAACCAGGGACTGACCCACGACAAATTGCCGATCTGCGCGACCGTCACTTCCGAGATCGAGATCGCCGCGATGGGCCCGGAATATGCGGTCGGAAGCTACACTTCGTTCCCGTATTTTCAGGCCATCGACACCGACCGCAACAAGGCGTTCGTCGAGCGCTACCGCGCATTTGTCAAGGATCCGAAGGCGGTGACGCACCACGCGCTCGAATCTTCCTACTTCCAGGTCTTCCTGTGGAAGCAGGCGGTCGAAAAAGCCGCTGAGATAACGCCGACCGCGATCAGGGAGGCCGTGAAGGGGCAGGAATTCGACGCTCCGAACGGTCACGTGAAAATCGATCCGGATAATCTGCACACCTACCTGACCCCGCGGATTGCGCAGTGGCTGCCGGACGGACAAGGCAAGATCATCGACGCCTACAAGGAGCCGACCATCCCGCTTCCTTACGTGGCTTACGGCGAAACCGAGAGCAACCTGTTCTGCACCGCCAAGGGACTGGATACGTCAAAGCTGAAGATCTGACATTGGATCAAGGCCGTCTACCGCGCCTATGCGCGGTAGACGGGGTGATGAGGTGCGCTGAATGCTCGAAGTCTTGTTCATCGGTCTGAGCCTCGGCTCGATCCTGCTGCTGGTGGCGCTGGGTCTTGCGATCACCTATGGCGCGATGGGCGTCATCAACATGGCCCATGGCGAGATGGTCATGATCGGCGCCTACGTCACGGTGCTCTCCGGCATCTGGCTCGGGGTAAATCTTTTCGTCGCCATCCCGATCGCCTTCATTGTGACGGCGCTGATCGGTCTTGCGATCGAGCGCGTCATCGTGCGTCGCCTGTACGGTCGTCTGCTGGATACCTTGCTGGCAACCTGGGGCATCGCGATCCTGATCCAGCAGGCGGTGCGGCTTGAACTGGGTCTGTCGTTCTTCGGGATCCATATCGCGGGGCTGGGGCCGGGACTTCAGAATGTCAGCGTGCCGGCCACCCTGCAGGGAACGTTCATGCTCGGGAGTGCGGAGATCAACCGCTACCGTGCTTTTATTATTGTCGTGACCGCGGTGCTCACCGCCGTGACCTGGCTGATCATGTATCGCACACCGATCGGAACCCAGGTGCGTGCAATCATTCGCAACCCGAAAATGGCCGCGGCGTGCGGCATCGACGTGGCGCGGATCAACGCGCTGACCTTCGCGTTCGGTTCCGGCCTCGCGGGCGTCGCGGGTGTGATGATGTCCGGCTTCAAGACGGTATTCCCGGACATGGGCACGCCGATGGTGGTGGACGGGTTCATGGTCGTGGTGATGGGAGGGGTCGGCAGCTTGCTCGGTTCGGTGTTTTCGGCCGGCATTCTCGGCGAGATCAATGGGCTGGTCGCGGCCGGCACCAACGACATTCTGGCGAGAGCGGTGGTGTTCGGCGTGGTGATCATGATCATCATTCTCAAGCCCAAAGGCCTCTTTTCGCTTAAGGGGCGCTGAGCGATGTCCGACAAGCGCCGCTTCGAAATCGCAATCTATCTGGCGTTCTTTGCCTTCATCATGTGCGCGCCGCTGGTGCTTGAGCCGTTCTGGCTCAACCGCATCGCCAAGTATCTGGTGTTCGGCATGCTCGGCGTCGCGGTAGCGCTGTCGTGGGGGTATGCCGGAATCCTCAACCTCGGCCAGGGGCTGTTCTTCGGCGCCGGCGCCTACATGATTGCGATGTCGCTCAAGCTTGCGAGCCCGACCAGCCTGCAGCAAGGCTCGGACAGACCGGTGCCGGATTTCATGCTGTGGAACGCGGAGCCCGGAGCGCCGACCGAATTGTGCTGCATCAACAAGGCGTCGTTCCTGTGGCTTCCGTTCCAGCATCAGTGGTTCGGGGTCTTCATGGCACTGGTGCTGCCGGCGGCGATCGCCACGATCATCGGAATCATCGTGTTTCGCAAGCGCATCGCCGGCGTATTCGTTTCGATCATTACGCTCGCGCTGGTGCTGCTGGTGCGTCTCGTGGTCATCGATGCCCAGCCGATCACCAACGGCTTCAATGGGCTGACCGATCTCGGGTGGTTCAAGGTCGGGGACTTCGAGTTCGATCCCTACATCGTTCCGACCTATTATTTCGTCGCCATCGCGCTGTGTTTGGTTCTCGCAGGCGCGCGCTTGCTGATCGAAACCCGCGCGGGTCTCATCCTGCAGGCGATCCGCGACGACCAGAATCGCGCCCGCTACCTCGGCTTCGACGTGCCGCTTTATCAGACCTTCTTCTTCGCGGTGTCGGCGGGAATCGCAGGCCTTACGTTGTGGTGTCGGAGTTCGCCTCGCCGACCTTCATGGATCTCACTTTCTCCATCACGATGGTGGTGTGGGCCGCGGTCGGCGGCCGTTCGTCGATCCTCGGCGCCTGTATCGGCGCCATCGTGATCAACATGATTTCGGCGACCGTCAGTGAGACCGAAGGTTTCGCCGAGGCGTGGAAAGTCATCATCGGATTGATCTTCGTCCTCGTCGTGCTGTATCTGCCGCGCGGTTTCGCAGGGCTGGCGCACGATCTGCTCGATCGTTTCCTCACCCGCGGCAAGGCCGCATCGCAACGCGCCGTCGAGGTTTCCGACGCCTCGCAACTGGCGGAGTGAGCAAGATGGCTCAGGTCGCGCTTACCATCGATGGCCTTGGTGTCGATTTCGGCGGGTTCAAGGCCGTCAATAGTGTGTCGTTGACGGTTGAGGACGGCGAACTGCGTGTCCTGCTCGGCGCCAATGGCGCCGGCAAGACGACCTTGATGGACCTCGTGTCCGGCAAGACCAAAAGCACGGAAGGCCGGGTATTTCTGCACGACACCGACATCACCAACTGGGAAGAGCATAAGATCGCGCGTGCCGGCATCGGACGAAAGTTCCAGATTCCGAGCATCTTCAAGGACCTGACCGTACGCCGCAATCTCGAAGTCGCAAGTTGCCGGAATCCGGGAGTGCTGGCCAATCTGCGCTTTGGGTTCAGCAAGCAGGCCGAACAGGATGTCGACCATGTGCTCGATCTGATCGGTCTGACCGAAGAGTCCAACCGATTGGCCGCTTATCTCAGCCACGGCCAGACGCAGTGGCTCGAGTTGGGCCTCTTGATCACGCAAAATCCAAAAGTGATTTTGCTCGACGAACCCACCGCCGGCATGACGCAGGCGGAAACCCACAAGACCTCGGAGATTGTCAACAGCCTCAAGGGCAAACACACACTCATCGTTGTCGAGCACGATATGGCGTTTGTGCGGGAGATCGCCGAACGCATCACCGTGCTGCATCTCGGTTCGGTTCTCGCGGAGGGTAACGTCGAGCAGATCGAGAACGATCCGAAAGTGCGCGCAGCCTACCTTGGATCGAAGGGGATCGGCTGATGCTCAAGCTGACGAACGTCGACAGTTATTATGACCGCAGCCACATTCTGCATGCGGTGTGCCTGGATATCCCGATAGGACAGGTGACCGCCGTGCTCGGCCGCAACGGCACCGGAAAGACCACGCTTCTCAAGACACTGATGGGTCTCACCGACCGGATGGAAGGACAAATCAGTCTCGACGGAACCGAGATTGGAAAAGATCCGACCTTCCGCCGCGCCCGCGCCGGCATTGCCTATGTTCCTCAGGGCCGCGAGATCATTCCGGATTTCACCATCCGGGAGAATATCCTGATGGGCGCTTTCGCCCGCGCCGACGGCAAGCGGCAAATTCCGGAACTGGTACCGGAGCTGTTCCCATATCTCATGGATAATCTCGAACGCGCCGGCGGCGTGCTTTCGGGCGGCCAGCAGCAGCAACTCGCGATCGCCCGGGCGCTTGCCGCCGATCCGAAGATTATCCTGCTCGATGAGCCGAACGAAGGCATCCAGCCGTCCATTGTCGAGGAAATCGAAGCCATCATCATTCGCCTTAACAGGGAGGTCGGCCTGACCGTCGTCCTGGTCGAGCAGAACGTTCTGTTTGCGCGTCAGGCATCGCACCGCTTCGCCATGATGGAGAAAGGGCGGATCGTCGTGGCCGGCGCGATTGCCGAATTGAGCGACGAAATGGTCCACCGCCATATGGCGGTGTGACGCAGATCATCGTCAGAGCCAGGGCCGAACAAGTGCCGAGGAAGAGAAAAGTTCTAACCGTCAACCAACCGCAAGGAGAGCAACATGCTGCACGGCGATATTTCATCAAGCAATGACACGGTCGGCGTCGCCGTCGTGAACTATAAAATGCCTCGCCTCCATACCAAAGCGGAGGTTCTGGCCAACGCCAAGAAGATCGCCGATATGGTCGTCGGCATGAAAACCGGTCTGCCGGGAATGGATCTCGTGATCTTCCCGGAATATTCGACCCACGGCATCATGTACGACTCCAAGGAGATGTACGAGACGGCGTCGGTCGTGCCCGGTGAGGAAACCGAGATTTTCGCGGAAGCCTGCCGCAAGGCCAAGGTCTGGGGGGTGTTTTCGCTCACCGGCGAACGGCACGAGGAGCATCCGAAGAAGGCGCCCTACAACACGCTTATCCTGATGAACGACAAGGGCGAGGTGGTCCAAAAGTACCGCAAGATTATGCCGTGGGTGCCGATCGAAGGCTGGTATCCCGGCAACTGCACTTATGTTTCCGAGGGGCCCAAAGGCCTCAAGGTTTCGCTGATCATCTGCGACGACGGCAACTATCCGGAGATCTGGCGCGACTGCGCGATGAAGGGCGCCGAGCTGATCGTGCGCTGTCAGGGCTACATGTATCCGGCCAAGGATCAGCAAGTTGTCATGGCCAAGGCGATGGCGTGGGCGAACAACGTCTATGTGGCCGTCGCCAACGCCGCCGGCTTCGACGGCGTCTATTCCTATTTCGGCCACTCGGCGATCATCGGCTTTGATGGCCGCACGCTCGGGGAGTGTGGCGAAGAGGATTACGGCATCCAGTACGCCCAGCTTTCGAAGATGCTGATCCGCGACGCACGCAAGAACGGGCAATCCGAAAACCATCTCTTCAAGCTGGTGCACCGCGGCTATACCGGAATGATCAATTCCGGCGAAGGCGACCGCGGCGTCGCGGCGTGCCCCTACGAGTTCTACAACAAATGGATCGCCGATCCCGAAGGCACGCGGGAAATGGTGGAATCCTTTACCCGGACCACGGTGGGAACCGACGAAGCTCCCATCGAGGGCATTCCAAACAAAGTGGCGGCTCATCGCTGAGCCCAGACTTGAAATCTCCGCGCCGGCGTTCTTGCGCCGGCGCGCAAGGGTAGGGGGTGTTCGCTTGTCCGGATTGGCGTCCTGGCTTTCGATGACGATCCGCTTTTCCGGCATGAGCCAGAAACAAGGGCATTCGCCATGAGTCTCGACTACGAAATCTATGATCTGGGTGACGTCAAGCTGCAGCGCGGCGCGACGCTGCGCGACTGCAAGCTGGCCTACAAAACGTTCGGCACGCTCAGTCCGAACAAAGATAACGTCGTCGTCTATCCCACCTGGTATTCGGGTCAGCACTACGACAATGAATGGCTGGTCGGCGCGGGCCGTGCGCTCGATCCGAAGAAATACTTCATCATTATCCCGAACATGCTCGGCAACGGCCTCTCGTCGTCGCCGAGCAACACGCCGGAGCCATACAACGGTCCTCGCTTTCCGCTAGTGACAGCCTGCGACAACGTGCGCGTGCAGCACCGTCTCGTCACCGAGAAGTTTGGCATCGAGCATATCCGGCTCGTGACGGGCTGGTCGATGGGCGCGTTGCAGACCTTCCACTGGGGCGCGCTCTATCCCGGCATGATGGATTTGATCGCGCCATTCTGCGGCTCGGCGAAATGCTCGCGTCATAACTTCGTTTTCCTGGAGGGGGTCAAGGCTGCGCTTACCGCTGACGCGGCATGGAAGGAAGGCTGGTACACCGAGAAGCCGCAACGGGGTTTGCGAGCGGCGGCTCGGGTCTATGCCGGCTGGGGTTTTTCGCAAGCGTTCTATCGCCAGGAGCTGGATATCGAGGCGCTAGGCTACTCCTCGCTTGAAGATTTTCTGGTGGCGTTCTGGGAAGGATTCTTCCTGCCGAAGGATCCAAACAATCTGCTGACAATGCTCTGGACCTGGCAGAATGGCGACATCAGCGACAACGAACTCTACCACGGCGACTTCGAGGCGGCGCTCGGCGCCATCAAGGCCAGAGCCTATGTCATGCCTGGCCAGACCGATTTGTATTTTCCGCCTGAAGATAGCGAGTTCGAGGTTGCGCATATGCCGAACGCCAAATTTGTGCCCGTTCCTTCTGTCTGGGGCCATTTCGCCGGCGGCCCCGGCACCAATCCGAAGGATGTCGATTTCATCGATGCGAAGCTGAAGGAGCTTCTCGCGTCGTAAGCGCCGGCGCCGGAATGAATGTTCCGGCCATGTATTTTCCCGGGAAGGATATCTGAGCATGCTGAGCATCAGTAACATTCTTCCCAGATCTAACCGCTGAAAGGGTCTCACGCGATGCTGCGCATTGATTGTGTCTTGGGCAGCCGCCTGGAATCCGCGTATTCGGAGGAAATTCATCGCCTCGAGCATCGTGGCGCGGTGGATGTCGTCAATATTCCGGTGGCCGATCTGGCGCGCCGCCGGCTACTGGCGACCACGCGCGGGGGTGAGGAACTTGCGATCGCGCTGCCGCGCCACCAAAAGCTGTTCGACGGCGCGGTCCTTTTGATCGACGGCGAGCGTGCGATCGTCGTGCGCGCGGCCACGGAACGATGGATGCGCCTGGAACCGCGCTCGATCAGCGACGCGATCGAATTGGGCTATCACGCCGGCAATCTTCATTGGCGGGTGCGTTTCCAGGGCGAGGCCTTGTTTGTTGCGCTGGAAGGCCGGCCCGAGGACTACACCGCGCGCCTCGGCGAGATGATCTCCACGCGTCGCGTCGGGGTCAGCATTCTGGATGAAGAAGAGCGGGACGGAGGCGCGCAGATCGATGACAGCCCGGTCGCTGCGAAAACCCATTTTCATCACGATGGTCACTCTTGATGTTGTCGATACTGCAGGCGATCTGGCAAGCCGATGGGGCGTTTCCGAGCGGATCCTTTGCTTTCTCTTACGGCGTCGAGGGCGTTGTCGCTTTGCGCTCCCAGCTGGATAGCGCTGCGCTTACCGAATTGACGGAGGCGATCATTGGTCAGCGTTGGGCGACGTGTGACCGGGTCGCGCTGGTGCAGGCGTTTCGCGCCGGCGGCGATCTTCACACCGTTGCAGCGATCGATCGTGACGTCGAAGCCTCGACGTTCGGCAGCACGATGCGCGATGGCTCACGGCGTAACGGCGGATCTTTTCTGGCGTCGCATGCAAGGCTTGGCGAGGGCTCGGCGCTGCGGCTGCGCGATGCAGTCCGCGCCGGCGTCTGTCTTGGCCACATTGCCGTCATGCAGGGAGCGGTGTGGCAGGCAATGGGGCTCGACGAAAAGTTGGCACAACTCGCGTCCGGCTACAGCGTCGCCTCCGGAGTCACGGCCGCGGTGGTGCGGCTCGGCGCGATCGGCGCTCTGGAGGGTCAGAAGGCTTTGCGCGGATGCCTTCCCTTGATCGATGCGCTGGTTGCTCAACCGGTTCCGGACGACGCCGAACTTTCGAGCTTCGTTCCATTTCTTGAGATCGCCGCCGCGCGACACGCGCGCGCCGATCTTCGTCTTTTCGTCAATTAAAGAGGTTGTGAACGATGCTGCTGACGCCCACCGAGCTCGAGCGTTTGACGATCTTCACCGCGGCCGAGCTGGCGCGCCGGCGGCGTGTCAAGGGACTGAAGTTGAACTATCCCGAGGCCGTTGCGATCATCACCGACGAAATCCTCGAAGGAGCGCGGGAAGGGCGATCGGTCGCCGATCTGATCGGACATGGATCGACAATTCTTTCGACCGATGACGTGCTGTCCGGCATTGCCGCGATGATGAACATTATTCAGATCGAGTGCGTGTTTCCCGATGGTACCAAGCTCGTCACGGTCCACGAACCGATCCGTCCGGCATCTGGTTCGCAGGCTGACCCGGAACATCCCGGCCTCGTCACCGCGGCCGATGGCAGCATTGATCTCAATGCGGGCCGCCGTTCGGTCAAATTGAAGGCGCGAAATACCGGCGACCGGCCGATCCAGATCGGGTCGCACTTCCATTTCTTCGAGGTCAACAAGGCAATGGAGTTCGATCGGGCCGCCGCTTTCGGCATGCGGCTGGATATTCCCGCCGGCACCGCGGTGCGGTTCGAACCGGGCGCCTGGAAAGAAGTAACGCTGGTGACGTTCGGCGGTCGCGGCGAGTTGACCGGGTTGAACAACCTTACCAACGGATTGAGCTCGGATCCCGACGTCCGCGAAGCGGCACTCGAACGGGCGAAGAAGCGCGGCTTCAAAGGGTCGTAACATGGCAAGCATCGACCGCCGCGACTATGCGGCGCTTTACGGCCCGACCACAGGTGACGCGGTTCGGCTTGGCGACACAGCGCTGACGGCGGTCGTGGAGAAGGACCACGCCGTCTATGGCGACGAATGTTTGCATGGCGGCGGCAAAACTCTTCGCGACGGAATTGGCATGGCCGGTATCACCAGCGCGGAGGGCGCGCTCGATTTCCTGTTGTGCAACGTCGTCGTGATCGATCCCGTCGTCGGGATCGTCAAAGGCGATCTCGGCATCCGCCATGGCCGCATCGTCGGCATCGGCAAGGCCGGTAATCCCGCCATCATGGACGGCGTTGATCCGCGCCTGATCGTTTCCAGCGGCACGACGGTGCGCGACTGCGAGGGGCTGATCGCAACGCCGGGCGCGATTGACGTTCACGTTCATTTTGACAGCGCGGGTCTGGTCGAGCATGCGCTGGCGAGCGGCATCACCACCATGATCGGCGGTTCGCTTGGACCAATCACGGTTGGGATCGATTCCGGCGGACCTTTCAACACCGGGAAAATGCTGCAGGCCGCGGAAGCGTGGCCGATGAATTTCGGCTTTTTGGGGCGCGGCAATTCGCACCGCGTGCCGCCGTTGGTGGAACAGCTTGAAACCGGGGTGATGGGCCTAAAGCTTCACGAAGACTGGGGCTCGATGCCGGCGGCGATCGACACCTGTCTGCGTGTGGCCGACGAGCACGACTTTCAGGTGCAGATCCATACCGACACGTTGAATGAATCCGGCTTCGTCGAGGACACGCTGGAGGCGATCGGCGGCCGCACCATTCACATGTACCATACCGAGGGCGCCGGCGGCGGCCACGCTCCGGATATCATCCGCGTCGCCGGCGAGATGTATTGCCTGCCGTCGTCGACCAATCCGACCAATCCCTTCACGGTGAACACCTTCGACGAACACCTCGACATGACCATGGTGTGCCATCACCTCAATCCGGCCATTCCCGAAGACGTGGCATTCGCGGAAAGCCGCATTCGCACGCAGACCATCGCGGCCGAGGATGTGCTCCATGATATCGGCGCCATCTCGATGCTCGGCTCCGACAGCCAGGGCATGGGCCGCATCCACGAGGTGATCTGCCGGACCTGGCAGCTCGCCTCGAAAATGAAGGAGCAGCGCGGAGCCCTGCCAGAGGATCGTCCAGGCTTTGGCGACAATGCCCGCATCCTGCGCTATATCGCCAAATACACCATCAACGCCGCGCGCACCTTCGGGATTGCCGGTCACGTCGGCTCGCTCGAAGATGGCAAGCTGGCCGATATCGTGGTGTGGCGTCCGGCTTTTTTCGGGATCAAGCCTGAACTCGTGATCAAAGGCGGCTTCATCGCCTGGGGCGCGATGGGCGACAGCGCGGCTTCGCTGATGACCTGCGAGCCGATCCTGATGCGTCCGCAATGGGGTGCGTTTGGCCGAGCGCCGGCGGCGCTGTCGGCGTGCTTCGTGCATCCGCTGGCGATCGCGCGCGGCCTGCCGGCCGAACTCGGTCTTTCCAAGAAGATACTTCCAGTCGGCGGCACACGCGGGCTGTCGAAGCGCGACATGTTGTGGAACGATGCGTGCCCGAATATTTCGGTTGATCCGGAGACTTTTGACGTCTTCGTTGACGGCGTGCTTGCCACCTGCGAGCCGGCACGCGAAGTGCCGCTCGCGCGTCGCTATATGCTGAGGTGACAGATGCCGCACGCCGTCGATGAGAAGAGCACGGCGCCGCCGGTCGTATCGCCAGCGGCCCGGGTCGGCATTGGAGGGCCGGTCGGATCCGGCAAAACGGCGTTGATCGAGGCGCTGATCCCGGAACTACAACGTCGCGGCGTCGATCTTGTGGTGGTGACGAACGATCTCGTCACCAAGGAAGATGCGGAACGGCTGCGCCGATCCGGCCTCATCGACCCCGCGCGCGTCTCCGCGGTCGAGGCGGGGGCCTGCCCGCACACCGTGATCCGCGAGGATCCGACGTTGAATATCGCGGCGGGCGATGACCTCGAAGCCAGATTCCCCGGTGTCGAACTGATCCTGTTCGAATCGGGCGGCGATAATCTCGCCTCGACCTTCTCCCTCGATCTGGTCGACTGGTGGATGTTCGTGATCGACGTCGCGGGGGGCGATGACATTCCGCGCAAAAAGGGGCCGGGGCTGTTGCGGTGCGATCTGCTCGTCGTCAACAAGATCGATCTGGCGCCCTATGTTGGCGTCGAACTTGCGCCGATGCTCGCCGAGGCCGCGCGCGTCCGCGCCGGCCGGCCGGTGATTGCTACCAACGCGCGATCCGGCGTTGGTATAGAGGCGGTTGCCGATGCAATTCTTGCCGCAGTCCTTTTCAAGGTTTGAGGCCGGCCGCAAGGCGGAGGTTCTGCTGGTTGCCGAACTCGCCGGCGGACGAACCGTGCTGCGCCACCAACATGTCGGGTATCCCTTTCATGTGACGCGTGCATTCCAGCTCGACCGCAAACGGCCTGATCTGGCGACGCTTTATCTTCAGTCGGCGTCCGGCGGGCTCTATGCCGCTGACCGGCTGACGCTTGATCTCGTCGTAGGGGCCGGCGCCGCGCTCAATCTTACCACGCAAGCATCGACCGTCGTGCATGATGCGCGAGGGCATGGTTCGACGATGAGCCATTCGGTAACGGTGAAGGACAACGCGTTTTGCGCGATTGTCTCCGATCCGTATGTGCTTTTTCCCGGCGCCGAACTACACGTCGGAACGACCGCAACCGTCGCTGCCGGCGCAACCCTGATCATGGCCGAGGGCTTTGCAAGCCACGATCCGCATGGTCGCGGCGGAACATTCGTCCGATTTTCGACCGATACCCGCATCATCAGACCGGACGGGACGCCCTTGATTTCCGACCGCGGCAGCGTTCGCGGCGAGGAACTCTCTGCAAGCTGCGGCGCGCTTGGCGGAATGGCAGCGGCCGGTTCGGTTCTCATGGTCGCCCCGCCTCATCAACTCGCCGATATCGCGGAGATCGAGGCGGCGGTGGATGCGTGCGGATGTCTTGCTGGCGTAACCGCAGCCTCGAACGGCGCGGGGCTCGCCATGCGATTGCTGGCGCCGGATAGCGGCACGCTGATCCGTGGCATCGAAACCGCATTCCATCTGGCTGCGCGCGCCGCGCTTGGCATGGATTTGGCGCCGCGCCGCAAATGAAGAAGACCAAAGAAGTAAGATCAGGTTTTTAGCGTCGCGCCAGCCGGAAATAGAGTTCAGACAGCCGGCTCGGTAAATCCTCGACGCGCGGCACCAGCATGGTATTGCCGCGTCCGAAAATGCGCACCGCGGAATTCATGGCTCCCGATCCCAGCACCACGCCGAATCCGTCGATGCCGCGTGCTCGCAACCCGACCGCGGCGCGGCGGGCATCTTCGACAAGATCGAGCGGATCGGCAACGTCGATGTCGGATGGCTCGCCGTCGGTCAGGACGATGACA
>WNFL01435811.1_pt1 | contig 16190 bp, 13 predicted proteins | sample 5400361 | NCBI WGS metagenome assembly WNFL01 (sample SAMN13153351, study PRJNA577476) | soil metagenome | isolation source: 40 cm soil on Douglas fir-dominated hillslope | place: USA:California | collected 2013-09-17 | reverse complement strand
CCTCCCCTGGGGCAAGTCCACCAAGGACAGCCTGGACCTCAAGGAGGCCCAGAAGATCCTCGACGAGGACCATTACGGCCTCGCCAAGGTGAAGGAGCGGATCATCGAGTACCTGGCCGTGCGCAAGCTCAAGGACAAGATGAAGGGCCCGCTGCTCTGCTTCGTCGGCCCCCCGGGCGTGGGCAAGACCAGCCTCGGCCGCTCCATCGCCCGCGCGCTCGGCCGGAAGTTCGTGCGGTTGTCCCTGGGCGGTGTGAAGGACGAGGCGGAGATCCGGGGCCACCGACGCACCTACGTGGGGTCGATGCCGGGCCGGATCATCCAGGGGATCCACCAGGCGGGGGCCAACAATCCGGTCTTCATGATGGACGAGGTGGACAAGATCGGGGCCGACTTCCGCGGCGACCCCTCGTCCGCGCTGCTCGAGGTGCTGGACCCCGAGCAGAACAACTCGTTCCGCGATCACTACCTGGGCGTGCCCTTCGACCTCTCCAACACCATGTTCATCTGCACGGCCAACCTCACGGACACCATCCAGCCCGCCTTCCTCGACCGCATGGAGGTGATCCGGCTCTCCGGCTACACCGAGGACGAGAAGCTGGAGATCGCGAAGCGGCACATCGTTCCCAAGCAGCTCGAGGAGCACGGCCTGACCCCGGACAACCTGATCTTCACGGACCGCTCCATCAAGGCCCTGGTCAACGGCTACACCCGCGAGGCCGGCCTCCGGAACCTCGAGCGCGAGATCGCGGCCATCTCCCGCAAGGTCGCGCGCAAGGTGGCGGAAGGCGACACGGCAGCGGTGCGGGTGACCCCGACCGCGGTCGTCCGCTTCGTGGGAGCGCCGAAGATCCTGCCCGAGGAGCGGCTCACCAGGGACGCGGTGGGGATCGCCACCGGCCTCGCCTGGACGGCCACCGGCGGCGACGTGCTCTTCGTCGAGGTCACGGCCATGCGAGGCAAGGGCGGGCTGACCATGACCGGCCAGCTCGGGGAGGTCATGAAGGAGTCCGCCCAGGCCGCCCTCTCCTTCGCGCGGAGCCGGGCCCGGACCTACGGCATCCGCGAGGACTTCTTTTCCACCCACGACCTGCACGTCCACGTGCCGGAAGGGGCGATCCCGAAGGACGGACCCTCGGCCGGCATCACCATGGCCACCTCGATGCTCTCCGTCTTCACCAACCGGCCGGTGCGCTGCGCCATGGCCATGACCGGGGAGATCACGCTGCGCGGCAACGTGCTGCCGATCGGCGGGCTCAAGGAGAAGATCCTCGCGGCCCGGCGTGCCGGCATCGAGATCATCGTCTGCCCGAAGCTGAACAAGAAGGACCTGGACGAGGTTCCCGGCCTGATCAAGCGGGGAATGCAGTTCCACCTCGTCGATCAGGTGGACGAAGTGCTGAAGCTGGCGCTCATCCCGCCCCTCGAGCCGCGGCCCGTCACGGGACCGGGGCCGAAGGCGCCGCCCAAGCCCTTCCCGCCGCGGCCGAGGAGCAAGCCGGTCACGGTCTAGCCGTCAGACGCGGCGCCGCGAGGAGCGGGCCTCGAGCTGCCGGCAGCGCTCCTCGGCCTGGACGAGGGCTGCTCCCTTGTCGGTCGCCGCCGCGTGAGCAGCCTCCAGCTCCTGCCGCAGCGACCGCACGTGAGCCGCGTGCTCGGCCCGGGCCCTCTCGCGCTCGTCGCGAGCCGCCGCCAGCTCCCCACGCACGGCCTCCAGCTCGGCCCGGGCGGCTTCCAGCGCGCGGCGGTCGAGATCGGCCTCCTGGCCGCGCGATTCGAGCTGCCCGCGGGCGGCCTCCGTCTCGGAGGCGAGGGCGGCGGCCCGTGCGCGCAGCGCCTCCGTCTCCCGATGGGCATGCTCGAGCTCGGCCCGAAGCGATGCAGACTGCGCGTGCGCTTCGCCGAGAGCGGCTTCGAGCTCCGCGACCCGGCCGAGGACCGCCTCGAGATGAGACCGGGCCTCACGTCCGTCCCGGCGCTCCGACTCGAGGGCCTCCATCGCCGGGACCAGCTTGTCCCGGAAGGCATCGCGCTCGTTCGCGGCCTCTCCGAGAACTCCCTCGAGGTCGAGAGCGTGCGACACGGCTTCGGCCCGGGCCGCGCGCAGGGCCTCGGCCGCGGCCTGCACCTCGTGGGTCTCACTTCGGGCGTCCTCCAACTGCTGCAGGAGGCCCGCCCGCTCGGCCTCGTGGGCTTCGGGGGCCGCGGCCAGGCGAGCCACCTCGGCCTCGAGCCGCTCGGTCCGCTCGGTGAGGGCGGTGAGGGCGATGGCGAGCTCGAAGGCTCGGCCGGCGATGCCGGCCACCGGCCAGAGGTAGTGAAGCGACGCACCGGCAAAGGCCCAGCCGAAGCGCCGGGCGAGGACGATCGCGCCCTCGGGCCCGCTGTCGGCGCCTCCCGAGGGGGCGCCCGCCGCGAACGGGATCGCGAGCAGCGAATGCAGACCCAGCACGCTCATCCGGCGCTCCGTCTCGGGAAAGGAGGCCGCCTCGGGAAGCTCGTCGATGCGCAGGGGAGCGCGCAGGGTGGCCAGCCGGGAGAGCAGGTCGTCCCCGGCCACCGCCGCGTCGCCGTCGTCGAGCCGGCTGTGCGCCCAGCCGCCGGGCCGGCGCAGCACCGCCTCGGCGGCGTCGAAAGGAACGGCCTCCTCCAGGATGGCCCGGAGGGACTGAGCGACACCCCGTCCCCCGTCCGGCGCCACCGCGCCCACCAGGAGCAGGAGGGTCTCGGAGAGGTCCATGAGGCGAAGGGTAGCATTTGAATAAGTCATTGAGCCAAGGGGGCCTGCGTCGGCCCCCTTGGAAACCCCGCTCGCTACGCGGGAGCGAATCCCGCTCCGCTCGCAGCCCGTTGCTGTCGACTTCCTGCAACAATACGCGGAGCCCTACGCGCATCAGCGTTTCCCTCCCCCTACGTGGGGAGGGATAGGGTGGGGGGTCGACGAATGAACATTCTCGTCATCGGCGATGTGGTGGGCAGCCCGGGCCGGACCATTCTTCGGAAGGCGCTCCCCCTCGTCTTCAAGAAGTACGACGTCGACTACTGCATAGCCAACGTGGAGAACGCGGCGGGCGGCTTCGGGGTCACCAAGGAGATCTGTGACGAGCTGCTCGACGCGGGGGTCGACTGCATGACCTCGGGCAACCACATCTGGGACAAGAAGGAGATCATCGGAGTCATCGACCTCATCCCCCAGCTCCTGCGCCCCCTCAACTACCCGGAGCGGCAGCCGGGCAAGGGCTCCCACGTGGGCAAGGGCAAGCGCTCGGGAGTCCCCGTGGCCACCTTGAACCTCTCCTGCCGCGTCTTCATGAACGGGGCCATGGACGACCCGTTCAAGCTCGGCTTCCAGGAGGTCGAGCGACTGGGGCGGGAGGCCAAGGTCATCATCGTCGACATCCACGGCGAAGCCTCGTCGGAGAAGACCGCGCTCGCCTATTACCTCGACGGCCGCGCCTCGGCAGTGGTGGGGACGCACACCCACGTGCCCACTTGCGACCACCGGGTCCTTCCCAAGGGGACGGCCTACTGCACCGACCTCGGCATGACGGGCCCCTACGACTCCGTGATCGGGGTCGAGAAGGACGTGGTGATCCTGCGCTTCCTCACCGGCATGCCCAACCGCTTCGAGACCGCCAAGGGCGACCCGCGCTTCGCGGCGGCGGTGATCGACGTGGACCCCGAAACCGGGCTCGCGAGAGGCATCGACCGGATGCTGCTCAGCGAAAAGGACCTGGAGAGCTTCTGACGGGGCTATACTCTGGGCCGTGCGCCGAAAAGCTGCCCATCCCTCCCCACCGGAGGAGCTGAACGGCCTGGGAGCGGCCGTACTCGACGCCTTCCCGGTGAGCCTGTATCTCGTGGATCGCGACCTCCAGGTCCGGGCGTGGAACCGGTTGCGCGAGCAAGGGCCCATCGGGAAGCCGAGGAAGAAAGCCCTGGGGCGCCCGTTGAAGCGGCTGATCCCGGGCGGGGCTTTCCAGGCGACGGCGAACACGCTGCACGAGGTCTTTCGCACCGGCCAGCCTCAGGAGGAGTCCACCGAAGCCCACGGGCGGCTCTTCCACGTCCGGCGCCTGCCAGTGCGCCGGGGCGGCAAGGTGACCCACGTGCTGTCGTGGTTCGAGGACCTGACCGACCAGCGCGCGCTGGAGATGAAGCTGATCGCTTCCGACCGCCTGGCCTTCCTCGGCCAGCTCGTGGCCGGCGTCGCGCACGAGATCTCGAACCCGCTGGCCGGCATCGCCGGCTGCGCCGAGGCGTTGAGCTCGCTGGCCGCCAAGGCCCCCGGGCAGGCGAAGGAGGCGCGGAAGTTCCGCGACCTGATCCGCGAGGAGGTGGCCCGCTGCGAGCGCATCGTCCGCTTCCTGCTCGACTCCGCCCGCCCCTCTCCGGGCGACCTGGCGGACCTGGCCAGCTCGGTCAAGACGGCGCTCAAGCTGCTCGAGCGGCATCCGGCCTTCAACCGCATCCGCGTGCGCTTGCAGATGCCGGACCGGTTGCCCGCGGCCCAGATCGAGAGTGAATCCCTAAAGCAGGTGGTGATGGCCCTGGCCATGAACGGCGCCCAGGCCATGCCGGCCGGCGGAACCCTGACCCTTCGGGGCGGGCGCAGCGGGCGCGCCGTGACCCTGGACGTGATCGACGGCGGCCCGGGCATCTCGGCGTCCCTGCGGCCGCATGTCTTCGAGCCCTACTTCACGACCGACCCCAACCGCGGGGCGGGCCTCGGCCTTCCCGTCGCGCGCAGCCTGCTGCGCAGCCGGGGGGGCGACCTCGTGTATCGTCCGCGCCGAAAGGGTTCCTGCTTCAGGGTTGTGGTGAAGGCAGCAGGAGGGCGCGCGTGAGCGAAGGCTTCCGGGTGCTGGTGGCGGAGGACGAGGCGACTTTCGGGCTCACCGTGGCGCGCTTCCTCCAGAAGGGCGGGCACGACGTGAAGGTCTGCCCCACCGGCAAAGCCACCTTCAAGGCCCTCGACGGGCAGGAGTGGGACGTGCTCCTCCTCGACCTGAAGCTGCCCGACGCCGACGGGGTCGACATCCTGGCCCAGGTTCGCAAGGAGCACCCCGAGCTGCAGACGATCATCGTCACCGGCTTCGCCAACGTGCAGTCGGCCATCGAGACCATGCGGCTCGGGGCCTTCGACTACCTGACCAAGCCCCCGAACTTCGAGGAGCTCGGGATGCGGGTCGAAAAGGCCGGGGAGAAGACGTTTCTCGAGCGGGAGAACCGCCGCCTGCGCTTCCAGGTGCAGCGCGGGATGGCCTCCGACATCCTGACCCGGTCCGAGTCGCTGCAGAAGGTGCTCCGCACGATCGAGATGGTGGCGGCGGCCCGCACCCCGATCCTGATCGAGGGGGAAAGCGGCGTGGGCAAGGAGCTGCTGGCCCAGCACCTGCACCGGCTTTCCCCCCGCGCGAACAAGGCGTTCGTGGACCTGAACTGCGCGGCCGTCCCCGCCACCCTGCTCGAGAGCGAGCTGTTCGGCCACGAGCGGGGGGCCTTCACGGGCGCCGGCAACGAGAAGCCGGGGCTCGTGGAGGTGGCCGACGGAGGCACCCTCTTCCTCGACGAGGTCGGGGAGATGCTGCCCGAGATCCAGTCGAAGTTCCTGCGCGTCCTCGACAGCGGGACCTTCTACCGGGTGGGGGCCACTCGCAAGCGCCGGGCCGACTTCCGCCTGGTGGCGGCCACCAACCGCGACCTCAAGGAGGAAGTGGCCGCGGGCCGCTTTCGCAAGGACCTCTTCTACCGCATCAACGGGGTCCGCGTGGTCATCCCGCCCCTGCGCGAGCGCCCCGAGGACATCCCGCTCCTCGTCGAGCACTTCGCGCGCCAGCTCCCGAACCAGAAGCGCTTCACCCCGGCCGCCCTCCAGGCCCTGAACCAGTTCGAATGGCCGGGCAACGTGCGTGAGCTCCATTTCGCGGTGGAACGAGCGAGCCTGCTTTCGGAGGGCGACGTGATCGACATCGCGGACCTGCCGCCGGAGATCCTGGAGCGCTCCGGAGGCGGCTTCGTAGGGCGGGGAGCGTCGCCCTCGGTCTCCGCCCCACCGGACGGGGCCGCCGACAGGCCGTCCGTGTCGGACGATGACGACGACGAGGAGGGCCCCGATCTCGCAAGGGTGCGAGGCGCCCTCGAGCAGGCCAAGTGGCGCCGCGAAAAGGCCGCGGAAATCCTGGGGGTCTCCCCGCGGACCCTCTACCGCTGGATCAAGAAGCTCGGGCTCTAGGTGGTAGAACGCGCTTCCTCTTGAGAGGCGCCCGACTAGGCCGCGCAGAGGGGGATCCCGCCTCCTCGGCGCCGCGCGGCCGGGCCAGCAGGGTGGGCATGCGCGCCTTTCGCAGGATGGGAAAGCCGAAGGCGGCCTCGATGATCTCGTCCCCCAGGAGCTGGGCCCCCACGCTGAGGTAGAGGCTGGGCACCTGCCGGGCGAGCTTGCGGGCCAGCTCCACTCCCCCGCCCCGGACGAGCAGGTCCACCACTGCCAGGTCGTACGGGGCGCGGCCCGCCGCCAGGAGGGCTTGGCCACTCGTGCGCACCACGCGCACCGTGTCCCCACCCCGACGCAGGACCTCGGCCAGGGCCCGGCCGCAGGCCGCGTCCGGTTCCACGAGAAGGATCGCGCGAGCTGGCCGCATTCCCTCGGGGAGAGCAACAGGCGTACCAGGAAAAGTGGCCGGAGAAGGGGGAATCGGGGTCCTGGCGGGCCGCCTTGTGTCCGGGGCCGGCTCGCGGCCGGAATCAGCGCGGAGAGGCAGCGCGCGTCGGTCTCGGGTCCCGCGGGCACGAGCCGGCCGCCGTTCGCCTGGAGGAGCTGCTCGGCGTTCGCGAGGTCCTCACGGCGGTGCGGCTGGCGTCGCGCCACCTCTTCCGCTCCGAGGTCCTCCTCCGTGATCTCCTCCCGCGGGAACAGGACGTCGACGCGGACGAAAGGCTCGGGGCGGACGCCGCGCTCGCCCATCGCCTCGGCCTGGGCCAGCCGCACCCGGACGCGCTTCAGCCCCCCGGCGCGATGGGCCGCGTTCCCCAGCAGGCGGGAGAGCGCTTCCGCGACCTGCTCGCGGTCGACCAGGACCTCCGGCAGGTCGGGCGCGGCTTCGATGGCCAGTGCCTCCGCGTCGCCCGGCTCGCCCTGGAGGCTGCGCGCGGCCTGCCGGATCAGGTCCACTGGCGTGCAGTAGCGGAGGGCCAGCCGGGCCCGGCGCCGTCCTCCCTCGACCGGGTGCGCCTCATCCCCCTCGGGATGGGCGGCTTCCACGTCGGTCACGGCGGGGCGCGCCTCCTTTTCGGCCTCCGCCTCCTCCGCGGCCGCCTCCTCCGCCGCCGTCACTTCCTCCCGCTCGAGAGTCGTCGCGAGGTCGCGGAACAGGAAGACGAGGCCGACCTCGGCCCGCAGCTCCTCGGGGACCGGCATGATCGACATTCCGACGTAGAGGCGCGTGCCCCCCGGCGTGATCAGCGGGAAGTCGAGGCGCGTCTCCGCGTGCCGGGTCGGCGATTCCACGGCCTCCCGGATCTCCGCGTTGTTGCCGAAGATCTCGATCACCGCCCGGCCCACGCAGTCGGCCAGGCTCACCCCCAGGGTGTGCAGAGCAGCCTGGTTGGCGAAGGAGACGACGCCCTTCGCGTCGGTTGTGATGAGGCCGGCCACCAGTCCGTTCAGGATGGTTTCGACGAAGCGGCGCCGCTCCTCCACCCGGGTCAGGGTCGTCTCGAGCTCGCGGGTGCGCTCGGCCGCGAACTTCTCGAGGTCGGTCGCGGTGAGCTTCCCCGACCGCATGCGCTGGGAAACGTCGGTCTGGACCGCCACGAAGTGGGTGACCCGGCCGACGTCGTCGGGGAGGGGTGCGGCGGAGAGGTCGTTCCAGAAGGTGGCGCCGTCCTTGCGGTAGTTCTGCAGGAGCACGCGGGCGGGCCGGCCCGCGCTGAGCGCGTCTCGGAGCTCGGTCAAGGCGGCCACGTCGGTCGCGGGCCCGCGCAGCATCCGGAGGCTCTTGCCGAGGAGCTCCTCGGGCGGATAGGCCGTCATCCTGAGGAAGGCGGGGTTCGCGTAGGTGACCGGATACTCGGAGGACCTCGCATCCATGATGGTGACTCCGGTGCCCGCCGCCTCGAGGGCGCGGGCCATGAGGCGGAGCCGGTTCTCGCGCTGCTTCCGGCGCAGCATGATCTCCACCCGCTGCCGGATGAGCGCGGGGTGGAAGGGCTTGGGCAGGATCTCGTCCGCCCCCTCGGAGAAGGCGAGCTCGACGGTGCGCTCGGAGCTCAGGCCCATGATCGCGATGAGGGGCTGGCTGATCGAGGGAAGGGCGCGGATGCGCGCGCAGACGGAGATGCAGTCGAGCGTCGCGAGGAAGGCGTCGAGCAGGACGAGGTCCAGCTCGAGCCGGCGCGCCAGGGCGAGGGCCTCGACGCCGTCCGAGGCTTCCACCACCTCCACCGCGCGCACGTGGAGGGCCTTGCGGAGTAGGGCGCGAGTCCCCGAATCGCTGGTGGCGACGAGGAGGGCGGAGGGAGGGGCGGGAGGGCTCACGATTGCGGCTCGGGCGCGGGCGGGTCTAGACTGGTGATCATGCCCGTACGAAGGCTCTTCAGGGGCCTGCAGGGACTCGCCCTCAAGACCAAGCTCCTCCTCATGATGATGTCGCTCCTCGTCCTGTCCGGAGCGAGCCTTTTCTTCCTGCACCTCTGGAGCGAGAGCAAGCTGCTCTCCCAGGTTTCCGATTATACCGAGGAGCTGTCCACCGCGATCGAGATCGCCCAGGAGCAGCCGGCCACGGAGGGCAATCCCACGGTGGTCCTGGCCGCCTACGCCGAGAAGCTCCGCAAGCTCGGGGTGAAGGACGTCACCCTGACCGACGCGGAGGACAAGGTCCAGGCCTCCACCAACCCGAGCATCGTTGGCAAGAAGCTGGTGCAAAAGGGGAAGGGTGGCAAGGCCTTCGTCATCAAGGGCGTGCTGGGGGACCCGATGTCGGGAAGGCAGGGGACCTCCACCCTGACCATCCCGATCCTGGTCGGCGACCAGAGGGTGGGGACGCTGCTCGTGACCCGCTACCTGGATCCCTTCTCCCAGCTCTCCCATGAGGCCTTCGTGAGCCGGCTCATCGCGACCCTGGCCGTGTTCGCGGTGGGCGTGCTCTTCTCGCTCTACCTGGCTTGGACGTTCAGCCGCCCCTTGGGCGAGCTGACCGAGGCCGCCCGCAGGGTGGCGGCGGGCGACCTCTCCGTGCAGGTCCATCCCACGGGAGGCGACGAGATCGCGAGCCTCTCCCGCACCTTCAACGAAATGGTCGCGCAGCTCCGGGAGAACCGCCTCCTCGAGGAGCGGCTGCACTTCGCGGAGCGCTCCACCGCCCTCGGGCGCCTGGCCGCCGGGGTGGCCCACGAGATCCGCAATCCCCTGAACTTCATCAACCTCTCGATCGACCACATGCGCCAGCGCCTCGGGCCCGCCGAGCCGGAGCGTCGGGCCGACTTCGAGCGCATCCTGGACAACATGAAATCGGAGATCAGCCGCCTGAACCGCCTGGTGGGCGACTTCCTCTCCTTTGGCAAGCCCATGCGCCTCGACCCGCGTCCCTGCGCCCTCGACGGGGTGCTCCGGGAAGTCGCCACCCTGGTGGAGCACAAAGCGCGCGACCAGGCCATCGCGATTGCCCTGGACGCAGAGCCCGGGCTCCCCCGGATCGTGGCCGACCCCGAGCTGCTCAAGACCTGCTTCCTGAACCTCATGATCAACGCCATGGACGCCATGCCGGACGGCGGCGTCCTGGACCTGTCGGTGAGGCGTCGGGACGGGGACGGGCAGGAGGAGATCGAGGTCGGCGTGCGCGATTCCGGGAAGGGGATGACGGGCGAGGAGATCCGCGCCGCCTTCGAGCCGTATTTCTCGACCAAGGATACCGGCCTCGGCCTGGGCCTCGCCCTGACCCACAAGATCGTGACCGACCACGGTGGCAGCGTCGTGATCGAGAGCGAGCCCGGGAAGGGGACCACGGTCCGCCTGCGGCTGCCCCTGCGGACGGCGGTGGAAGCCCTCCCGCCCGAAAGCCGACTGGCGATACGGGCCGCGCTGCGATGAAAGCCCGCGTGCTCGTCGTCGACGACGAGCCTCATCAGCGCGACATCCTCCAGATGATCCTGGAGGGCGAGGGCTACGACGCGACGGTGGCGGGCAACGCCCGCCAGGCCATGGACGAGGCCCGGAGCGGGTCCTTCGACGTGGTCCTGACCGACCTTAAGATGCCCGACAAGAGCGGCATCGAGCTGCTCAGCGAGCTCCAGAAGACCCAGCCGGGGGTCTGCGTGGTCCTCATGACGGCCCACGGCTCGATCGACAGCGCCGTGGAGGCGATGCGCCGGGGCGCCTTCGACTACCTGACGAAGCCGCTCGAGCGCGACGAGCTGCTCCTCGTGCTGAAGCGGGCCCTGGAGCGGACGCGCCTCGTCCGGGAGAACCGGATGCTGCACGAGCAGCTCCGCGACCGCTTCCGCCTGGACAACATCGTGGGCTCCCACGGCTCCATGCAGGACGTCTTCCGGATGGTCCACAAGGTGGCCGCCTCGTCCTCGACCGTGATCATCTACGGGGAGAGCGGGACCGGCAAGGAGCTGGTGGCCCGCGCGCTCCACTACCAGAGCGACCGCCGCGACCGGCCGTTCTACGCGGTGAACGTGGCCGCGCTTCCCGAGAGCATCCTGGAGGCGGAGCTGTTCGGGCACGAGAAGGGGGCCTTCACGGGAGCGGAGTCCCGCAAGATCGGCCTCTTCGAGCAGGCCTCGGGCTCCACCCTCTTCCTCGACGAGGTGGGCGACCTGAAGCGCGACCTGCAGGTCAAGCTCCTGCGCACGCTCCAGGAGCGCGAGATCCTGCGCGTCGGGGGCACCGAGCGCATCCGCGTGGACGTGCGGATCATCGCCGCCACCAACCTCGACCTCGAGAAGGCGGTCCGGGAGGGGCGCTTCCGCGAGGACCTCTACTATCGGCTCAACGTGATCCCGATCGTCCTGCCGCCCTTGCGCGAGCGCCGTCCGGACATCCCCCTGCTGGTCGAGCACTTCATGAAGAAGTACTCGGGGGGAAGGCCGCGCTCGGTCTCGCCCAAGGCCCTGAACCTGCTGGTCGAATACGACTGGCCGGGCAACGTCCGCGAGCTCGAATCGGTGATCGAGCGCGCCCTCCTGCTTGCGGAAAGCGACGAGATCCAGCCCGCCGACCTGCCGGCCGCGGTGCGGGCCGGCCTCTCGTCGCGCCGCGGTCCCCTCCTCCTCGACATCCCCGACGCCGGAATCGACCTCGAGGAGGTGGAGCGGTCCCTGGTGCTCAAAGCCCTCGAAAAGACCGAGGGCAACGTGTCGCGAGCCGCGCGCCTGCTCGGCCTCACGCGGCGCACCCTGCAATACCGCCTGGAGAAGATCCAGGGTGAGAGCGAAACCGCCGCGACGGGCCCGGCCCGGCCGGGCAACAAAGGCTAGCGGCCAGGAGTAGCGGCTAGGGGCAGCAGCTAGCTCCGCCGCTAGCTCTTCCGGGGCGGCGCGAGCCGCCTAGAGCGCCGGCTGCAGCCTCACCGAGACCTTACGGGTCCTGCCTTCCCACCAGACGGTGAGGCTGACCGTCTCGCCCGCCTGGTACGCCCCCAGACGGCTGAGCAGATCGTTCTCGGTGCGGACCGCCTTGCCATCGATCTCCTGGATGATGTCGCCGGGAACGACCGTGCCGCGGGACAGGCGCGTCGAATGGAGCCCGGCGGCGGCCGCTCCCGAGCCTTCCTCGACGTCACGGATCATCACGCCCGCGACACCCAGCCGACGCGTCACCGCGGCGCCCAGCGCCTCGTCCATGCGGATACCGAGGCGGGGCCGGATCACCTTCCCGTGGGCGATGAGCTGCGGCACGATCCGGTTCACGGTGTCGACGGGGACGGCGAAGCCGATGCCCGCGCTCCCCCCCGACGGGCTGTAGATCGCGGTGTTCACGCCGATCAAGCGCCCCGAGCTGTCCAGGAGCGGGCCGCCGGAGTTGCCGGGGTTGATGGCGGCGTCGGTCTGGAGTGGTCGAGGCCGAAGGGATTGCCGATGGCGAAGACCTTCTGGCCGACCTGCAGGTCGGCGCTGGTGCCGATGCGGAGGGGCCGCAGCTGCGCCTGGGGAGCCCGGATGCGGAGCACCGCCAGGTCGTGCTCGACGGCGGCGCCCACGAGCGAGGCCTCGTACTCCTGCTCTCCCAGCGTGACCTTGGCGGAGGAGGCGTTCTGCACCACGTGGTAGTTCGTGACCACGTGCCCGCGGTCGTCCCAGAGGAAGCCGGAGCCGGTGCCCTGCGGCACCTCGAAGACGTTCCGGGTCCAGTAGTCCATGCGCTGGACCTGGGTCGTGATGTAAACGACCGAGGCCGAGGCCGAGCGGAACAGCTCGATCGTCCGGCGCTCGTCCGCGTCGAGATCCGAGCGCTGGGCGACGGCCCGGGGCTCCGCGGCCGCGCGGAGGCCGCCCGGCGTGGTCGCCGTCAGGGCCTTCTGCAGGCCGACCGAGACGAGGGCCCCCAGCACGACTCCGAAGAGAAGGCTGCCCAGGAAGAAAAGGCGGGAACGGCGATAGCGGCTCATGAAGCGACGGTCCTCCGTTACATGCCTCCCCTTCGATCATAGCGGAGGGAAGCCCGCACGCGCGACGCCCCGTTCCTGGGGCTAGAATGGTCTGGCGCATGAAGCAGAAAGGTCTGGACTTCGGGGCTCCGATGGAGCCGCGCCAGGCGCGCCCCCGGGCCCTCACGGTCAGCGAGCTCACCGACCGCATCCTGGGCGTGCTCGAGGTGGAGTTCGCGGACGTGTGGGTGGAGGGGGAGGTTTCGAACCTGAAGATCGCCCCTTCCGGGCACTGGTATTTCTCCCTCAAGGACGCGAAGGCCCAGGTCCGGGCTGTGGTCTGGAAGACCGACACGAGGCTCATCCGCTTCCGCCCCGAGGACGGCATGCGCGTCCTGGCCCGCGGTCAGGTGCGGGGCTACGCGCCGCGCGGCGAGTACCAGCTCTCGGTCCAGGTGCTCGAGCCGCTCGGCAAGGGATCGTTGCAGCAGGCCTTCGAGGACCTGAAGGAGCGCCTCGGCAAGGAGGGCCTCTTCGAGGCTGCCCGGAAGCGGCCCCTGCCGATGCTCCCGCGGCGCATCGGCGTCGTCTCGTCGCCCACCGGCGCCGCGATCCAGGACATCCTGCGCGTCCTCTCCGCCCGTTACGCGAACCTCGAAGTGCTGCTCTACCCGGCCCGGGTGCAGGGGCCCGAGGCGGCCGGCGAGGTGTCGCAGGGGATTCGCGCGCTCAACCGGCTGGGCGGCCTCGACGTCCTGATCGTGACCCGCGGTGGAGGCAGCCTCGAGGACCTGTGGCCCTTCAACGACGAGCAGGTGGCCCGTTCCCTGGCGGCCTCGAGGATCCCGACCATCTCGGCGGTCGGCCACGAGACCGACTTCACGATCGCGGATTTCGTGGCCGACCTGCGCGCTCCCACCCCCTCCGCAGCGGCCGAGCGCGTGGTGCAGGCCAAGGAGGACCTGACGGCCCGGATCGCCGCCCAGGACTCGCGGCTCGCCGCGGCCGTGCGCCTGCGCTTGACGCGCGTGCGGGCCCGGGTCGAGGCCGTCACCTCCCACCGTGTCTTCACCGCCGAGCGGGGCCGCGTCCGGAGCCATGCCCAACGGGTGGACGAGATGATCCGCCGCGCGGAAACGGGCCTGGCGCGGGGCTTCGAGCGGTCGCGCGACCGCTTCCGGCGCGACCGCGACCGGCTGGAAGCCTTCCGCTGGGACCGGCAGGTGGCGGCGCGGCGCGAGCGGCTCTTCCGCCAGCGCGACTCGTTGCACGCCCGCTTCCGGGCAGCCGTGGAGACGCGGCGGGCCACCCTCGGCCGCCTCGCGGCGAAGCTCGACGGCCTCTCGCCGCTGGCCGTGCTTTCCCGTGGCTACGCTCTCGTGTGGCACGCAGACGGCCGCCGCCTCGTGCGTGACTCCGCTGCGGTGGCGGTGGGCGACCCGCTCCGCCTCCGCCTCCACCGGGGGACGCTCGGGGCCACCGTCACCGGGAAGGAGCCCGTGTGAGCGACGTCAAGGAGCCCAGCTTCGAGGACGCGCTGCAGCAGCTCGAGCAGATCGTCCAGAAGCTCGAGAAGGGCGAGCTGCCCCTCGAGGAGTCGCTCAAGCTCTACGAGGAGGGCATCCGGCTCTCCCGCCTCTGCCACGGCAAGCTCGAGGAGGCGGAGGGCAAGATCGAGATGCTCATGAAGGACGCGCGCGGCGAGGCCCTCCTCGACAAGGACGGCCGCCCGAAGACGAAGCCCCTGCCCCGCTCCGAGGACGATGACGGGCGCTGAGCCCGAGCGCGACCGGGCCCTCGAGCGGATGCGGGCGGAGGTGGAGGCCGCCCTCGACCGGGCGCTGCCCAGGGAGACCGCCTGGCCGGGCACCATCCACCGCGCCGTGCGCTACAGCCTCTTCGCGGGCGGCAAGCGCATCCGGCCCACCCTGGTCCTGGCCGCGGGTGACGCCGTGGGCGGCGACCGCGGGGAGACGATGCCGCTCGCCTGCGCGGTGGAGATGATCCACACGTACAGCCTGATCCACGACGACCTCCCGGCCATGGACGACGACGACCTGCGCCGGGGCAAGCCGACCTCGCACAAGGTGTTCGGCGAGGCGATCGCGATCCTGGCCGGCGATGCGCTGCTCACCCGCGCCTTCCACCTCATGGCCGACGTGCCCGCCGGCTGGAGCGAGGAGCGGGTGAGGCGCCGGCTGGCGGCCACCGCGATCCTCGGCGAGGCCAGCGGCACCACGGGCCTGATCGGGGGCCAGGTGATCGACCTCGAGTCGGAGGGCCGGACGATCGACGCCGCCACCCTCGAGTGCCTGCACCGCGCGAAGACGGGGGCGCTGCTCGGCGCCTGCGTGCGCGGGGGGGCGATCCTGGGCGGCGCCCGGGCCGACGACCTGGAGCGGCTCGGGAGCTACGCCAGCGCCATCGGCCTGGCTTTCCAGGTGGTCGACGACGTGCTGGACGCAACGGCAGGGGCGGAGACGCTCGGCAAGACGGCGGGCAAGGACGAGGCGGCGAAGAAGGCCACCTACGTCAGCATCCACGGCCTCGCGCGCGCCCGGGCGATGGCGGACGAGCTGCGGACCCAGGCCCTGGCCGCGCTGGCTCCGTTGGGCCCGCGGGGCGAGCTGCTCGCCGGCCTCGCGCGCCTCATCGTGGACCGCGACTCGTGACCCGCCTGGACGTCTGGCTCACCGAGCACGGTCTCGCGGAGTCCCGCGAGAAGGCCCAGGCCCTGGTGATGGCCGGACGGGTGCGGATCGACGGCGCCCCCGCGAGCAAGCCGGGGGTGCGCGTGCGCGAGGCTTCGGCCGTGCTGGTGGATCCGGGCCCGGCCCACGTGGGCCGGGGCGCCCGGAAGCTCGCGGGGGCCCTCGACGTGTTCGGGGTGGACCCCAAAGGACGCGTCGCGGTGGACGTGGGCGCTTCGACGGGCGGCTTCACCGAGACGCTGCTCGCGCGCGGGGCCCGCCGTGTCTACGCCGTGGACGTGGGCCGCGGCCAGCTCCACGAGCGGCTGCGCACGGACCCCCGGGTGGTGGTGCGCGACCGCACGAACGCGCGCGCGCTGTCGCCCGTCGAAGTCCCCGAGCCCTGCTCGCTAGCCGTCATCGACGTGTCGTTCATCTCGGTCACCAGGATCCTGCCCGCCCTGCGCTCGGTCCTGGCGCCGGGGGCCGAGGCGGTCGTGCTGGTGAAGCCGCAGTTCGAGGTGGGCCGCGGCCAGGTGGGCCGCGGCGGGATCGTCAAGGAGCCCGAGCTTCACCGCGGCGCTCTGCGCACGGTCGCCACTGCGGCCCAGGCCCTCGGCTATGGGATCGTGGAGGCCTGCGCCTCGCCCGTCCTGGGGGCCGAGGGCAACCGCGAGTTCTTTCTTCACCTCGTCCGCGAGGGTGCGCCGCTCGCGGCGGACGCCCTCGAAGAGCACTTCCGGAAGGCGGTGGGCCCATGACCACGATCGGCGTCCTCGCCCGCCCCGACCTCGTCGAGGCCGGCGGCACCATCCGCGACCTCGTCATCTGGCTGCGAGAGCACGGGGCCACTCCGCTCCTCGACGGGGCCACGGCCGCGCTGGGCGGGCCGGAAGCGGCCACCGCC
>WNFL01090423.1_pt10 | contig 16190 bp, 18 predicted proteins | sample 5400361 | NCBI WGS metagenome assembly WNFL01 (sample SAMN13153351, study PRJNA577476) | soil metagenome | isolation source: 40 cm soil on Douglas fir-dominated hillslope | place: USA:California | collected 2013-09-17 | reverse complement strand
CGGCCGGATGCCCGCCACGACATCGGACTCGACGAGATTGCCGAGTGCCAGCAGTTGTGCCGGCGTCGCGTTTCGGTGCAGCAGATTGACGACCATCGTCAACGCGCGTGCTCTTTCCACGCCGCTCGCCAACAGTTGCGCGAACGTGCCGACCGGCGCCGCCACAGAGCGTGTGGTGGCCGCGCGCAACGTGCGCAGCGACGAGACGTCACCGCCCACCGCAATCGCATCCGCCCCGGCGGCCAGCTCCTCCGGGGTGGAGTTGGGGCCAAGTCCGGCTCGAGCACTGTCGAGTCGCCGCGCGAGCGCTACCACCGCCACATGGATTCGCAGGCCATTCGCGCGCTTGAGCCGTCCCTCGCGCACCTTGGCCACGAGCGCCTCCACCGGAAGTCCGCGATCGCGCGCGAGCGTGATCTCGCGCGTGATGGACGCACGCGACACACTGTCCATCTCGGCGCCGAGGTCGGCGGCGTAGGCGATCTGTTGCGCTTCCGTGCGGCGTGCGACGACGAGCAACGTCGCGAGCGCCAACAATCTTGATACCCGAACGATGTTCACGGCTTGCCGACGAGGAGCACGGAACCAGGGCGCCCGAAGTCGGCATCCGGTGCACGCTCGGCGCGCGGGTCGCGCATCCACAGCGTGTCGTCCACCACGAACGCGTAGACGTGTCGGCCAGGCCGCAGCATCAGCGTCGCGCTCCAGAGGCCGCTCGCCGAGTCGCGCGCCATGGGCACCTGATTCTTGTCCCACCCGTTGAAATCACCAACCACGCGAACCTGCGAGGCGGACGGAGCGCGAAACACGAGCTGTATGGGCCGAGGTGCCATGTCCGCAGTGGAGGCGTCATACGCTGCGACTGTCGCGGCTGGGCGTCGAGCCTCCGCCACCGGAGCACGCTCCACCGGGGACGAGGCCGGCGGTGCCGTGCGAAGATACACGGCCAGCACAGCGGCGGCGGCCAGGCCGACGACGGCAATTCGCGGAGTGAACCAGCGCCAACCTCGTTCACGTAGCGTGCGGGTGCGCTCGCGTTCGGCTGCCACCGCGACAAGCAAACGGGCTTTCGCTTCGCCGTCCACGTGCGGAAATACGCGCAGCTCGTCCGCGATTCGGTCCATCAACACGTCATCCTCGCTCATCTCACTCCGTCTCCTCGAGTCGAACGCGCAGAAAGTCGCACGCCCGCTTCACCCGCATTTTCAGCGCGGACACGCCGGCTCCGGTGGCGACGGACATGTCCTCGTAGCTGAGATCCTCCACGTGCCGCATCAGGAAGGCCTCACGTTGTTCCACCGGCAGCGCGGCGAGCGCGCGACCGATCTCTTCGCGCCAGACGATCGCCTCGTCCAGTCCTGGGTGCACTCCGCGCTCGGGCACGTCGCCATATTCGACGAACTGCGACCGCCGCTTTTCACGAGCGCCCGCGCTTCGGCACCGATTGGCGAGAATGCGAAAGAGCCATGGCTCGAACGCTTCGCGCTCCTCGTACTTGGGCAGGGCACGGTACACTCGGATGAACGTATCCTGAACGGCTTCCTCGGCGTCGGAGCGGTTGGCCAGCATGTGGAGGGCAAACCGGAGGCAGCGGGCGTAGTATCCGTCCACCAGGGCGGCGAACGCGCGGACGTCCCCGTTGCGCGCTTCGCGGACGAGGAGGTTACGGGCGGACGCGGCCGATTCTCCGCGAATAGGCGGACCGTCGTGGTCAGTCAGGAGGCGGAGGGATCGCGTCATTGGATCTCAAGGCTCAACCCGGGGCGACAGATGGACGTCACACTAACGGACGGTGTTCCCACGCTGAGACTCGATCGCTCGTTCCGGCCCATGCGGCGATGGGACGTCGGACGGGGATAGATCAGTAGTGAAGACCAGTACCCGGTATCCGGCACTTGGTAAAACGTATCCGGTAGGGGAAACGACGTTTCAGAGTCCGCCGTCAGCCGTCCGCAATCTGCTTCAGACGTCCCATCGCCATGGAGTCGTCGGCTGCGGAGAGTCCCTGAGTGGGAACATCTGACCTCCGAGGCACGGCGTTGACAGCTAACCTCGCGTGGCTTAACTTCTTAGGCTCTACGTCACACGCCCACGAGCATTTCCATGTCCTACGCCATCATTCGCACCGGCGGCAAGCAGTTCCGTGTCGAGCCGGGCAAGAAATATAGGATCCCGACCATCGTCGGTGACGCCGGCGGGTCCATCGAGTTCAACGATGTCCTCCTCGGCAGCGACGGCCAGAACGTCCGAACCGGCATCCCCTCGTTGTCGGGCGCCAAAGTCACCGGTGAAATCGTCAAGCACGGGCTCGGCGACAAGATCATCGTCTTCAAGATGAAGCGCCGGAAGAACTACGCGAAAAAGCAGGGGCATCGCCAGGGCTTCACGGAAGTGAAGATCAACGACATCACACTCGGCTGACGCGAGGATACCATGGCTCACAAGAAAGGCGTCGGCTCGTCGCGCAACGGCCGCGACAGCAACCCCAAGTACCGCGGCGTGAAGAAGTTCGGCGGTGAAAAGGTCGTCGCCGGCAACATCATCGTCCGCCAGTGCGGCACCTAGTGGCACCCCGGCCGCAACGTCGGCCTCGGCACCGACTTCACCATTTACGCCCTCATCGATGGCGTGGTGAAGTTCGAGCACAAGAGCAAGACCCGCCAGAAGATCAGCGTGTACCCGCAGGAGACGACGGCGGCCTGACTGCTGCACGCCTTCCGCTGATCAAGGTGCCCTCCTCACGGAGGGCACTTTTGCGTTGCGCCAACCGCCGGTAACCTTCTTGCGGCTGACGACGTAGTGGATCCAGGACCTCACGAGCAGGATCGTCTCAATGGCAATCTGGAATACACTCAAACGCGAGCTGGATCGCGCGGGGCAGGCGGCGCAGGGCGCGCTCGACGAAGGCCGCCTGCGGCTCGAATCGCACCGCGCCAAGCAGCGCGCCGAATCCGCGGCTGCGTCACTTGGCTATGCGGTGTATCGCGCCCGCGCGGCCGGCGGCGACCTCGAGGCGGACAGGTACGCTGCGCTGGCCGCCTACCTCGCGAGCGCGGAGGCTGAAGTCGGACGCCTCGAGCGAGAGATCGCCGCGCTCGCCACAAAAGGGCCGACCACCTGAGTCCCATGCCGCGCGCCGTCAGGGCGCGCGGTACGATGGAGGAAGCGTCTTGTAACGCTGCTCCAGTAGGTCCTGTCGCGACGGCGTCGAAATCTGCGTCCCACGCACGAAGACGCGCTCGGGCTGCGACGCAAACTCGAACGGATCGCCACTCCAGATCACGACGTCGGCGATCTTGCCCGGCTGCAGGGATCCCACTCGATCCGCCACGCCGAAGATCTCGGCCGGAGCAAGCGTGATGGCCCGCAACGCAGCGTTCCAGTCCATCCCATAGGCGACGGCATTGCCGGCCTCGAATCGGATGTTGCGGACGTTGAAGGCCTCCTCGTCACCGCCGCCTGCGTTGCCGGTCAGCGCCACCGTCACGCCGGCCTTCGCGAGAAGACCTGCGTTCTCCTGGCGCTGTCCGAGCTGAGCGAAGCTCTGGGGAATGTTGTTCTTCGCACCCGTCAGAACGGGCACCTTGGCAGCCGCCAAACGATCGGCGACCTCCCATGCCTCGGAACCTCCGCTGATGATCAGCCGGAAACCGAACTCCCTGGACAGCGCAACTGCCGACTCGATGTCGCTCGCCTGGTCAGCATCGAGGATCATCGGGATCCGGCCGTCGAGCACGGGCAGCAACGCCTCGAGATCGAGCCGGCTCGCCGCAAGCGCACGGCTCTGCGCGCGCTCGTAGTCCGCGCGCCGCGCCTTGTATACGCGGGCGTCGCTCAACACCTCCCGCAGCCGCATGATGGTCTCGGCGCGAGACGCACCGTTCACGGAACCCGCCGGCCCGAGCGCGGCGAACATGGCCACCGGCGCCCTGAGCACCATGTCGCTTGCCGTGCCGGGCACGAGATGAATGACGCCCACCTGACCGGCGATGAGTCCTCCCTGCGGGACGATCACCGCGCTGGTGATTCCCGCATCGCGCGCGGGACCGATGAGCGCCGACGCCGGATTCAGGCCTTCCCACGGCCTGAATGCAGCCGCAATTCCCTCATGGCCGCGCGCGGATGCATCACGTGTGCTCCGGACGGCGCCGATTTCAACGAGGCCAAGTACCGTTGCGGCGTTGACGAGTCCCGGAGTGAGCACTTTGCCGGCCGCGTCGATGCGCTGGGCGCCGGTGGGGACGGCGACATCTGCGCCTACGGCGACGATCTTCCCATCGCGCATGACGAGCGTGCCGTGCTCGATCGGTGGCCCGCTCACGGGATAGATCTTCGCGCCCGTGATCGCGATAGTCTGCGCCGAGGCAGCGGACGCGGTGGTCGCGAACAGCGCAACTGTGAGTGTGAGTGCGCGGCGCATCAGCGGACGCCTCCACGGTTGGCCGGCACGAAACCCAGCTCGAAGTCGGTGCGCCATTGCGACGCGGGGTCGAGCCGGTCGAACAGCATGGCACCATCCACCCACACCTTCTCGGCGCGGCTGTAGACGCTGAACGGATTGCCCGACCAGAGGACGACGTCCGCATTCTTGCCGACCTCGATCGAACCGATCTTGTCATCGAGACCGAGCGCCCATGCGGCGTGGATGGTCATCCACTTGATGGCCTCGTCCTCGGTGACGGGAACGCCGATGCGATTGCCTTCCGCCATGGCCTTGGCCGCTTCCTGGTTGAGACGCTGCTCTCCCGACGCATCGTCTGAATGCATGACGGCCCGAACACCCGCTCGATTCAGCAGCGCCATGTTGCCGCGAACGCCGTCCGCTGCCTCGAGCTTGAATGCGCCCCAATCGGCCCACACCGACGCGCTGATCGAATCACGCGCCAGCAGATCCGCGATCTTGTACGCCTCTACACCATGGTGAAAGGAGCGGATCCGATAACCGAACTCGCGAGCCACGTCCATCATCTGCACCATCTCGTCGGCACGATAACAGTGATTGTGCACGAGAATGTTGCCCCGCAGCACCTCGGCCAGAGTCTCGAGTCCAAGGTCCCGCGTCGGTGGGTCGCCCTGGTGATTGGCGTTCCACTTGTCCCACCGCCGCCGATAGGCCTCGGCCTGGATCCACGCCGCACGATAGCCTGCGATGTTTCCCATTCGGGTCGAGGGGCCTCGCTGGGCGTACACGCGCTTTGGATTTTCGCCGCACGCCATCTTCAAGCCGTATTTCGCCCCGGGAAACTTCATCCCCTGCGCGGTTCGCGACGGCACAACCTTGAGCACCACGCTGCGGCCTCCGATGAGGTTGGCCGAGCCGGGAAGAACCTGGATGGTGGTGACCCCGCCCGCGAGCGTGCGGGGGAACTGTGGATCCTGCGGCCACACCGAGTGCTCCACCCAGACATGCGCGGTGACCGGACTCGTCGCCTCGTTGATGTCATTCAACTGGGCGCCCTGATCCCCTGGCACTCCGCCTCCGCCAATGTGCGAATGCGTGTCGATGATGCCGGGCGTGACGTATTTGCCGGTACCGTCGATCACGACCGCATCGGGCGGCGCCGTCACGTCACGTCCGGCCGCCTCGATCTTGCCGTCGCGAAGGACGACACTGCCGTTTCTGATGGTGGGTCCCGCTGCGGTCAGGATCGTCACGTTGCGGATGACGGTTGGGCGCGAGCCGTAGGGACGGTACGTGCTCGGGAATGGATCCGCGTTGGGAACCGACGTGCCGCCCGGCATCGGTAGTTGCTTCGCAGTGTCGCGGGCTGCCGGCGCCTGCGCGGCGCCTTGCACGAGCGGGACGAGAGCCAATCCGACTGTCAGCGAGACGATATGGTGACGCATTTGGGGTGCAATTCTGTAAGGAGGGACCACATGGGAACGCCGAACCTAGGCCTCGCGCAGCGCGGCGGCCAGAGCCGCCACGTCATCCGTGCAGATGCCATCGACGCCGAGTGAGGCCAGACGTCTCGCGTCCGAGGCGTCGTTCACGGTCCAGGGGATGACGCGCGCGCCGATCGCCTGTGCTTCGCGCACCATGCGCTCGGTGACGACGGAGTGCCGTGGCCATAGATCTCGTGCGCCGTGAAAGCGGAGCAGGGCTGCCGCGTCGGGAACGTCCGTCTCGACGAGAAGTCCGAGTCGCTGCTTGCACCCACTCGCCGCCAGTCGGCCGATCATCGCATGGTCGAAGCTGTGAATCGCCGCCGCCCCCGCGTAGCCCTCCAGCAATCGTGCAACGAGCTGCTCGATGCCCGCGCCCTTGATCTCCACGAACAGCTCGGCCTTCCCATCCACCGCATCCAGCACCTCTGCCAGCGTTGGGAGGTCGTGCGCGGCCGGAGGGTTCGGACGAAGGTCCGCCAGGGCGGCGCGTCGAATGGAGCGTCCGTCGGCGAGATCCTCGTCGTGGTGCACCACGATGACGTCGTCGCGCGTAGCGTGGACGTCGAGCTCGATGCCCTGCGCTCCCGAAGCGAGCGCGAGCGCAAAGCCGGGAATCGTGTTTTCGGGCTCTCGGCGCGGCATGCCCCTGTGGGCAATTCGCATCGGAGCGGACTGGTCGGTCGTCATGGGGGATAGCTGTGCAGGCGCGTCTGTATGTTATTCGCCATTCGCCCTGTGAACACCCTTAACAGTGGCCCTTCCATCACGTCCAACTCTGCGGACCGGATGACCGATCCGGCTCTCGATGCTGATGAACGTACCGACCTCGACCTCATCGCCCGGTGGAAAGGGGGTGATCAGCGGTCGGCAACGCTGCTCGTGGACCGACACGCGCCTGCGGTTGCGCGGTTCGCGGCCAGTCTGGGCGCGAAAGGCGACGTGCAGGAGTTGGTGCAGGATACGTTCGTGCGGGCCTTCGCGTCGCTCGACACGTACCGGGGTGACAGTTCGCTCAGGACGTGGCTGTTCACCATCGCGAAGCGGTTGTTGCTCGACCGCAGGCGGTCCGAGCGCCGGCGCGGAGAGCAGGTGGAAGTGCAGGAGCACGATGCTTCGACGGAGTATGACGCGTTGGACTCGCTGGTGGCCAATGAGACTCGGCGGCGGATGAACCAGGCGCTCGAACGGCTCTCGAAGACACAGCGCGAGGTGTTCATGCTTCGGGTGGGTGAAGGGTTGTCGTACAAGGAAATTGCCGACGCGGCCGGCACGACGGAGGGCGCCGCGCGCGTTCATTATCACAACGCGATGAGGGCCATCAAGGAGTTTCTCGATGAATGACTGTCCGAACGGCGACGTTCGTGATCTGCTTCCCGACCTGCTGCACGGGCGGCTCGATGCCGTGACGCGCGCGCGGGTGGAAGCGCACCTGCTGCACTGCGATGAGTGCCGCGTGGAGCTCGACCTGTTGCGCGATCTTCGTGCGACCATGCAGGTGACCCCGCACATCGATCTTCATGCCGTGAGCGCGGCCATTCCGCGGTACCAGCCGGCAACGCGACGGAGCTGGGTGGGTTGGCGCACGGCGGCCGCGGTGACGCTGATCGTCGCGGGCAGCAGCTCGCTCATCGTCGCGCGCCGCGGCGCGTCGTCGCTGGAAGATTCCGCCGAAGTGGCGCAGCAGGTGGTCGTCCCATCTTCTACGCCGACGCGCGAGCTGGCCGTGGGAGGCGGATCGCTGAATGAGCTCAGCGACCGGGATCTCGCGAAACTGCTCGAGGACATTCAGTCAATGGACGTTCTGCCCGCCGCCGACCTGGAGCCCTCGTCGATGTCGCCGATGTCGCCGCGGAGCGTCCGATGACGCGGGCATTGCTTGTCGCCGGACTCTCAGCGGCGCTTGCCATGTCGGGGGTCTCCTCGCTCCGCGCGCAGGACGAGGCGCGTCCACGTGCTGCGCGGCCGGGCTTTCCACGCCAGCCGTTACCTCGCCAACCAGCCGGATTGGGCGGGGGTGCGCAGCGTCAGATGGTGGAACAGCGCATCAGGCAGCAGCTCTGGCAGGTCGCGAAGACCCGCATCGGTTTCACCGACGAGCAGATGACGCGCCTCGAGCAGGTGAGCCAGCGATACGACGTTCGTCGTCGGGCGCTGAATCAGCAGGAGCGGGCGCAGCGCGAGACGTTGCGCGGTGAAATTGTCGCGGATTCGGCGGCCAATCAGGCGACCATCGCGGCCGCGCTCGATCAGATTCACCAGATCCAGCGGCAGCGCGTGGAGATGCTGGCAGAGGAGCAGAGGGAGTGGGGGGCGTTCATGACGCCGCTCCAGCGCGCCAAGTACATGGCGCTTCAGGAACAGTTGCGGCGTCGTCTCCAGGAGCTCCTCAAGGCGCGAGCCGACTCATTGGCAGTTCAGCCGCCGCTATAGCAGGTTGGTCTGCTCCCGTGCGCGGTGTTATGTTGATCGTCCACGCGCCCGGGTGGCGGAACCGGTAGACGCAGGGGACTCAAAATCCCCCGGCCCTTGGCCTTACGAGTTCGAGTCTCGTCCCGGGTATTGGCGGTATCGTTGCGCGAAAAGGGAATCGCGACCCCATGAATGATGTCCCCGCATTCTGCCTGCGCCAAGTAGAGCAGAGTCGCGGGGACGTTCGCACGTTGCGCGCGATCAATCTGGACATCCCTATGGGCGAAGTCGTCGCCATCGTGGGTCCGTCTGGCGCTGGCAAGACCTCACTCATTCGGCTGCTCAACCGACTCGACGATCCGTCCCAAGGCACGGTGATGTACCTCGGGTCGCCCATCGAGTCCATTCACGTTCGGCAGCTTCGCCGCCGAGTCGCGTTCGTGTTTCAGACGCCTGTGATGTTCGCGGGCACGGTGGCGGACAATCTCGCACTCGCGCGAGATCTCGCGCCGCCGGCGGAAGATGCGCGGGCGACCGCGATGCCGGATGCCGGGGAAATGTTACGCCTCGCCGGCGTGGACCCCGAGTTCGCCTCGCGCGACGCGCAATCACTCTCTGGTGGTGAACGTCAGCGCGTGAGCATTGCGCGCGCGTTGATGACGAGTCCCGACGCCCTCTTGCTCGACGAGCCGACCTCCGCGCTGGACCCCGACGTGGCCGATCACATCATGGCGACCATTCGAACACTCGCCGAGCGGATGCATCTCACGGTGGTCATGGTCACGCATCGCCTCGAGGAGGCGCGAGCAGTGAGCAGCCATACCGTCTTCATGGAAGCCGGGAGCGTGATCGAATCGGGTCCGACCGAGGCGATGTTCACCGCGCCGAACGCAGCACGGACGCGCGACTACCTGGTGCGGGGGAAATGAGCGCGGCGATCACCTCGGCGGCGGTCTCCAACGCCGTGCTCACGCTGAGATGGTACGATCTCGCGCTTGCCTCCGCCCTCGTGCTCGTCGCAATGGCGATCTCCGTGTGGCAGCGTCTCGGTCTCGCGCGAGGGTTCGCCGTGGGTGCCATCCGCGCCGTCGTGCAGCTCGTCGCTGTGGGCTACGTGCTTGCGTTTCTCATCTCGATCCAGCGGTGGTATCTCGTGCTGTTGGCGCTGCTCGTGATGTTGATCGCGGCAACCCTCACGGCAACGGACCGGCAGAAGGGTCGACGTGCCACGCTGTTCGTCATCAGCGGAACGGCGATGCTCGTCGGCGCCGGTCTCACGCTCGCATACGTCGATGCAGTCGTCATGCGGCTGCATCCATGGTACGACCCGCAGTACCTGATTCCGCTATTCGGCATGATCATCGGCAATGCAATGAATGGGGCGGCACTGGCCGCCGAGCGGCTGAGCAGCGAGATGGAGCTCCGCCGGGCCGAGGTGGAGTCCTATCTGGCGCTCGGCGCATCTCCAAAGCGCGCGTCGGCCGAAGCGGTGCGCCGCGCGCTCGTGGCGGCCATGATCCCGACCGTCAACATGCTCATGGTCGTGGGGCTCGTCTCACTTCCAGGCATGATGACCGGCCAGGTCATCGCCGGGCAGTCGCCGATCACGGCGGTGCGCTACCAGATCGTCGTGGTGTTCATGCTCGCGGGCGCGGTTGCGGTGACGTCGGTCGTCGTTGCCCTGTGGTATCAGCGCTCGTTCTTCACGTCGGCGGAACAGCTTGTCGTGCGATCGATTCCCTCTCCGCGAAGCACGATCGCTGCGAGGTAGCGCGCAGGAGGACACTCATCTCTCGCTCGTGTCCGTATCGATCCGGGTTGCCACGGTGCCTAGGGTGCGGGCGGTTTGGGCTGCACAGGCTTCGGACCAAACGCTCGCGCCGAGTCTCGCTGTGGACGCGATGTCCGCGAGAGCTGGCGCTGACGTGCCAATTCCCTGATGCCCAGCGCCTTGTACGCGGGACTCGTCAGCGACGCCATCATCGCGACGAGGTCGTCGATCTCCGTTCCGCCGAGCGCCAGCGGCTGAATGTCGGCATCGAGAAACGGGTTCTGTGTTCCAGCACCCTTGTTGTAATGATCCATGACGTCCCAGAGCGTCGCATGGGAGCCGTCGTGGAAGTAGGGAGCGGTCACCAGGACGTTGCGCAGATCCGGCGTCTTGAACGACGCCATGTCGGAATCCTTCCTCGTAACCAGGTAGCGCCCGAGGGCGGACATGGGCGACAGGATCGCGGCCCGGTCCACTGCAATGGTGTCGCCCCGCTTGACGAGTCGCTCGGCCTGACGGGCGAGTGCGACGACCCTATGGCGCACGATACCGACGCCAATGTTGTGAAACGTGTCGTCCGTGAAGGTCGTGGGCCATTTGGTCGTGTCGCTTACCGCGTGGCACAGGTTGCAGCGGCCTCGCGTGTTGAACAGCACCCAGCCGCGCTTGGCTGATGCGTCGATCGCGCTCGAGTCTCCTGCCATGTAGCGATCGAACGGCGAATCGAAGCTGAGCTGCGACCGCTCGTACGACGCGAGGGCGCGCAACAGGTCGGGACCGTTGGGCGGGCGATCGAAGACGCGACGAAACATTGCGCGATATTCCGTGATCGCCGCGACGTGCGCCACGGCGGCATCCAGCGTCGGTTGCCCCATCTCGACGGGATTGACGATCGGCAGTCCGGCCTGTTGCTCGAGCGTGGGCGCGCGGCCGTCCCAGAACTGCGTCTTGTTGTAAAGCGCGTTCAGCACCGTCGGCGCGTTTCGCTGCCCGATGCGGTTGGCGAAACCGACCGACACCGGCCGGCCATCGGTGAACGCGAGTCGCGGATCGTGGCAGCTGGCGCACGCCACGGTGCCGTTCGCCGAGAGCCGGCCGTCGAAGAAGAGCCTCTCACCCAGCGCGACCTTCTCCGGCGACTGCGGATTGTCTTTCGGCAGTAGCGAGCGAGTGAGCGCCGTCGGCACGCCGACCTGATTCATCGCCTTCGGGCGCGCGAGTGAGTCGTCCGGTGGAATCGGCCCCAGCGGATGGGAACTCACGGCGAACGCACCCGTTGTCGTCGAGTCCGAGTGCGACGCGTCCCCTTCTTGACCGCCCCGCCACGAACAGAAGCTTGATCGTTGCCTGCTTCGCGAGTCGCATGTCAGGTCCTCTCGTCTGCGCGGTGCATGAAATACACCGCGGCGAGCCTTGCATCGGGCTTTCGCCGCCGCGGACTGATCGAGCGGCTGCTGGAATTGCGCGTCATTGGCGCCCATATTTGCTCGGGTCGGGACGCCCGGTTCGCCCTCAAAATCCGCAGCGGCCATTGGCCTTACGAGTTCGAGTCCCGTCCCGCGTGTTGCACAGCGACTTGCGGAGGACGCGACGGTGTCTTGCGCCCGCGCTGTCCCTCCTCCTCGCGGCCTGCGCATCGCTCGCGCGGAACGATGCGCCTGTCGACGCGGTGGCAGGCGAGTGGGTAGACGTCAGCAAGTCCACCCAGATCGACACCATAGGTGCAGGCGGGGGAAGCGTTCAGCCGCGGACCGTCCAGCCTGAGCGGCCGAGCGTCGCGACGCACGCCGGGACGGTCGCACCGGGCTATGTCGAGGTGGAATCCGGCTTCGAGCGCGACCGAAGCTCCGATGGCACCACGCTTGGAAGCGTGCCGACATTGCTCAAGCTCGGGCTCGCGCGTCGCCTCCAGCTCTCGGTCCAGCTTCCAGTCCTCGGTGGCACGGATACGCCTGCGGGGCTCGGCGACGTTGCCGTCGGACTGAAATGGCGGCTTGCGGAGGGCGATCCGCTCTTTCAGAACATCGCCGTGTTGCCACAGATCAAATTCGCCTCGGGGGGAGTGCGGGGCACGGGAACCACCGACGTCAGTCTGCTCCTGATCAATAGCCGGACGATGGGACCAGTCAGCGTCGATCTCAATGCGGGCGTGACCCGTCGTAGCGGCGATGGCTCGCAAGCCCCGCGGACAGCCACACTGTGGACAGTCGCCGCAGGCATTCCCTTGGGCGGTGGGCTCGGCTGGCAGCTCGAAACCTATGGGTTTCCGGGCACGGGAGGTCCGGCGGGCGCTCCGCCAATCGTCGCTGTCCTGACCGGACCGACCTTCGTGATGCGTCCGGAGCTCGAGCTCGACCTTGGCGTCATCATTCCGGTGATCGGCTCGCCGCCGCGAGGCCTGTACGCCGGATTCGTGACGAATCTCGGGAGATTCCGCCCGGTTCCGTAAACCGGAGAGGGTGCTCAAAGCTGGCGGTGCTTTACGCGCGTACAAGGCCACGGTTGCTGTGACTCCCGGTGCCGCGTACCTTTCTCCGGCTACGGACTAACCTTCAGGAGAGCACGGTTCAGGCATGGCGAGCTATCGTTTCGCGACCCGTCCATCCGACGGCGACGCGATCGCGTTCGAGAACGGCGTTCTGCGCGTCCCCGACCATCCGGTCATCCCCTTTGTCGAGGGTGACGGAACGGGCCCCGACATCTGGCGGGCATCAGTGCGCGTGTTCGACGCCGCGATCAAAAAGGCTTACGGCGACGCGCGTAAAGTCAGTTGGATGAAGGTCTATGCCGGCGAAGAATCCCACGCGAAGCACGGCGAGTGGCTTCCCGACGAGACGCTCGACGCCTTCAAGGAGTTTCGCGTCTCCATCAAGGGACCGCTCTCCACGCCGGTGGGCGGCGGCATCCGGTCGCTGAACGTGACGCTGCGGCAGGTGCTCGATCTGTACGCGTGCATTCGTCCGGTGCGCTACTTCGAGGGTGTGGGTAATCCCATGAAGGAGCCCGAAAAGCTGAACGTCGTCATCTTTCGTGAGAACACGGAAGACGTCTACGCTGGCATCGAGTGGAAGGCGGGCTCGCCGGAAGCGGAGGAGATCGCGCAGTTTCTGCGCTCCAGGTTCGGCAAGGACATCCGCGAGCATTCCGCCATCGGCATCAAGCCCATGTCGGAGTTCGGATCGCGGCGGCTCGTGAGGATGGCCATTCAGTACGCGCTCGAGAACGACCGTCGGTCCCTGACGCTCGTGCACAAGGGCAACATCATGAAGTACACCGAGGGCGCGTTCCGCGACTGGGGTTATGCGGAAGCGTCGTCAGGCTTCGGCGCGCAGACGGTGACGGAGGCGGATCTCGCGCGCGGCGGGACGGCCGCGCGCGCGGATGCGCTGATCGTGAAGGACCGCATCGCAGACGCAATGTTTCAGCAGCTCCTGCTTCGGCCGGACGAGTACGACGTCATCGCGACGCCGAACCTCAACGGTGACTATCTCTCGGATGCGGCGGCGGCGCAGGTTGGCGGGCTCGGGCTCGCGCCAGGCGGCAACGTCGGGGACGGTGTGGCTGTATTCGAGGCGACGCACGGAACGGCGCCAAAGTACGCGAACCTGGACAAGATCAATCCCGGGAGCGTCGTTCTCTCGGGCGTCATGATGTTCGAGTACATGGGGTGGAAGGAAGTCGGGGCGCTGATCGTCCGCGGTCTCGAGCGTGCGATCAAGGGCAAGCGCGTGACGTATGATCTGGCGCGCCAGATGCCGGGCGCGACGGAGGTGAGCACGTCGTCCTTTGGGGACGAGATCATCAAGGGAATGAGCGCTTAGCACGCGCTCGACCTCATTCTTAGGGACTCATGACCCTCTCGCTTTCCGCCGGGCCCGCTGACCTTGGCGCGCTCGACACACCGCTTCTCGTCATCGCGCTGCCGAGTGGCGGTGGCGTCGACGAGTCGGTCTCGCTCGTGGATGCAGGGCTCGGCGGCGCCATCGCACGGAGCGTCGGTCGCCGCGACTTCCGCGGCGGGCGCGACGAAACCCTGCACATTGTGGGCGGCACGAGCGGTCCCGCGCGTGTGCTGTTGCTTGGCATCGGCACTCCGTCGGACCGTGTCGCCGCACTCAGACGAGCCGGCGCCATAGCGGCGCGACAGGCTGCGCGAATGGGCACGGGCTCGCTGGCGATGTACGCGGGGGCTGTGACGGCGGGCGAAGTCGAAGCTTTGGCGGTCGGGCTCGCGGCGGGCGCATGGGAGTTCACGGAGACGAAGTCGCCGCCGCCGGAAGAGGAGCGTCGCGCTCCGCTCACCAGCGCGCGGATTCTCGCCGCGGACGCCGCGGCGCTCGAGCGCGGCGTTGGATCAGGAAGTGCGATTGCCGAGGGTCATGCGCTTGCGCGGCGTCTTTCGATGATGCCGGGAAATCTCTGCACGCCGGAATACCTCGCCGACACGGCGCGCGACATCGGGAAGCGTCATGGACTCGGCGTCACGGTGCTGGGACGCAACGAGATGGAAAAGCTGGGCATGGGCAGCTTGCTCTGCGTCGCGCAGGGCACGCCGCAGGATCCGAAGCTCATCGTCCTCGAGTACAACGGCGGCAAGAAGGGCGACGCACCCGTCGCGCTCGTGGGGAAGGGCCTCTGCTTCGATTCCGGCGGGATTTCCATCAAGCCGGCGCAGGGCATGGAGTGGATGAAGTTCGACATGTGCGGCGCCGCCGGCGTGCTCGGTGCGGTCGAAGCGATCGCGCGCCTGAAGATCCCCGTCAACGTCGTGGGACTCATCGGCTCCACCACGAACATGCCCTCCGGCACGGCGGTGAAACCGGGCGACGTGGTCCGCAGCATGTCGGGCAAATACATCGAGATCATCAATACCGACGCCGAAGGGCGATTGGTGCTCGCCGACGTGCTCTCCTATGCGGCGCGCTACAAGCCGGCGGCCGTAGTGGACGCGGCGACACTTACCGGCGCGTGCGTCATCGCGCTCGGCCACACAGCGACCGGTGTCCTCGGAAACAATGCCGATCTCGTAAAGGAAGTGCTCAGCGCGGGAACAAGATCGGGGGAACCGGGGTGGGAGCTTCCCATGTGGGATGACTACAAGGAGCTCATCAAGTCCGACGTCGCGGACATCCGCAACTCGGGAGGACGCCCGGCCGGCACGATCAGCGCGGCACTCTTTCTCGCGGAATTCGCGGGCGACTACCCGTGGGCGCACCTCGACATTGCAGGCACCGCATACACCGAGTCGGACATCGGTACGGTCGGACGTGGACCCACCGGGGTACCGGTCGGAACGTTCGTCGAGTTCGTTCGAGGACGAGCGGGGTGACCCTGCGCCGCGCACGCCTGCTTCTTGTCCTCGGCCTCGGCGCGATTGCCGGGGCCGTTTTGCCTGACGCGGCGCGGGCGCAGGTTCCGGTGAAGCGCGACACGCTGGCGCGGCGCGACACGGCCAAGACGCGCGTTGACACGGCCGGCGGAAAACGGATCTCGATTCCCGCCGGCCCGGATACCATCAAGGTTCCGACGCCGCCGCGCGCAGACTCGATGATCCGCAATGACTCGATCATCAAGGGCATCGTTCCGCTGCCGGTCGTGAAGGCGGACACGATCAAAGCGCCATGGTCGAGAGCGGAGCTACCGGTGATCATCGACATCGGTCCGCAGCGCATCTATGACCGTGCGTCGTTGTTTGCGACGGGAGCTCTCACGTTGAGCGACATGCTGGCTCGCGTGCCCGGACTCACCGAATACACGACGGGCTTTCTCGCCGCGCCCGCGCTGATCGCGTCAGCGGGAGACTTTCGCCGCGTGCGGATCTTCCTCGACGGTGTGGAGCTCGACCCGATGGATCGCCGCGCGCGCGGAGTGGCGCCCATCAACGATCTGCCGCTCCAGACGCTCGAGGAAGTCCGCATCGAGCGGGGTTCCGACGAAGTCCGCGTTCACGCGCGAAGCTGGCGTGTGGACCGTACGGTGCCCTTTACGCGAGCCGACATCTTCACGGGCGATCAGAGCTCCAATCTCTATCGCGCGTTCTTCGGCCGCCGATATGAGCACGGCGAAACGATGCAGTTTTCGGCAGAACAGTTCAACACGCAGCCGGATTCGCGCCTTACGT
>WNFL01346533.1_pt1 | contig 16197 bp, 15 predicted proteins | sample 5400361 | NCBI WGS metagenome assembly WNFL01 (sample SAMN13153351, study PRJNA577476) | soil metagenome | isolation source: 40 cm soil on Douglas fir-dominated hillslope | place: USA:California | collected 2013-09-17 | reverse complement strand
GCTGCCACAACCGTGGAGCGCGGCGATGGAAGCGACTATGTTCACCGGGTGGATCTACGACCATCTCAAGCCGCATGCAGCGGCTCTGAAGGTGGCGCAAACAGGGACAACTCATCCCGATTCGATTCATCCGCACGAACACACTCACCAGAGATGACAGAATGCTCGCAGCATTCGATGCGTTCGTATTATCCGAGATGCTGGGATGCGCCAGCAAATTTGCCAAGATCATCCACGGAGACGAGAACGCGACACTCAAGTTGAAGGCGGGTAGTCTGTCGAGCGAAGTCCGAAAACAGATTGGGAAGATCAGAGCATTAGTCTCCGCGGACTCACCGCCAGAGCTCATTCTTAACCGTCATTGTGCGATATGTGAGTTTCAATCACGCTGCAGACAGAAGGCTATTGAGACAGACGACCTCAGCCTTCTAGCTAATATGTCAAAGCAGGAACGGAAACAATACAACAGCAAAGGCATTTTGACGGTTAGGCAGCTTGCCTTTGCGTTCCGCCCCCGCAGAAGGCCCAAACATTTAAGAGAAAAACGAGAGAAGTACCATCACTCTTTAAAGGCACTCGCGATCCGGGAAAACAGAATCCACATTGTGGGCAGGCCGGAACTGAAAATCACGGGGACACCGATTTTCTTCGACGTGGAAAGTGTACCGGATCGAAACTTTCACTATTTGATTGGAATGCGGATTGTAAAGAACGACTGCTGCGTCCAACTTTCCAAGGTGCTCCTAGCGCGAAGTCTATGTCCGAATATCTCGTTCTTCTTAGCATCTGCGAAACCTGCAGGTTCAGAGGCATCGATTTTCTAGATTTTCTGCGTTCGGGCGAGCGCGACGTCGAGGCATTTGCCAAATCCAAGAGGCCAAAACCAGCTGATACATATTGAGCTAAGGTGTGACTGATGCGAGATGACGCATGGTCGGAGTCATACGTGGCAACTCAAATAACGAGTTGCGGCAAACTTGTTGGTTTTATCTGGACCATACTAGTGCCACGAACCTGTCCCTCCCCGAAAAGTCCGTACACCTTGAAACCGTTGCATTTAGGGAGTCGCGACCCGTAGCTTTGCCAAACCCTCTTCACCTTGCTATCACTCTCCGCGAGATTGTTTCCGGGCTCGTCCATTCTGCAAGCGAAGGTTCTTGCCCCCGTCATCAGTTCTCGAGCTTCGAGCGTTCCAACCGCGATCATATGCTGTGTCTCTGTTGGTTTGGATTTCGAGATTATGGAACGATTGGCCCACTATCAAGCTGTTACGCAGATTCAGCAGCTCACGTCCAATTTTCCGAGGTTCAACGAAATGATCGTCTAACAACCGTGCGTCCGATTGTCGGGAAATTTGAAGGAATTGTGTTCACTTGAATCTTCTACCAGTAATGCGTTCCGCTTGACCTAACCCTCGATTCTAACGATCTGACCAGGTTGGATGGATTCAATGTGCGCGAGGCAGACGGGCACGTATGGTAACAGGTCCTTTAGCCGGTTCGATTTTGTGCGGAAAATGATAATTGCGATGTTTCGGCCGGTTAAATTTTGTTGGTATTCGATACCTCGATCCACGGTGAGGAAAACGTCAAATTTGGCTGTTTCCGCTGCTGTAAGAAGCTCACCGTTCGTCAGTCCAGCTAAGCCAGCGTAGCGGGCTGTTTAGCAATCGTGACCGGGCAAAGAGTTCCGGAATCGCTCATCGATACATTCGTCGATCAGAATGCGCATTTAGGGACGTGCGAGCAAAAGGTGCTTTGCTTCTTCGAGTGCAGCGACGGCCGAATCACGAGAGACGGTAGGAAAACCCTCCAGAAAGTCTTCGAGTGTTTCTCCCCCTTCCAGGTAGTCGAACAGCGTCTGGATCGGCACTCGCGTTCCGCGAAACACAGGAGTTCCGCCAAGAATATCTCGATTTTTGATTATGATTTCCACCATATGATTGTACCACGTGCCTGGGTACAATTCCCGGCTGCGGCCGAGGGAATCGGCCACCTTTAAGCTAATGAATATGACTATTACTGACGATCTCTTCCTTCGGTCACGGGGGGAGGCTGGGGCGGGAAACGCTTATGCCGCCTGGGTTCGAACTAACGACGAAGTCTTCCGCGTCGAAGGAAACAAACGCTTAGTGGCAGAGGTCGCGCCCGATAAATGCGCCACCGGCACACAGGCGATGGGAAACCTTAAGCCGGCTCAATGGCACTTGGGTATAGATTTCGCTGTACAGAATCAGAACTTGCAATGTTCCTGTCACGCAGTGGAACAAATTCCTTCGGCTGGCCGAGGTCGAACTGCGCAGTTTGTCCCGATTCGATTTGTGTTCAGAAACAAGCTCAACCGGGGTGACAAGCTCCTATTGGCATTTGATGCGCGAGTATTGTCGGAAGTGCTTAGGCGAGAGGTCGGCCTCGGCAAGATCGTGCATGGGGAGAACTATGCGACCCTGAAAGTGAAGACCTCGGCTCTGGCGAGTGAGGTACGCAAGTTGACCGACAAGATTGGTACGCTGCTTGCCAGTCCCTCACCTCCCGAACTGGTTCTGAACCGACACTGCGCCGAGTGCGAGTTTCAAAACCGCTGTCGACAAAAGGCAATTGAAAAAGATGACCTCAGCCTGCTCAGCGGTATGACAGAAAAGGAGCGCACGAATTTCAACAGCAAGGGTATCTTCACCATTACCCAACTCTCCCACACCTTCCGACCACGGCGCAGGCCACTAGGACTAAGGGACAAGAGAGAGAGGTACCACCACTCGTTGAAGGCGCTGGCAATCCGGGAGAAGAAAATCCATATCGTCGGCAGTCCCGAAGTGAAGATCGAAGGCACACCTGTTTATATGGATGTCGAGGGTTTGCCTGACCGAGACTTCTACTACTTGATTGGCATTCGATTCAAAACGGGCGACTCTGTCGTTCAACACAGCCTTTGGGCTGACAGTCCTTCGGACGAGGGCAGCATCTGGCGGGAGTTCTTGTCCAAGTTAATAGAAGTCGAGAACCCAGTTTTGATCCATTACGGTAGTTTTGAGACCGTCTTTCTCAAGCGAATGCGCCAAAGGTATGGTGCGCCGCCAAGTGGCTCTCATGCGGCGAAAGCACTCGAATCGCCTATCAACCTTCTCTCCGTTATCTTCGGGCAGATCTATTTTCCAACCTATTCCAATGGATTGAAGGACATTGCCGGCTGGCTGGGGTTCAAATGGTCAGATCAGGACGTTTTTGGTGTTCAGTCTATTAGATGGCGGGACACCTGGGAACAATACAAAGCGCCGTTGGTAAAGGAAAAACTCATCACTTATAACTTGGAGGATTGCGCAGCGCTGGAACTGGTCACCCGTGCCATTGCAGAAGTCGGCCGACAAGATATCAGGCCAAGTTCGGAAGCGGCGCGAACTTTAGAAGTTGTGGCTGCTGACAACCTGAATTCGAAAATGTCCTTGTGGCCTAGATTCCGGAGTTCCATCGATGGCTTCGAGACCATCAATAAAGCTGCGCGCTGGGATTACCAGCGCGACACCATCTACATCCGATCCGATGCGAAGTTGAAGAGAGCCAAGCGGAAAGGTACGAGCCGGACAAAAAGGACCGTCCGCGTTAGCAAATTAGTTGTTTGCGAACCATTGCGTGTGTGTCCCCGTTGCCAAAGAAAGGCGACCCAGACGTTTCGGAGAATAACGAAGTGCCTCCACGATCTGAGGTTTAGCAGGTCGGGAGTCGCCGGATGGGTAGTGAAGTATCAGTTCCAAGTTTTCTGGTGTCCGGTTTGCCGGGCATTTAGCCTTGGCCAAAGGAATTCTCGGATCGGACCACGTATGGCCGCAACATAGCCGCATTCTCCATCTTTGAAATCATTGAGCTTTGCGTTTCTCAGCGTTCTGTGACTCAAACCCTGAATACACTGTTCGGCTTCCAAATGAACGAAAATGTCGTCGGTCGATTCAAGGAGCGCGGTGCTGAATACTATCGGGAAACTCGAAAGAACGTCCTAGCCAAGATGGTTAAGGGCAACCTGATTCACGCGGATGAAACACGAATCAGGCCTGCACGCAAAGACCGCCTACGTCTGGGTTTTTGCCACGTTTCGCGAAGTGGTCTACTTTTATTCGGAGACGCGCGAAGGAAAACAGCATCACCCCGCTTTGATATTCCAATAAACCAAGTGCGGCAATACCCGCAAGTCGCAACACGGTCGGTCACCAACAAGGGTCCCAGCGGAGCCGGAAGCTCACAAAAACACACCGAAGCCTCCTCGTTCCATCCTTATCTGGATAGCGAGAGTATAATGCGTGGACAATACGGACAATGGCAAACTCATTCCTGCAGAGGTTATTCGGTCAAAAGAAGCGCGGCAGCGATGCGGGGTCGCTGAGCTTTAGCGAGACTCTCAAAAGCCTTGTTAACCCCGAAACGCCATCCCGTGATGTAGCTGATCAAGAGGACAGGAATCCCTTGGAGTCTGGCCCTACCGTGGAGAATACCGGGGTCACCACAAACGTAAATTCGTTATTTGCTTTCGTAGATCCGAAGGATCCGTTTACGCCTGGTGAAATCGCGGGCGATCAGCTACCCGGGCCGATATTGTCAATTATGAGTGCCAAGCAATTCCAGCATCTCTTCCTTTTTCACACTCCGCATACACGAGAGCACGCCGCAGCAACGGAAAACGAAGTGTCCAACAGATATCCGGGGTGCCAGGTCGCCGTGCACGAACTGCCAGTTTCCGACCCGAAAGACTACTCGTCGGTGATGGGTCGCCTGGCGCGAACCGTTCGAAGCTTGATGAAATTGGGACCGTCTGAGATCGCGGATTGCTACGTGTGTGTTTCCAGCGGCACAGCCGAAATGAGAGCTGCGTGGTTTCTACTGGCTGCTTTGGGGGTTTTGCCCGCGAAGCTGCTGCAAGTCGGGTCGCCGGGAAGGCCACTCTTCGGCGAAGCCAACGTAAAGGAAGTGCGGATGGATGCAAGCGATTGGCTAACAATTCGCGAGCTTGCCATGCCGGACGAATATTTCCGCGGCTTTCCAAGAGAATCTTTCACGTTGCCCAGACCGGCGCCCACGGCGGTGCGACTAGGGAGAAAACCGTCGTGGCTGGAGCGAGGGGCAAAGAAGTTCGAAGAAAAGCCCAAGCCTGCCGAGGAAACGGTAGGCTTCGACAAAGCCTTCGTGGAACGGATGCGGACTCAGTATGGTGACGCATTGCCCGAGTTACTCTTGCCGCGCCTGCGCGAAAAGATTCGGCGCAATGAGGCTTTCGCCGCCCTATTCTCCCCGGACGAAATACAGGAATTTGTGCATGACGTATTTAGAAAATTCGCTGAGGCCCTTCGCAGGGAAGGCAGGACCGATCAGCCGGAACGCTTTGGCGCCCTAGCAAACTCCGTCTGCAACGACGTTCTCTTGGACTACTACCGGTCTTCTGCTGAGACCGTTTCCTCCGATTCCTATGTAAATTCGGAGGGCCAAGAAGTCCACGTGATGGGCGAACTGCGGCTCAGGCGAAAGCAAGTGGAGGCTCTGCGGCGAGCGAAGGAGCCTTTGCGAGACGAAGCAGCGGAAAAAGAACCGCCGGAAGAGGCCAAAGCAGTGGTCGAGCAAGTCCCGACAGAGACGGGAGAATACGAAATCTTGTCGGGCGAGCCCGCGATCCAGGAAACCTTATCAAGTCTGGTTGCCCGTGAAACACCGCCAATTCCGGGACTTGACGATGCCTTGCGGGAGTTGGGGATTTTTATCGGCTCCGCGGCTCTACGACATGCCGCGGAACAAGCGGGCATCGCTGCGGGAAGTCATCTACCCGTTCTTCTTTTGGGCGAAACAGGTACCGGGAAGGAGCGATTTGCGCACCTGATTCACAGACTGAGTCCGCGGTTTCATCGTGAGCTAGTGCCTGTGAATTGCGCGGCTATTCCGGCGTCGCTCGCTGAAAGCTACCTCTTGGGTCATGTGAAGGGAGCGTTCACAGGTGCGACGAGCGATGGGAAAGGGATCTTTGAGGCTGCCAACCAGAGCACGCTGTTCCTCGACGAAATCGCCGAATTGACCCTGGAGGTACAAGCTAAGTTGCTGCGCGTTATTCAGGATGGCGTAGTGCAGCGGCTGGGAAGCACGGTGCCCCGGAGAGTCGATGTGCGGATCATCGCGGCGAGCAATCGTGACCTCAGAAAGGAAGTGTCTGCTGGGCGATTCCGCGAGGACCTATACTTCCGCCTCGAAGTTGTGCAGATTAAACTTCCGGCGTTGCGCGAACGCCGGGGCGAGATTCCTGAGCTGGCTCTTATGCTGCTCAGGCAAATTAATCAGCTAAGGGAAAAGCCCCGCCAGCTCACAACCGAGGCTCTGGCGCGTCTTGAGCGGCAACCATGGCCCGGAAATGTTCGCGACCTCTTGAACGTGCTGGAGAGGTCTGTGCTCTATTCGCGTGCAGAAGTTATCGACGCTGAGGACCTAAAATTTAACTGCGATCCACCGAGGAAGGATCCTTTCGTAGCGTTGCCGGAACTATCCGATGGATTCAAGCTCGAGAAATATCTGGCACAGGTACGGAACCAGCTTTTTCTGCAAGCCCTTGAGGCGTGCAAAGGCAACCAAACCGCAGCCGCGGAGATGCTAGGCGTTTCCAAACAGGCGGTCAGCAAGTTTGTGCAGGGGCAAAATGACAACGAGAATTGACGTCGCGACAACCACCGTTGTCATAAGTCGGTTCTTTCATCAGCGTAAGTAGTTGATTCTACGTTAATGTGATTTGGTCCGCCGCGTGCCTTTGCTCCTCAAGAGGCAGAGATACTATGCGCACCCTACAAGAAGAATTCTCAGAAATTGAAGTCGGTCGATCTTCTGAGTTTCGTAATCTCATCCTGTTTCCATTAATGCGGCGAAGCGCAGCCGTCCTACCGTTGGACTATCTCCTATTGGAAGATGGGATCGCCCAAGGAAAAGTCCGCGTGACCGAGCTTCACGCAGGCGGATCTGTCCCAGAGCTACGTCTTGAAAATAACGCGGAGCTCCCGGTTCTGCTAGTGGACGGGGAGGAACTGGTGGGGGCGAAGCAGAACCGCGTTTTAAACCTGACGATCCTCGTGCCAGCGAAGCAAACAACGGTGATCCCCGTCTCTTGTGTAGAGGCAGGGCGCTGGAAGATGGAGTCAACGGATCTGAAGGTGGCCGATCACATCATGTATTCGTTGGGGCGCGGAGAACGAGTGACGCACGTCACGGCGTCCATGCGTTCAAATGGCACACGCAAGTCTGACCAGGGGGCGGTCTGGAGAGACATCGCCGCCAAAGCGACGCGCCTCATGGCGTCGTCGCCAACCGGCGCCATGTCCGCCATCTATGAGCGCCACGCCAGTTCGGTGGAGGAATTCTCTCGCGCTTTCACCTGGCGGGAGGGTCAGTGTGGAGTAGCGTTCGCGATCGGCGGACGAATTCTTGGGTTGGAAATCTTCGATCACCCAGAAGTAATGCGCAGGTTCTTCCAAAAACTAGTCCGGAGCTATGCTCTGGATGCCTTGGACGCAACCCCGGCCGCGAACGAAGCCGCGAGCGTCGAAGCGGTGTCCGCGCTTGTAACCCAAATCGGCGGAGCTCAGAGTTTCACGGAGCAAGCCTTGGGAATCGGAAAAGATGTTCGGTTCAATGGGCCGGAGATTTACGGTGCGGCTCTCTGGGCACACGAGCGTTACGTACACATTTGCACCTTCGCGAAGAATGGCAAGAATTCGGACGCTCCTAATTTTTGGACGCGGATAACTCGTCCGAGCCACCGCCGCATGTTTTGAGTGATGCCGAAGAAAGTGAAAATGGCAAGCACCGGAGGCACCTATACTTCGAAAATCGGCAGGCTGCACTAGGGAAGGCTTCAATCTAATGTCAGGCAAGGACAGCAAACAAATGAAGACGGTTGCTCGATCGGTGCTTGATCCGGACAGAGACCGTCTGGACTCCTGGAAGGAAATTGCGGTTTATCTTGATCGGGCCGTACGCACTGCTCAGCGCTGGAAGAAAGGTGAAGGCCTTCCCGTCCACCGACACTTTCACGCGAAAGCAAGCTCAGTGTACGCATTCAAACACGAGATTGATGGCTGGCTGCATAGCTGTCGTCGGGCCGCAAGCGAACCTGCTCCGAAGGAGGATTGCTCGGAGCCCGCGGCTGAATCGCCGTATCCACCGCTGCTCGCAGCGACCCGAATACCGGCCAAATCGCGGTCATGGTTGCAAAGTGCTGCCGCCGGAGTAGGGTCGCTGGACCTATTGCAAGGAGAGAATCGAATCCGGCTGTATTTCTATGTACAGTTTCGAGGTGAAAGGGATTCGAATTCCTCGCTCAAGAAATCAGTAACTCGAGCCGGGGATGTAAACTGAACTCATTTGGCGCAAGGATCTACACAAGAGAGGACATGAGTGCGTTTGGATTGCGGAGGAAAGTTCGCAAAGGCCGTTTAGCCCGCGCCTGCCAAATGCCCGCGGTATTAGTCACATTCACAGAACTGGCTAGCATAATCCTGTCGTGAAGAAAAAGCGGGCCATACTCGTCATTTTTCTCTCTTGCCTGCTCGCGCTGGCCTTCTTGGCTTTCTTCGGAATACGGAGAACGGGGATTGAGGCGCTTCAGAGTCTTGTCTCTCAGAACCTGAAGAACGATGCGTCGTCTGGCCAAGTGATGAGTTTTCTCGATGTCCAGCATATAGAACACACAAGACTGAGTAAGCCCGAATTCACGCAACTCGGTGGGAATCAAAACGTCATAGAAGCCATCAAGCGAAATACCTGGATCGGGTTGCCGCAGAAAGAATCTATTCACATCGTCTTCGTTTTCAACGAAAGCCATGAACTTGTGAGATTTGACCTGTATCCAGTCTATACGGGATTGGAAATCTCCGAAAAGCGGCGACCTAAACTGGCCGTTGACGAGATGCAGCGGCTGGCAAACCGCTACACGGAGTATGAGTATGCCGAAGCCTATCAGCTTTACCACAGGGGCCTCGACTACTTCTACAAATCAACCCCGGAGACAACGCTGAAGGCACGCGAATACTCCCAGCAAGCCATTGACAAGGACCCGTTCTATCCGCAGGCCTACGCGGGATTGGCGGGCACCTACGTTTATGCTAATGGGCTTCCTCCCCAGGAGGCGATGCCGAAAGCGAAAGCCGCTGCCCGAAAGGCGTGGGAGCTCGATGGCGGCCTCGCCGAGACCCATGTCTCAATGGGATGGGTCAGCCTCTATTACGATTGGGATTGGGTGACTGCTGGAAAGCACTTTGAGAGAGCCATTGCGCTAAATCCAAATTCTCCCCTAGCCCATTTTGAGTATGCAAACTATCTTTCGGCTCTCGGGCGATCGAACGAAAGCATTACAGAACGCAACGCGCCCTGGAGCTCGATCCGGTCTCCCTTGTTCAACTCAGGCTTCGCATGGCAGCTTTACACTTCGAGGCGATTCGACCGGGCCATTGAACACGACCGGAAGACGCTGGAATTCTATCCGAGCTTCCCCCCTGCCCGTTTTGGACTTGGGTTTGCATATGCAGCAAAGGGCATGTACCGGAAAGCCTTGGCCGAATTTGAAAAGCTTCCACCAGACCAACGCGACGTTTGCCTCGCATATGTACATGCCCGAATAGGTGAGACAAGCCAAGCGCTCCGGATACTCGACGAGCTCAAGGCACGCTCAAAACAAAGCTACGTGCCTGCCTCCGCCTTCGCCATGATCTATCTTGGACTGGAGGACAAGGACCAGGCCTTCACGTGGCTCGAAAAGGCTTACGAGGAGCGTTCTTTTCGTTTCCTCGCCAGCGTTAAAGTGGACCCACTCTGGGACCCCTTGCGCTCCGACCCACGCTTCGCCGACCTGCTGTGCCGCTTCAGCTTGCCGCAGTGATTGCACAGACGACCTGGATTGCTCGGAATACGGATGCATCCGGCGATGGCAAAAAAGCAAGCCGAGGACGTTCTTCAGATTGTGCTCGCTCGACTCGAATCGAGTCCATTTTACTTGGACAACGTATTACCTGTAGCCCAATCAGTAGCCCAAATAGCAGAGGGGTTTGCACTGTTAAGAGACGCCGATTCAACGACTTAAGTGAGATGAAGGCGTGCTTGCAAAGCAGGTGCTCTCCCAGCTGCTTGAACCAGTGAATCATCGCCGCTCGAACAGGATATGGAGCGGAAAAGCCGATTACAATCGAATCAGCAGCTGCAATCACCGCAGCATCCAATCTGAACGCTTCATCGTTGCCCAGCACGGATGTGACGTGGTGACCGCGGGATTCAAGCATTCGCGCGCGGGTTACGAGCGGGCCTCGATAGTAGGCGACTTGGAGAATGTTAGCCACTCCGGGCTCAGGGGGGGCCAAGAGAGCTTACTCCGCTGCGCCTCGGCAACACCCGTTTTTTCTGCAGCTGCTACGAGGTTCATTCGCCTCAGTTCTTCTTATTTTTTCAACGGGCTGGCAGTCAAAAACTGCACTGTAACTCTAAGACCTATTGGCAATGCGCCTCCAAGATATCGCGGTCGCTCTTATCAGATGGATCGCCCGTGGAGATGCTCTTCCTACCCATCATTGCAGATATTCTCACGACCGACCCATTGAGTCTCTTTCCGTCCAGAGCGTCTGCCTGGATAACTACCTTTTGCCCGATCGACACTTTATCGACATCTCTTTCGTCTATCTCCGCCTTAATGTGCCGCGAGGAAGTGTCCGCGAGACTGAACAATGGTCGGGGAGTGACTGTGCTGAAAGATTCGCCACGCCTGGCGTAGACCCTCAATATGGTTCCATCAATCGGGGCAACAATTGAGCACTTCCCAATCCGCTCCTGGGCTGTGCGAACGCGACCCTCCGCTGCAAGCACGTCTGCATCCGCTCGGGCCTTGTCTTCCTCCAGTGGAGGCGCGGCAAGTAGCTCCTCGGTTCGAACAGCGGCTCGCAGATTAGCATCTGCGACCCCGAGATCACGGACGGCTTGCTCAAAAGTGGCCCTGGACACCTGCTCCCTTTGATAAAGAGCGCGCTGCATCTCCAGCCGCGATTTGGCCTCCTCGAACGTCGCGCGAGCGGCTGCCGTCTTTTCACCGGCTATTTTCTTCTCCTCGTCACGTGCGCCCCGCAGAATCCGGATTCTTGACTGGCGTGCGCCGTCGGCTTCGGCTATCGCAGTTTGTAAGCTCGCTTGCAAATCATCACAGGCGATCTCGCCAAGCAGGGTTCCTCTTTTTACGAACTGATCTTCCTTCACGTAGACGGCCTTTAGGATCCCATCCGCGGCCGCCCCTAGCTGCGTGGTTTCCGAAGCGCCCTCGACCCTTCCAGGAGAGGCAAATGCAACAGTCGCAGTAGCACTATTCGAAGGTATCCCACGAGCTTGCACCGAATTCCTGCTCCGTGTACTGCCCAGGAACGCGCCAGTCACGACAACCAGGAAAATGGCGGAGCCGCCAATGCCCCATCTGCTGCGGGCGGTCATAGATTCTTCTCCTCTTGCTCTACTTGGCCATCACATAGAGTGATTGTGCGATCGGCAAACTCCCGCCAGCGTGGATCATGGCTCACAACCACAATAGTTTTTCCATGTTCGTCGACTTGATTCCGAAGAATTTGACAGATATTCCTTCCGGCTTGAGCATCCAGAGATGCGGTCGGCTCATCCGCGAGAAGAATCGGAGGATTACCCGCAAGCGCTCTTGCAACGGCGACCCGCTGCCTTTCTCCCGGACTGAGTTCATTGGGCTCTTGGTTGCATTTATCACCGAGACCAAATTGATTCAGCAGATGTCGCGCCATTTCCAATCGTTGGGACTGCTTCGGGTCGCGAAGTTCGAAACCAATCGCAACGTTGTCGATCGCCGAGAGTGAGTGGAAAAGGCGGAATGCCTGAAACACGAAGCCAATTTTCTTTTGGCGAATGGCGGTCTTTTCTGCTTCGGCTAGCTGGTTCACCGCAACATCATTCACGAACACCGATCCTTCGTCGGGCGACAACAAGCAGCCAAGCATGGACAGCAACGTCGTCTTCCCGCTCCCTGAAGGACCCATGACCAAGGAAAGAGTTCCACGCTCGAACATGAGTGAAATGTCGCGCAATGCAAAAACACGCGCGCTCCCTTTGCCGAACGAGACACTCGCACCCTCGACTCCTAGAAAATGACTAGAACCTACCTCATGGACGGTGAGACCAGATTCTAACTGATCCTCAGCGGCTAAAGCCGTGGAATTGGCCGGGCTTTTCAGCAGATCTGCCTGGAGTGCATTCGAAACAAGTTCCGCTGAGTCCTCACAGACGGTATTCATGAGGCGACTTTTAGGCACGGAATACCCTCCCAGGCTCTACGGTAAGAGCGTTCCGAACGGAAGCAATGGATGCCAATGAACACATGGTCATGCTTGGCAGGACCATGACGGCCGGCAACCACCAGGGCATGTAGATCCAAGGAATCAGCGACTTCGCGTGATTGATAACGGGAATCACCGTGAAGAGCCCCAGAACGCTGCCGACTGCACCACAGAGCAAGGCCTGGGTGAGGACGATGCGTGCCACGAGCGACCTGGGCGCTCCTAAGGCTTTCAATGTCGCGTATTCTTCGATGTTCTCCATCGTGTTCGCGTAAATGGTTTGAGAAACAACAACCAGTCCGATCAAAAAACCCAAAACCGCGGCGGTCAGAATCGCGCCGCCGGCCCCCGTTTTTATCGTCCAATACATTCGAGACTTGTGAGCAAATTCGTCCCGAGTGAGTACGTCGACCTCGGGGAGCCGTCTCTGCAGGCTTTGTTTAACATCCGCAACGGAGGAGCCCTTGCCGACTCGCAAGACCATGTACATGGCATCGTTAGGCCCGAAACCCAGGTAGCGGACGGCGTTGCGATACGAAGTAAACAAAAAAGGGACGCCGAGGAATGCGCCATAACCTTCGATCTGGCGCTCGATACTGGCGCGGTGACGATTAATTTCAACTTCCGTCGGCAATGCCCGTACCGCAATCAGGTCTCGGTCACTCACGTCGTAGAAAACCGCGTCAGGAGATATCTCTCCGGCCAGTTCCGGCACATCGGGAACTGGGAAGCGCTTCCCTACATTAGGGTCCGCTCCGACCAGGGCAACGACCTGTTGTTTTCCATTCGGAGTACGATAGACCGCGAACGCCATGCACACGCGGTCAGCTTCCATTACTCCTGGAACACCAGCCGCCATCTCTCTCACCCGGCTTTCCAACATCGTTCCAAATTCAAAGGCCTGCACTCCTCTCGCTGTGATCCAAATATCTGAGTCGCTGGCATCGATAAGCCTGGACGCTGCCCGCAGGAAACCGACCAAGAGACTTCCCTGAAACACCATCAGAAATACCGCAAAAGACACTCCAAGCACCGTTACAGAGAAGCGGGCTCGATCGTGAATGATGTTCTGCCAAGCGAGTTTCATAAGAGCTGATCTATCGACAAATTTGGAGAACAAAGAATACGTTATGTAATTCAGCGGTCAAGGTTCTCGCCCCGCATCCGAGCGGCGCTCTCCGTTCATGTTCTCCCTGTACTGGCACCTGTTGAGCTACTTGGTTTGCTCGCACGCTTGCCACTTCAGGTCTCCTGACAATAATGCCGTGGTCCCCTCGACGGACAACGGTCTGGAAAAGTAATATCCCTGACCATATTTGCAGTGTAGTTTTTTCAGCAAGGCAACCTGTTGAACTGTCTCTACCCCCTCGGCAACTACATCCAACCGGAGATTATTGGCCATGGGCAAAATGGTCCGGGCAATCTCCATACCTTCTCCATCGTTCCCCATGCCACTGATGAAGGAACGGTCAATCTTCAATGTATCGAGAGGGAAACGGTGTAGGTAACTCAATGAAGAATACCCCGTACCAAAATCATCTATAGCCAGGTGGATACCCAAGGATTTAATTTGCTGCAACATCTCCACGGCTGCCAAAGGGTCTGCCATCACCGTGCTTTCCGTGATCTCCAGCTTCAAAGCTTCCGGAGGAAGGGCGAGTTCACCCAGCAACTTTCTAATGTCTTCGACCAGGTTTGGTTGTAGAAATTGCTTGGCGGACAGATTGACGCTAATTGTTAGATGAGGATGGGCAATTAAACTTGCTCTCCACTCACTGATTTGTCGGCAGGCCTCCCGCAAATTCCACCAGCCCAGCTCGCGTATAAGGCCGGTTTCTTCAGCAACTGGGATAAATTCAATTGGCCCGAGCAGCCCGCGAGTTGGATGCTGCCATCGCAACAGAGCCTCAAAGCCGGCAATTTCTCCGGAAACGAGCGCAACAATCGGTTGATAGAAATTGCAAAATTCTCCCCGTTCGAGGGCGTGCCGCAGATCAGTCTCCAACTGCAAGCGAGCCATCACACTGGCTCGCATATCCGCGTCGAACACCTCATAACGGGCCTTGCCCAGAGACTTGGCCCGATACATTGCGGTGTCGGCATCTCGTAGGATATCTTCCGGTAGCTCGTAGGCTGCAGTGCTTAGCGCAATTCCGATGCTCACGGAGGTGAACACCTCTTTCCCGCCCAAAATGAAGGGCGCCGCCAGAGCCTTCATCATGCGGTCCGCGGCGCGCTTGGCATCGCCCGGATCTTTGATATGGTCGAGCAGGACGGTAAATTCGTCTCCCCCTAGACGCGCGACGGTGAAGGTTTCCCCTAGACGCGCGACGGTATCCGATGACCGCAAACACTTCTCCAACCGGTTGGCTACTCCAAGAAGGAGTTGATCCCCAATCAGGTGGCCCATGCTGTCGTTGATCATCTTGAACCCATCAAGATCCATAAAGAGAACCGCAAATAAATGGTCTTTGTGGCGCTTCGTATGCTTGACTAGCCGACCTACCCGGTCAATGAACAGCAGCCGATTGGGTAAGCCCGTCAGTGGGTCGGAGACTTTTCCTTCGGTTATGTCGGTCTGTGACCCGGCCATGCGCAAAACATTTCCGGAAGTGTCATGGACGGCGACCCCGCGGCTCAGCATCCAACGAAAGTTACCTTCTTTATGCAGCACGCGATGCTCACTCTCGAAATGAGGGGTCAATCCCTTTTGATGGGCGGCAATCTCCTCTTTGACTCGTTCTCGGTCCGCGTCATGGATCCGGTCAAACCATTCTTCAGGTCTGTCCCCGATTTCTCCTTCCTCATAGCCCAACATGGCCTTCCAACGAGGGGAGAAATGCACAACGTTGGCCGAAAGATTCCAGTCCCACAGGCCATCGTTTGAGCCACGAGCCGCAAGGGCATAGCGTGCTTCGCTTTCCTTCAATGCTTCCTGCGCTTGTTTGTGCGACAGTTGAGTTCCTATCCGAGCCACCGCGACGGGAAAATCGATCGGCTTCGTCAAATAATCGTTGGCCCCTAAATCCAGCGCTTTAACAATGTCGTCGCTCTGTGTTTTTGCCGTGACCATGATGATCGGCAGTTCGGCCGGAGAATAGTGCTCGCGCAGAGTTTTCAAGGCGTCAAGGCCGCTGATTTCCGGCATTTCAATGTCCAACAACACCAGATCCACGTCGTCTTGTTTGACGCGTTGCAGCAAATCTTGCGCGTTTTCAGCCAGTCCGATGACGTAGCCCTTCCGTGCGAGCCGACGGGCGAGCATGTCCCGGTTCATTTCATTGTCATCTACGATGAGCAACCGGCTCGGCCGCGCATTTATCATCATTTCTTCACCGTGAGCAAGTTTTCCATCTTTTCACTCAGACGTCCAAATTCAACCGGTTTGGTGTCGTAGTCATCGCAGCCGGCCTCAATTGCTTTCTCGCGATCGGTTACCCAAGCGTGCGCGGTTAGCGCGATGATGGGGATATGTCGAGTAGACTCGTTAGCCTTGAGGAGACGAGTTACTTCCCAACCGCTCATAACCGGAAGACTTATGTCCATCAGAATGAGGTCAGGTGTTTCTGAACGAGCCAGCAAAAGTCCTTTCTCGCCATCCTCCGCGGTGACGACACCATAGCCCTTGCGCTGAAGCCGTCTAGACAGCATGTCTCTATTCATTTCGTTGTCTTCGACTAGCAAAATTTTCGGCATTCTAATTTCTCCTGGTCCTGGAAACCCTGGTTCCGGCTGTCTTGCGGCCCGCCTTGCCGTCTACCACATAAGCAAAGGGGACCGCATTGGCGTCCGTGATAGTGGAAGACCGAGCGACCCGGTGCTTTTCTACAAGAACTGCGAGACGGTCCCGCTCGACCGGC
>WNFL01312073.1_pt1 | contig 16205 bp, 14 predicted proteins | sample 5400361 | NCBI WGS metagenome assembly WNFL01 (sample SAMN13153351, study PRJNA577476) | soil metagenome | isolation source: 40 cm soil on Douglas fir-dominated hillslope | place: USA:California | collected 2013-09-17 | reverse complement strand
CTCCACCTGCAGCGCATCCGCGGTGCGGCTCATGTTCCCGCCGCATTCCTGGTACTTCTTCCAGATATAGCGCTTCTCGAAGTCCTCGCGAGCTTCGGCGAGCGAGGGGAACTCCACGAGCGGGACCGCCCCCACGCCGTCGCCGGAGCCCGCGATTCCGCCGACGAGGGAAGGCGGCAGGTGTCGGGCCTCGATGCGGTCGCCCGGGGTCATGATCACCAGCCGCTCGATGATGTTGCGCAGCTCGCGCACGTTGCCCGGCCAGGGGAGCGAGGACAGGAGATCGAGGGCCTCCCGCGCGAGCTCCTTGGGCCGGCGGCCGTATTCGGCGGAGAGCGAGGCCATGAAGTGCCGGGCGAGCAGCGGGATGTCCTCGCGGCGCTCGCGCAGAGGGGGCACGTGGAAGGGGATCACGTTCAGCCTGAAGAAGAGGTCCTCCCGGAAGGCGCCCCGGCGGATCTCCTCCTCGAGGTTCTTGTTGGTGGCCGCGATCACCCTCACGTCGATGGTCACGGACCCCGCCCCCCCTACCGGTTCGAGCTTCTGCTCCTGGAGGACGCGGAGGACCTTGGCCTGCGTCTTCAGGGTCATGTCCCCGATCTCATCGAGGAACAACGTCCCCCCGTCGGCCAGCTCGAACTTGCCTTTCTTGGCGGCGAGGGCGCCCGTGAAGGCGCCCCGGGTATGGCCGAAGAGCTCGCTCTCGATGAGCTCCTCGGGGATGGCCGCGCAGTTGACCTCGACGAAGGGTCCGGACGCCCGCAGGCTCTGGGCGTGGATGGCCCGCGCCACCAGCTCCTTGCCGGTGCCGTTCTCACCGAAGACCAGCACCCGCCCGTTGCTGGGGGCCGCCTGGGTGATGACGCCTCGGAGGGCGCGGAGGGCGGGGCTCTCCCCTATCATGGTGTAGCGCTGCTCGACCTGTTGCTTGAGGGAGCGGTTCTCCGACTCGAGGCGCCGCTGGCGGAGCGTGTTCTTGACCACGAGCAGCGTCTTCTCGAGGGAGAGCGGCTTCTCGACGAAGTCCTGGGCGCCCATGCGCACCGCCTTGACCGCGGTCTCGATGGTGCCGTGGCCGGAGATCACGATCACCGGCACCTCGGGATCGAGGGTGCGGACGCGGGCCAGGGTCTCGAGCCCGTCCATCTTCGGCAGCCACACGTCGAGCAGCAGCAGGTCGTAGCGCCGGCCCTCCAGCGCCTGCAGGCAGGCCTCGCCGCTCTCCACCGCCTGCACGAGGTAGCCTTCGTCGCCCAGGATGCCGGCCAGGGAGGCCCGGACCCCGCTCTCGTCGTCCACGATCAGGATGGATTCGCGCATGGGCACCTCACGCGGGCAGGTCCACCACGAAGCGCGCGCCCCGCGGCTGGTTGTCCTCGACCCGGATCACCCCGTGGTGCTCCTGGATGATGCGGCTGACGATGGCGAGGCCCAGCCCGCTGCCCCGCCGCTTGGTGGAGAAGTAGGGGACGAAAAGGCGGTCCCGTCGTCGGCCACGGTGAGCCGGGCCCGGCCCTGCGCGCGGTCGAACTCGGTGGCGATGACGACCCGGCCCTTCTTGTCCGTGGCCTCGATCGCGTTGTCCACGAGGTTGATGAGCACCCGCTTCATCTGGTCGGCGTCCAGGCGCAGGGTCGGAAGGTCCTGGGCGAGCTGCCGGTCGATCTGCACGCCCGCGTAGAGTCCGTCGTAGAGCGAGAGCGCCTGGTCGATCACCTCGTGCAGGGAGGCCGGGGCCAGCTTGGCCGCGGGCAAGCGCGCGAACTGGGCGAACTCGTCCACCAGGGTCTTGAGGGCCTCCACCTCGTCGACGATGGCCCGCGTGCACTCGGTCAGGACCTTCTCGAACGCGGGATCCGACTTGAGGTAGGCCTTGCGCACGCGCTGGGCCGAGAGCTGGATGGGGGTGAGCGGGTTCTTGATCTCGTGGGCCAGCTTGCGGGCCACCTCGCCCCAGGCCGCCACCTTCTGGGCCCGCATGAGCGGGGTCAGGTCGTCGAGCACGATGACGACCCCGGGCGGCGAGCCCAGCCGGCCGGGCAGGGGCACCACCGTCACCGCGAGGTGGCGGTCGCGCTCGCGCGAGGGCAGGATGACCTCCCGATCCTGACGGGCCACCCGTCCCGAGAGGAGCCGCTGGGCGAGACCGAAGAGCTCGTCGCGGCCCGGCCCCTGCAGCACGTCCTCCAGCCGGCGCCCCAGGGCCGCTCCGTCGATCTCGAGCAGCCGGGAGGCCGCGGCGTTCACGACCACGATCGTCCCTTCGTGGTCGACCACCACCACTCCCGTCCCCACCGTCTCGAGGACGGTCTCGGTGAGCCGGCGCCGCTCCTCCAGCTCCTGGTTCTTCCGGGTGAGGCCGGTGCGGTTGAACTCCACCTCCTCCTCGCTGCGGGCCAGCCGCTCCGACATGCGGTTGAAGGACGCGATGAGGGCGGCGAACTCGTCGCTCCCTGCGGGGAAGTCCACCTTGACCCGGCGCTCGCCGGCGGCGATGCGCTCCGCCCCCTCGGCCACCAGGCGGAGCGGGGTCGTGATGCGGCGGGCGAGGTAGAGCGAGAGCCAGACCGCGCCGAACAGGATGAGCAGCGCCGGAAAGAGATAGAACGCCTTGATGGGGCCGCTGAACGACTGCGCCTTGCGGAACTTCGTGTAGCGCTCCTGGACCTCGCGGGCCTCCCCCGCCACCTCGCCCCGGATGAAGCTGCCGACCATGACGACGCCCCTCACGCTGCGGTCGGGGCCCCGCACCGGCACCGCCACCCGCACCAGCTCCCCCGCCGCAAACGGCCCCGTGGCCTCGGCCTCGCGCCCGGTGAGGGCCGCCTCGGCCAGGGCCTCGCCGGAGGCGCTGTCGAAGGACGCGGCCGCGGGCAGGTGCGGGTCCATCACCGCGAGGCGCTCTCCCTCGCGCCCGAAGATGTTGACGAGGTCGATGTGCAGCTCGCGGGCGCGGGTCTCCACCGTGCGGCGCAGGCGGCCTTCCCCGGCCGACTCGAGCAGGCCCCGCCGCTCGACTTCGGCGGCCAGGACCCGGGCGTGGATCCGGCTGCGCTCCGCCACCGACTCGCGGACCGCGGTGCCGAGCGCCTGCGACGACGACAGGATCCGCTCGACGTCGACGTTGAACCAGCGGTCGACGGTCTGCTGGATGAGGTCGCTTCCCACGAGGATGAGCAGGATCGACGGGGCCAAGGCCATGAGCAGGAAGACGAGGAGGAGCTGCATGCGCAGGCGCGCGCCCAGCACGCCCCGACGCCGCTCGAGCAGGACCCGGACGAGGTTGCGCCCGAGAATGAACAGGAGCACCAGGAGCAGCGTGAGGTTGAGGACGGTGAGGCCGTAGAGGAGGACCGAGGCCAGGAAGTCGGGGGAGAAGTCGCGGCTGCGGCGCAGCAACACCTCGAGGCCGACCAGGAGGAGGAGCGCCCCCGCGGTGGCGGCCAGGACCAGCCGGACGTTGTTCTGGAACTTCTCCCGGGGCATGGGGCTCCTTCAGCCACCGGCCACCGACGGGGTGCTCGACTCGAACGGACCGCCGTGAGACGCTAGAACGAGTCATTGTAGCGTGGGAGCCACACCTGCCAAACGTGCATCCGGGATCGGCCGATGGGCGCGCGGGTCAGTCCCCAAGGAACCTAGCTTGCTGAGCCGGAAGAGGATCCGCGACTGGCGAGGGCTGCCCTGGAGCCTCGTGGCCTTGGCCCTGGCCGCCGGGCCCGCTCGAGCGGCTGAGCCTCCGGCAACCGTGGCGCTGGCCCTCGACACCTCGGGGAGCCTCACCCGGGCCGATCTCGCAGAGGCCCGCGACCTGGCCGCGGGCGTCCTGCAGGCCCTCCCGCCGGGCAGCGAGGTGGCCGTCTTCTCGTTCGATGACGTGTCCCGGGTCGTGCAGCCGCGGACCGCCGACGCGGACGCGGTGAGGCGTGCCATCGACGGCCTGCGCGTCGCCGGGAAGTACACGGCCCTCCACGACGCGCTGTTCGACGCCAGCCGCTACCTGCGCGACGCGCCCGGCGCGCGGCGCGCGATCCTGCTCGTGACCGACGGCAAGGACGAGAACAGCGCTCTCAACCTCGAGGACGGCCTGAAGGTTGCCGAGGAGACGCTCATCCCGGTCTTCTGCGTCGGCGTCGGCCGAGTCGAGGAGCGGGTCCTCCGACGGATCGCGAAGCTCACCGGTGGCGAGTACTTCCCGTCGCACGAAGCCACCGCTTCAGCCATCGCCGCGCGCATCCTGGCGGCGCCCGCGCCGCAGGTGGCCGCGGTCCCATCGCCGGCGGAAACCCCAAGCCTCGTGATGGCGCCTCGACCGCAGCGCTCTTTGGCCGCGCCCCCGGCCTTCTACCGATCTCCCCTGCTCTGGGCCGCGGCCGGCCTCCTTTTGTTGGGGGCCGCCACCGCGCTGGCCCTGGTCGGGCGCAAACTTCCCCTCCGGCCCGTCGCGGCTCGACACCGGGCAGGAAGAGGCGCTCTTGGGGAAGGAGGCACTTGCAGGGACGGTACTGACTCGCATGGACCTGGCCGGCGAGCCCGTGGACAAGACGGTGCTGCTCATGGACACGCCGGTGCTGACGGTCACGCGCGGCGAGCGCAAGGGCGAGGTCTTCCCGCTGTCGGGAGAGAGCTCGATCTCGATCGGCCGCGCCCGGGCGAACGACGTCGTGCTCGACGACGCCTCGGTCTCGAGCCAGCACTGCCGCATCCGCCCCGAGCCCGGCGGCTTCGTCGTCCACGACATGAAGAGCACCAACGGCACCCAGGTCAACGGCCGGCCCATCGACCACCACCGGCTCGCCGAGGGGGACGTGATTCAGGTCGGGGAGACGTCCCTGCAGTACCGGCGGGAGCGGAAGCGCGGCGTTTAGCCGCGAGTCAGGAGACGAGCGAAGCCGGCGGTCCGGCCTCGCGGAAAGAAGGCCGGTGGTGGCCCGCTCGTAGATCGTGATGCCCGCCTGATGCGGCAGCCGCCCCCTCCCCCAGGCCGTGATGTTGTACTCGAACGCGCAAGACCTGCCGTCGTCGGTGACCGCGCAGCCCTCCGTGGAAATCCCACCGCTGGAGAGCCGCTCGTCGAAGAACCCGCGCAGCGCGTCCTTCCCGCGGTGGACATTCTCCTCGCCCAGGGGCTCGCGGAGCGATCCGTCCCGCTCGAACTGTTGGACGACACCCGACACATCGCCCCGAGCCAGGTGGTCATGGTACTGCGCGACGGCGTCCGGCAGCAGCAGCCCCTGGATCGCGGAGAGGATGGGAGGGCGCAGCCCGTGCGCTCCCATGAGAGGCCACATGCTGTGGTAGACGCGAACCGAGTCGAGGGTGCCGTTGGAGCTCGGGGCGGCGATGGCGACGGGAACCCGGACCTCGACCCCCTGCCGCACGAGCCTGAGACTGAACTCTTCCACCGCTCCCTGCGCGCTGGTGGTGGTGGCCCGGTGCTCCACGCGGGCGTGCCGCTCGGAGAGCCCCGCATGGCTGGCCTGCACAAAGGGCGCGAAATACGCCCCCTCGACCCAGCCCAGTCGTGAAGGTCCCCCGCGATGAGCAGAGGGACGTAGCGGCACACGGGGTGCGTCGTCGCGCGGTCCAACGGGGTCCCCCCCGAAGCTCGTGGAGGGGCCGGATGGGCCCGCGCGGCTCAACTGAACTGAGGGTAGCACGCTTTCGCGGGCAGGGTTCGTTTTCCGGCCGCGCCGCCGCGACTTTAGTCCCGGCTCCCCTCCAGCAGCCCCTTGAGGGTGGCCATGAACTGGTCGACGTCCTTGAAGTCGCGGTAGACCGAAGCGAAGCGGACGAAGGCCACCTTGTCCAGCTCGCGCAGGCGCTCCATCAGGAACTCGCCCACCTGGTCGGCGGGCACTTCGCGGTCGGGCCTTTCGTGGATCATCGCCTCCACGCGGTCCACGATCAGCTCCAGGGTCTTCACCGGCACCGGCCGCTTCTCGCAGGCCTTGAGCAGCCCGGCCAGGACCTTCTCGCGGTCGAAGCGCTCGCGGCGGCCGTCCTTCTTCACCACCAGGTGCGGGATCTGATCGATTCGCTCGTACGAGGTGAAGCGCTTGCCGCAGCCAAGGCACTCGCGCCGGCGGCGAATGACCTCGCCTTCCTTGCTTTCCCGGGAGTCCACAACCTTGTCTTCGAGGTGCGAGCAGAAGGGGCACTTCACGTTCCGACCTCCTATGGTTGCCCGTCTGTCATCCGCGCGACCGTCCCGATGGTGAGTCCTTCCCGGCCCAGCAGCGCGAGGCCGAAGAGGAGCACGGGCACGTTGGTGAGGGCGTGCGCGGCGATGCCGGCCGCGGCCGCGATCCCCTTGGGGACCGCGAAGGCCTCGGTCAGGCAGAGAAGGTAGAAAGCATGGAAGCCGCCCACCATCCCTGGCGTGGGGATGGCCACGCCCACGGTGAGGAAGGCGGCAAGAAGAAAGGTGGCGTGGAACGGCAGGGTTAGGCCGAAGGCCAGGTGATTCAGGTGGAAGGTGACGGCAATGAGAAGCCACACCCCGAAGGACTGGCCCATGATCGCGGCCAGGTGCCCGGCCGGCGCCTGAAGCACGGCGAGGCCCTCCGAGAAGGCGCGCAGGGCGTGGCCGAGGGGCCGCGCGAGCCACTGCGGGAAGCGGGCGAGGAGCCGATCGGAGAGGGCCAGGGCACGGTCCGCGTGGACATGAAAGGCCCAGAGGAACGCGAGCAGGACCGCCACCCCCGCGCCGGTGAGGAGACCGCTGAGCTTCAGGAAGCCGAGGAGCGGACCCTGCACCTGTTGGGCCGGGGCGGGCAGCACGAAGAGATAGAGACCGAAGAGGACGAGGACGGTGATGAGGTCGAACATGCGCTCGAGGACGATGGTGGCGAACCCCGCCGACGTGCGGATGGGATACCGGCGTGAGACGAGGTAGGGCCTGACGATCTCGCCGGCCCGGGGGACGAGAAGGCCGGAGGCGAAGCCGACCATGGTGGCGGAGAAGAGGTCGGGATACCCGACCTTCCCGAGGGGAGCCAGCAGATCCCCCCAGCGCCATGCACGGGCGGCGTAGACCAGGGCCGTCACGAGCACGACTCCCAATAGATAGACCGGATGGGCGCTTCCCAGCGCCGCCCCTAGCGCGGCCCAGTCCATCCCACGAAAAAAGAAATAAAGAAGGATGATCGCGAGCAGAGCACCGGTAGCCAGCCGGACTCCTTGCGAGCTCAAGCCCATCCCGCTCTTCTCACAAAGCCCTTTTTTTCAAGAACTTGATAGCGAAGTTGGACTTTACTACAATGCCTCCGCGAGCGCAATTCACCTTCATTTGAGACCCTGGAGCCATCGGTTTTCTGAACCCGGACCTCCCGGCCCGCGTTGGGACTGGTGACAGGGCAAGGGCCGCCGGAAACAGCGAAGGACCGTTGACCGAGAGCGATCACGACGACCTCCTGCCACGGTGCCGGAGGGGCGATGAGGCGGCTTGGCGCGAGCTCGTCTTGCGGCACACCCGCCGGGTTTTCGCCCTCGCGTACCGGTTCACCGGGCGTGTCGACGAAGCGGAAGACCTGACCCAGGAGATCTTCATCAAGGTGTATCAGACGCTCGCGCGGTACCGGGAGGGTGACGGCGCCTTTGGCGCCTGGCTGATGGCGGTCTCGCGCAACCATGCGATCGACCACTACCGCCGGCGCCGGCAGGACGCGCTCAAGAAGGCCGACGATCCCGAGGTGCTGGACGGCATGGCCTCGGGAGACGAGGGGCCTCTGCGCAGCCTCGAACGCGAGGAGCGGGTGCGGCTGGTGCACCGCGGTCTACGGGCCCTGCCCGAGGACCTGCGGATCCCGCTCATCCTCTGCGACCTGCAGGGGCTGCCCTACGAGGAGATCGCGGCCACCCTCGAAGTGCCGCTGGGGACCGTCAAGAGCCGCATCAACCGCGGGCGGATCGAGCTCGCCAAACGGCTCATGGGCCGCAAGGCCGAATTCGCGGAGAGCCGATGAGGACGGACATGGACTGCCGCCGAGCCGAAGAGCTGCTGTCCGACCACCTCGAGGGGACGCTGAGCGACCTCCTGGCCCAGGACCTCCAGGCCCATCTTCGTGGGTGCGCGTCCTGCGCCGAGCTGCGAGAAGCGCTGGGCGAGGTCATCGAGGCGCTGCGGGCTTTCCCCGCCCTCGAGCCGGCCCGGGACCTGGCCGAGAGGGCGGCCGCGCGCGCGCTGCGCGGCGGTCGCCTCGTGAGCGCGCGACCGCAAGCCCTTCCCACCCACCGGCAGCCGGCTCACGGCCGCTTCTTCGTGCCGTCCTGGCTCCAGGCTGCGGCCGCCGGCTTCGGGCTCGTGATCACGGGGACGCTGCTCCTGGCCGCCGGCCCCGAGGGACCGAGCCGCACCGCCACCCGGCTCGTGGACCGCACCGTCACCACCGGCTCCTATCTCCTCGAGCGGAGCGACCGGCTGGTAGAGGACGTGCGGATCCTGGGGGTCGTGATCACCACCGCGTTCGAAGGGCGCCTCGACCGCGTGAACGACCGGATGGATGACTACCGCAAGCGCCTGCAGCGCCGCCGGAGCACGGACGAGGACTCGAAGAAGCGGGAGAGCGGCGGACGGACACCTTCGCTCCTGAGCGCCGAGGGTTTTCGAACCGGGCCCCGCTGCACCGCGTAGCAACCATTGGATATGGGGCGGCACCCGCTCCAGAGAGAGACGAAGGAGTGACCATGAGCAGCAACCTGGCCGATCAAGAGCCCGCCCCGCGGCCGCCGGTGCTCCCACCGGCGACACCGTACGTCAAGCTTCCGAAGAACCCCTGGCTGGCCGTGGTCTTCTCGTTCCTTCTGCCGGGCCTCGGGCAGGTCTACAACGGCGAGCCGGCACGGGCGCTCGTCTTCTTCTTCGGCTTCGTGGGGAGCATCTACCTGACGGCGACCGCCAGCCCGTTCCCCTTCGCCTTCCTGATTCCGTTCATATTCATCTATGGCCTCATCGACGCCCACAAGCGCTCGACTTCCATCAACCAGCGCTTCCTGGGCGGGGTCCCCGTCGACGATGAGCCGGAATCGGAATCGCCGGCCTGGGGCCTCACCCTGGTGGCCGTGGGAGCGCTCCTGCTCCTCAACAACCTGGGCTGGCTCGACCTGGACCGGCTGCAGCGCTACTGGCCGATCGTGCTGATCGCGGCCGGCGGGTACTTCATCTGGAGCTCGATCCAGAGGCGCAAAGCCGGGGAGTCGGGGAATGAGCCGCGGCTTTAGGCCCGAAGGGATCGTCTTCGGGCTGATCCTGATCGTCCTGGGCGTGCTCTGGACGCTGTCGAACCTGGGCCGTCTCGACATGCTGGAGACGCTCCGCCGGTGGTGGCCGCTCACCCTCGTGCTCTGGGGCGTCCTCGAGCTCGCGGCCGTGGTCAACCGCCGGACCCTTGGAGGTTCGAAGTGAGCGCACGCAAGATCGGCCTCCTCTTCCTGATCCTCGGCTTCGGGGCCGCCATGGAGACGGCCTGGAGCGTCCGCAACCATGTCGATTTCGGGCCCGAGGGCTGCCGCGTGCTCGGCGGGCAGTTCTACGGCCCGTCCTGGTCGTTCGCGGACGAAACGAAGCGGGCCGCCCCCGCGGGCGCCCGAGTCGAAGTCACGAACGCCTTCGGCGCGGTGCGCATCACCCTCGGCGATCCGCGCGAGGTGAAGGTCGGCCTGCGCAAGGTCGTCTTCCTCCCGACCGAGGAGCGGGCCCGGGCGTTCGCGGACCGCGTGGCCCTGCGCGCCGAGCTGCAGGGTGACGTCGTGCAGGTCGGCACGAATCGCGACGATCTCGGCCGCGACGACCGGGTGGGCCTCGAAACGCATCTCGACCTGCGGGTGCCGCCCGGCACGGCGGTGGTGGTGCGCAACGAGCACGGACAGGTGACGGTCGAGGACGTGGCCAAGGCCGACATCACCGCCTCCTACGATGGAGTGGAGGTGTCACGGGTTGCGGGCGGCCTCGAGCTGAAGAGCCGCCACGGCTCGGTCGGCATCTCCGAGGTCGGCGGCGATCTCACCCTCGACGCGCGCTACGGTGACGTGGAGGTGACGGGCGTGAAGGGCCGGGCGAGCCTCGAGGTGCGCCACGGCCACGTCACGGTGAAGCGAGCCGGCGGACTCAAGCTCGACCACGCCTACGGCGACGTGGACCTGCGGGAGATCGCCGGCAACCTCGAGGTGAAGGCGGAGCACGCCGGCATCGAAGCGAGCGACGTGACGGGCGACGCCAGCATCGAGAGCTCGTTCAACGGGGTGCAGCTCGCCAGGATCGGGGGCAAGGCCAGGGTGAAGACGCAGCACGGCGAGATCAGGGCCGCCACCGTGACCGGCGCCCTCACGGCCGAGGCCAGCTTTGGGAGCGTGGAGCTGGAGGACGTCGGGGGGCCGGTCGAGGTCACGGTCGTGCACGGCGGCGTCAGGGCCCAGACCTTCACGAAGGGCGGACGCTTCAAGGCCTCCGGCGAGGACGTGACCCTCGACCGCTTCGAAGGCGCCGTCGACGTGGAGGCCGAGCGGGCAAGCGCCCACATCGCACCCGGGGGGGCGATCACCGAGCGCATCTCCGTGCGGGTCACCCACGGCGGCATCCGTCTCGAAGTGCCGGTGGGCAGCCGCTTCGACCTCGATGCGGTGACGCGGCGAGGCGAGGTGCGCGCCGACCTGCCGGGATTCGTGGTGAGCCGCAGCGATACGCGGCACGTGAGCGGCCAGCTGGCCGGCGGCGGCAGCCCCGTGACCCTGGCGGCGGATGGCGACGTCGAGCTCGAGCCACGGACCGCCAACGCCCGCGGCGAGATGTAGCGCTCCCATTTTTCGTCTTGCCTCGCGGTCGCCCCTTCCGGTAGACTCCCCCCCCTCAGACAGCTGATCCCTCCTGGGCGGAGCGGGGCGTTCTCCGATGGGCGGCCATCCTCGATGATTCTCGAAGACAGCGCGGCTCCTCTTCTCGAAACCCGCCTCGATGGCCTTCCTCTCTGGCGGCGCGGCAAGGTGCGCGACCTGTACGACCTCGGGGACCGCCTGCTGGTGGTGGCGACCGACCGGCTGAGCGCGTTCGACGTGGTGCTGCCCACCGGCATCCCCGGCAAGGGAATCGTGCTCACCCAGCTCTCGCTCTCGTGGTTCCGCCTCCTGGCCGACGTGGCCCCCAACCACGTGATCACCGGCGAGATCGACGAGTATCCGGTCGAGCTTCGCGCTTTCCGCGGCCAGCTCGAGGGCCGCTCGATGCTGGTGGTCAAGACGGATCCGCTTCCCGTCGAATGCGTCGTGCGCGGCTACCTCGCCGGCTCCGCCTGGAAGGACTACCGCGCAACCGGTTCCGTGTGCGGCATCCCGCTCCCCAGAGGTCTCCGGGAATCGGATCGGCTGGAGCGGCCGCTGTTCACCCCCGCCACCAAGGCCGAGTCCGGGCACGACGAGAACATCCCGTTCGCCGAGATGGAGCGGCGCGTCGGGGCCCCGAGGGCGGCGGAAGCCCGCGACAAGAGCCTGGCCATCTACGACCGCGCGTGCCGACACGCCGGGGCACGCGGGGTCATCCTGGCGGATACGAAGTTCGAGTTCGGCCTCAGAGACGGGACGCTGCTGTGGATCGACGAAGCCCTGACGCCGGACTCGTCGCGCTTCTGGCCCCGCGACGGTTACGCGCCGGGGGGCCCCCAACCGAGCTTCGACAAGCAGTACGTGCGCGACTACCTCGAGCCCCTCCCCTGGAACAAGCGGGCGCCGGGTCCCGCCCTCCCGGCCGAGGTCGTGGCGCGCACTCTCGAGAAGTATCGCGAAGCGCTCACGCGCCTTCGCGGACCCGAGTCGCGAGAGGAAGCGGCGGCGGGGCCGAACGGATCGTGGTGATGGAGGTCACGGCGCCGGATACGGAACAAGGAGCATCCTTCACTTTTCCCGTTGGGTGCCGCCCAAATCAGGGAGCAGCAGTCCCGTGAAGCAGCAGTTGGAGTCGCTCGTCTCCGAGATGATCGAAAAAGGGATACGGTTCACGGACGCGAGGCGCGAGTTCGAGAAGAAGTTCATCGCCAGCGTCCTCCAGCAGCACCGTGGCAACCTGTCGCGCGCCGCCAAGGACTTGCGGATCCATCGCAACGCCCTTGGCAAGAAGATCGAGGAGTACAAACTCTAGCCGTGGCCTGCTGTCTCGGGAGTTAGGCTGTATATTGGCACTCGTCGGGTGTGAGTGCCAGCGCTTTTGCGGCCCCTCGGCCGACGCGGTCCACCCCGTAAACAACTCAAAAGAAGACGCTTATGTACATCCTACCGAGTACGTTGAAAGGAGACGACGCCCGATGAAGGTTCGTCCGCTTCACGACCGCCTGCTGGTCCAAAGGATCGAAGAGAAAGAGACCGTCAAGGGAGGCATCATCATCCCCGACACCGCGAAGGAGAAGCCCCAGGAGGGCAAGGTCATCGCGGTGGGCAACGGCAAGATCCTCGAGAACGGCACCAAGCTCGAGCTCGACGTCAAGGCCGGAGACAAGATCCTCTTCGGCAAGTACTCCGGGACCGAGATCAAGATCGACGGCGAGGAGTACCTGATCCTGCGCGAAGACGAGGTCCTGGCCGTAGTCGGTTAATCTGAGAGGAGATCGGATCAAGATGGCGAAGCAGATCACATATGGCAACGATTCCCGCCAGGCGATTCTTCGCGGCGTGAATCGGCTGGCCGACGCGGTCAAGGTGACCCTCGGCCCCAAGGGCCGCAACGTCGTCCTCGACAAGAAATTCGGCTCCCCGGTCATCACCAAGGACGGCGTGACGGTGGCCAAGGAGATCGAGCTCAAGGAGCCCCTCGAGAACATGGGGGCCCAGATGGTCCGCGAGGTCGCGTCCAAGACCTCCGACGTGGCGGGCGACGGCACCACCACCGCCACCGTCCTCGCGCAGGCGATCTACCGCGAGGGGATCAAGAACGTCACCGCCGGCGCGAACCCCATGGACCTGAAGCGCGGCATCGAGCGCGCGGTGGCCGCGGTGACCGAGGAGCTGAAGAAGCTCAGCAAGCCGGTCAAGGGGAAGATGATCGCCCAGGTGGGCACCATCTCCGCCAACAACGACGAGACGATCGGCGGCATCATCGCCGAGGCGATGGAGAAGGTCGGGAAGGACGGCGTCATCACCGTCGAGGAAGCGAAGTCGATGGAGACCTCGCTCGAGGTGGTCGAGGGAATGCAGTTCGACCGCGGCTACCTCTCCCCCTACTTCGTGACCGACCCCGAGCGGATGGAGGTCGTCCTGGAGAACGCCCTCGTGCTCATCCACGAGAAGAAGATCTCCAGCATGAAGGACCTGCTGCCCGTGCTCGAGCAGGTGGCCAAGCTCGGCAAGCCGCTGCTCATCATCGCCGAGGACGTGGAGGGCGAGGCCCTGGCCACCCTGGTCGTGAACAAGCTGCGGGGCACCCTGCACGTGGCCGCGGTGAAGGCTCCCGGCTACGGTGACCGCCGCAAGGCCATGCTCGAGGACATCGCCATCCTCACCGGCGGCAAGGCCATCACCGAGGACCTCGGCATCAAGCTCGAGAACATCAAGCTGGACGACCTGGGCAAGGCCAAGAAGATCACCATCGACAAGGACAACACGACCCTCGTGGAGGGCTCCGGCAAGGCCAAGGAGATCGAGGGCCGGGTCAAGCAGATCCGCACCCAGGTCGAAGAGACGACTTCCGACTACGACCGTGAGAAGCTCCAGGAACGGCTCGCCAAGCTGGTCGGCGGCGTGGCCGTCATCAAGGTCGGGGCGGCCACCGAGACCGAGATGAAGGAGAAGAAGGCCCGGGTCGAGGACGCCATGCACGCGACCAAGGCCGCGGTCGAGGAGGGGATCGTCCCCGGGGGCGGCGTCGCGCTGCTCCGCTCCGTCAAGGCGGTCGAGGCGATCAAGGCCACCGGCGACGAGGCGGTCGGGGTCAACATCATCCGCCGCGCGCTCGAGGAGCCGCTGCGCCAGATCGCGCACAACGCCGGTCACGAGGGTGCGGTGGTGGTGGCCAAGGTCCGCGAGGCCAAGCAGGTTGAGGAAGGCTTCAACGCCTTCTCCGACACCTACGAGAACCTCGTGGACGCCGGCGTCATCGACCCCACGAAGGTGGTGCGGTCCGCGTTGCAGAACGCGGCCTCCATCGCCTCCCTGCTCCTCACCACCGAGGCTCTCGTCTCCGAGATCCCGGAGGACAAGGAGGAAAAGGGACACGCCGGCGGCCCCCCGGGCGGCGGCATGGGCGGGTTCTAGATCAACTCCAGCCGGTCACCACAACCGGCACTTCAACGGGCTGCGCGCAAGCGCAGGGGACATTGGGGGGGTGCGCGAAAGCGCACCCCTCGATCTTTTTGTGGAGCCAAAAGCCCAACAACCTGGCGAATCGCCATTGGCTACCGGAACAGGGAACGAACTCGCCTCCGAGAACCCCAGGAGGTAGGCAACCTCGGAAATGGCCAGCCGCTCCTCGGCGAGATAGCGCACCGCGAGATCCTGCCGTAGCTCATCGATCACCTCGCGGAACGACGTCCCGGCTTCGCCGAGGATGTCGAAGGACCCCGGGCGGACGCGCTCGGCGGCGTGCAGACCGAAGCACTCGTCGCCCGAGAGAAGGACCTTGCGCCCGACTACTTGGGGAGCTCGAACTTCACGCGGACCGACATCCAGACCTTGACCGGCACGCCGTCCTTGGTCGCGGGCCGGTAGCGGCGCTTCTTGACGCTGTCGATCGCGGCCTCGTTGAGCCCGGCACGGCCGCCCGCACCCTGGACGACCTGGACGTCGAGCACGGCTCCCTTCTCGTCGACGAATACGTTCAGCTCGACGGTGCCGTCGACACGCTGGCGAAGTGCTATGGGCGGGTAGAGGGGCGGCGGCGCCCGCTCGACGGTCGGGGGCGTGACCCCCGGGTCGTTCAGGTTCACCAGGGTGCCCACCCTGATCCCGGCCAGGGTTGTGGGCGGCGCGGGCGCGGGCGGCTCGGTGGTCGTGGTCGTCGTGGGGGGGGCCGCCGCGGCCTGGGCCGCCCGCACCGCTTCCAGGCGGGCCTGCTCCACGCGCGCGGCTTCGGCAGCCTTCGCCGCTTCCTCGGTCCGGCGCCGCTCCTCGGCCAGCCGGTCTTCCTCGGCTTTCTTCTGTTCCGCGATCCGGCGCACCTCTTCCTGCTGCCGGCGTTCCTGATCGTCCTTGGCCTTGCGCCGCGCTTCCTCCTGCGCCTTCTGAAGGGCGGCAGGATCCACCTGCTGGCCCTTGGCCGCGGCCTGCGACTCGATCTTCTTCTTCGCGTCCTCCGCCGCCTTCCCCTCGGCCTCGGCCTTTTCCCTCTCGAGGGTGGCGAGCTTCTCTTCGAGCTCCCTCACCCGGTCGAGAGCCGCCGCGGCCGCGGGGCTCAGGGTGGTGACGGCGGGGCTGGCCGCCGCCGGAGGCGATGCGGTCCGCCCGAACAGATAGAAGGCTCCGGCTACCGCCAGCACCACGAGCGCCCCGAGCCCGACGAGGAGCGGCGTCTTGCCCTTTCCCGGCTCCGCCTTGTGAAACGTGAAGCTGGCGGCCGCCTCCTTGGCCGACAGGCCCGGGCTGCTCTCGTGCGGAGGGTGGGTGGATGGCGGGTGTGAAACGTGGGGAGCGGACCCGTGGACCGGCTCCGGCGCGGCGGCCATCGCCGCATCCGCCGCTCGCGCCACGCCGGTCAGCCGGGGGTCGACGGGCTCCGTCTTCGTCGAAGGAACGGGCATCGCATGGGGCCCGGACGATCGGGTCGCCTCCGCGGGCAGGTACTCGAGATAGCTCGCCTCCTTGTCCTCCTTGAGAGCGCGGGCCTCGCGCTCGATGTCCTCGCGGTAGAGCGAGTGCATGAAGAAGGCGAGGTTGAACGTGGTAGGCGTGAAATCGCCGGAGAAAAGGAGGGTGTCGAGGGCTTTGCGCATCTCCTGCATCTCGCCGTAGCGGGAGCCGGGATCGCGGGCCAGGGACTTCAGGAGGATCTCGGCCAGCGGCTTGGGGATCGAATCGTCGTCGCCCGTGGAGCTGACGAGCTTCGCCGCGCCCACGCGCGCCGCGAGGTCGGCGCCGTCGGGCCCCTGGCCGGCCAGGATCTCGAACAGCATGGCGCCGAGCGCATAGACGTCGGAGCGGGGATCCCCCGTCCCGCCCGCCGCCTGCTCGGGCGCCAGGGAGCGCAGGTCTTCCTCGGGCAGGACCCCCGCCTCCCGCAACCCCCCCGGCCC
>WNFL01432173.1_pt2 | contig 16207 bp, 9 predicted proteins | sample 5400361 | NCBI WGS metagenome assembly WNFL01 (sample SAMN13153351, study PRJNA577476) | soil metagenome | isolation source: 40 cm soil on Douglas fir-dominated hillslope | place: USA:California | collected 2013-09-17 | reverse complement strand
CACCATGAACATCATGGTCGACCAGCTGAACGCGTTCGCCGGCGAGGTGACTCGCGTCGCGCGCGAGGTCGGCACCGAGGGCAAGCTCGGCGGCCAGGCGCAGGTGCCCGGCGTCGGCGGCACCTGGAAGGACCTCACCGACAACGTCAACTCGATGGCGAACAACCTGACGGCGCAGGTGCGCAACATCGCCGAGGTGTCGACCGCGATCGCGAACGGCGACCTTTCGAAGAAGATCACGGTCAACGTGTCGGGCGAGATCCTGCTCTTGAAGGAGACGCTGAACACGATGGTCGATCGCCTGAACGCGTTCGCCTCGGAAGTGACTCGCGTGGCGCGCGAGGTCGGCACCGACGGCAAGCTGGGCGGGCAGGCGCAGGTCTCCGGCGTGGCCGGCACCTGGAGGGATCTCACCGACGGCGTCAACTCGATGGCCTCGAACCTGACGGCGCAGGTGCGCAACATCGCCGAGGTCGCGACGGCCATCGCCGGCGGCGACCTGTCCAAGAAGATCACCGTCAACGTGTCCGGCGAGATCCTGCTCCTGAAGGAGACGCTGAACACGATGGTCGACCAGCTGAACGCGTTCGCGAGCGAAGTGACTCGCGTCGCGCGCGAGGTCGGCACGGACGGCAAGCTCGGCGGACAGGCCCAGGTCTCCGGCGTGGCCGGCACCTGGAAGGACCTCACCGACAGCGTCAACTCGATGGCCTCGAACCTGACCTCGCAGGTGCGCAACATCGCCGAGGTGGCGACCGCGGTCGCGCAGGGCGATCTCTCGCGCAAGATCACCGTCGACGTGCACGGCGAGATCCTCGAGCTGAAGAACACCATGAACATCATGGTGGACCAGCTGAACGCGTTCGCTGCAGAAGTGACTCGCGTCGCGCGCGAGGTCGGCACGGACGGCAAGCTCGGCGGCCAGGCCCAGGTGCCCGGCGTCGGCGGCACGTGGAAGAACCTGACCGACAACGTCAATTCGATGGCCTCGAACCTGACAGCGCAGGTGCGCAACATCGCCGAGGTCGCGACGGCCATCGCCGGCGGCGACCTGTCCAAGAAGATCACCGTAAACGTGTCCGGCGAGATCCTGCTCCTCAAGGAGACGCTGAACACCATGGTCGACCAGCTGAACGCGTTCGCGAGCGAAGTGACTCGCGTCGCGCGCGAGGTCGGCACGGACGGCAAGCTCGGCGGCCAGGCGCAGGTGCTCGGCGTCGCCGGTACCTGGAAGGACCTGACCGACTCGGTCAACTCCATGGCCGACAATCTCACCGCGCAGGTGCGCAACATCGCCGACGTCGCCACGGCCATCGCGGGCGGCGACCTGTCGAAGAAGATCACCGTCGACGTGCGCGGCGAGATCCTGTTGCTCAAGGACACGCTCAACACCATGGTCGACCGCCTGAACGCGTTCGCCTCGGAAGTGACTCGCGTCGCCCGCGAGGTCGGCACCGAGGGCAAGCTCGGCGGCCAGGCACGGGTGCCGGGCGTCGGCGGCACGTGGAAGGACCTGACCGACAGCGTGAACTTCATGGCGTCGAACCTGACGGCGCAGGTGCGCAACATCTCCGAGGTCGCCACGGCGATCGCGGGCGGCGACCTGTCGAAGAAGATCACCGTCGACGTGCGCGGCGAGATCCTGCAGCTCAAGGAGACGCTGAACACGATGGTCGAGCAGCTGCGCTCGTTCGCGGCGGAAGTGACTCGCGTCGGGCGGGCAGGCCTTCGTGCCGGGAGTGGCCGGCACCTGGAAGGACCTCACCGACAGCGTGAACGCGATGGCGGGCAATCTCACGTCGCAGGTGCGGAACATCGCGGAAGTCACGACAGCGGTCGCCCGCGGCGATCTCTCGCGCAAGATCACCGTCGACGTGCGCGGCGAGATCCTCGAGCTCACCAACACGTTCAACACCATGGTCGATCAGCTGAACGCGTTCGCGAGCGAGGTGACTCGCGTGGCCCGCGAGGTGGGCACCGAGGGCAAGCTCGGCGGCCAGGCGCAGGTGTTGGGCGTCGCCGGCACCTGGAAGGATCTCACCGACACCGTGAACGTCATGGCCGCGAACCTCACCGAGCAGGTGCGCGGCATCGTGAAGGTGGTCACCGCGGTCGCCGAGGGCGACCTGACCCAGAAGCTGACGGTCAAGTCGAAGGGCGAAGTGGCGGCGCTCGCCGACACGATCAACAACGACGTTCGCGCAGCAGGTCACCACCGTGGCGCGCGAGGTCGGCGTCGACGGCCGGCTCGGCGGTCAGGCCAACGTGCCCGGCGCCTCCGGCACGTGGAAGAACCTGGTCGGCAACGTGAATCTCCTGGCCGCGAACCTCACCACGCAGGTGCGCGCGATCGCGGAGGTGAGCACGGCGGTCACCAAGGGCGATCTGACTCGCTCGATCCAGGTCGATGCGCGCGGCGAGGTCGCCGACCTCAAAGACTACATCAACACGATGATCGGCAACCTGCGACTCACCACCGACCTGAACACCGAGCAGGATTGGCTGAAGACGAGCCTGGCCAGCGTCACGAACATGCTCCAGGGTCAGCGCGATCTGGCCACCGTCGGGCGGATGCTCCTATCTTTCCTCGCGCCGCTGGTGAACGCGCACCAGGGCGTGATCTACCAGATGGAGAGCGACGGGCGCTCGCGACTGAAGCTCCTGGCCTCGTATGCGGACGGCCATGAGGCCGGTCATCCGCAGGTGATCGCGATCGGCCAGGGGCTCGTGGGGCAATGCGCCGCGGAGAAGCGCAGCCTCTTGCTCGCCGATCTGCCGGCGAACGTCGCGCCGCTGCGCTCGGGCCTTTACGAGCTCGTGCCGCGCAACATCATCGTGTTGCCGATCGTCTTCGAGGGCCAGGTGAAGGCGGTGATGGAGCTCGCCTCGCTGGGCTCGTTCCGTGACCCGCACCTGGCGTTCCTGGAGCAGATGACCGCGAACCTCGGCATCGTGTTGAACTCGATCGAGGCCACGATGCAGACGGAGGCGCTGCTCGAACAGTCACAGACGCTCGCGGCCGAGCTCCAGTCACAGCAGACGGAGCTGCAGCAGACCAACGAACAGCTGGCGCAGAAGGCGAAGCAGCTCGCCGAGCAGAACATCGAGGTCGAGCGCAAGAATCAGGAGATCGAGCAGGCCCGGCGCGCGCTCGAAGAGAAGGCCACCGAGCTGGCGTTCACGTCGAAGTACAAGTCCGACTTCCTCGCCAACATGTCGCACGAGCTGCGCACGCCGCTGAACAGCATCCTGATCCTGGGCCAGCAGCTCGGCGACAACCCCGAAGGAAATCTCACCGGGAAGCAGGTCGAGTTCGCGCGCACGATCCACGGCGCGGGCACCGACCTCTTGAACCTGATCAGCGACATCCTCGACTTGTCGAAGATCGAGTCGGGCACGGTCACGGTCGAGGCCGAGGAGCTGCTCTTCGATACCCTCGTGGACGTGATCTCGCGCACGTTCCGCCACGAGGCGGAGGCGCGAGCCCTCGGCTTCGAAGTGAATCTCGACCCGCGCCTGGGGCGCGGCATCGTGACCGACTCGAAGCGCCTGCAGCAGGTGCTGAAGAACCTGCTCTCGAACGCGTTCAAGTTCACGGAGCGCGGGGGGGTACGCCTTTCGGTGTTCGCCGCGGGCGCGGGGTACACGCTCGATCACCCCGTGCTCTCCGGCGCGGAGACCGTGGTCGCATTCGAGGTCGCGGACTCGGGCATCGGCATCCCGCCCGAGAAGCAGCGCATCATCTTCGAAGCCTTCCAACAGGCCGACGCGAGCACGAGCCGAAAGTACGGCGGCACCGGGCTGGGCCTCGCGATCTGCCGCGAGCTCGCGTCGCTCCTCGGCGGCGAGATCCACCTGCGCAGCATCCCGGGCACGGGCAGCACCTTTACGCTCTATCTGCCGCTCAAGTTCGCGGGCACCATCGGGGCGATCGCGACGGTGAACGGTGACGCGATGCGCCTCGCCCGGAGCGCGGGCTACCCGGCGATCCGCCCGGCCGACAAGCCGGTGGAGGTCGTCCCGGACGACCGCGAACGGCTCGAGCCGGGGGACGCGGTGATCCTGATCGTCGAGGACGATCCGCACTACGCGCGCATCATGGCGGACCTCGCGCGCGACAAGGGCTTCAAGGTGCTCGTCGCCAGCCGTGGCGCGGAAGCGCTCGAGCTCGCGCGCCAGTATCAGCCCGCGGCCGTCTCGCTGGACGTCTTCCTGCCCGACATGCTGGGCTGGACCGTGCTGTCGCACCTGAAGAAGGACCCGGCCGCGCGACACATTCCGGTGCAGATCGTGACGCTCGACGAAGACCGCCAGCACGGCCTGGCGCGCGGCGCGTTCTCGTTCGTCACCAAGCCCACGACCACGGAGGGCCTCGAAGCGGCGCTCGCGCGCATCAAGGAGTTCGCCGAGCCGCGCCGCAAGCGTCTCCTGGTGGTCGAGGACGACGCCGCGGAGCGCACCAGCATCGAGTCACTCCTGGGCCACGACGACATCGACATCACCATCGCCTGCAGCGGAAGCGACGCGCTGGGGGCAATGCGCGAGAGCCCGCCCGACTGCGTGGTGCTCGATCTGCGCTTGCCGGACATGTCCGGCTTCGAAGTGCTCGAGCGGATGCGCGACGACCCGAGGCTCTGCGACCTGCCCGTCATCGTGTTCACCGGCAAGGAGCTGTCGGGCGACGAGGAGATGCAGCTCCAGTCGATGGCGCGCAGCATCGTCGTCAAGGGCGTCGAGTCACCCGAGCGCCTGCTGGACGAGACTTCCCTCTTCCTGCACCGCGTGGTGGCGGACCTGCCGCTCGAGAAACAGGCGATGCTCGAACGGCTGCACAGCTCCGACGAGGATCTCGTCGGCAAGCAGGTGCTCGTGGTCGACGACGACGTGCGCAACATCTTCGCGCTCTCGAGCGTGCTGGAGCGCCGCGGCATGGTCGTGCTCACCGCCACCACGGGCCAGGAGGCGATCGACACGCTGCGGGCGGAGCCGGACGTCGCGATCGCGCTGATGGACATCATGATGCCCGAGATGGACGGCTATCAGACGATTGGCCTGGTCCGCCAGATTCCCGCGTTCCGCCGCCTGCCGATCATCGCGCTCACCGCGAAGGCGATGAAGGGCGACCGCGAGAAGTGTCTCGATGCGGGCGCTTCCGACTATCTCGCCAAGCCGGTCAACACCGACCAGCTCCTGTCCGCGCTGCGGCTCTGGCTGCACCGCTAGGAAACGACGTGGACAACGGCGACCGACTCAACATCCTGCTCGTCGATGATCAGCCTGGAAAGCTGCTCAGCTACGAGACGATCCTCGCGGGGCTCGGCGAGAACCTGATCAAGGCGACGTCGGCGCGCGGCGCGCTCGCGCACTTGCTGCGCGAGGACATCGCGATCGTCGTCATGGACGTCAGCATGCCCGACGTCGACGGCTTCGAGCTCGCGGCGATGATCCGCCAGCACCCGCGCTGCCAGCGGACCGCGATCATCTTCGTCTCCGCCGTGCATCTGTCCGACATCGACCGCCTGAAGGGCTACGAGACGGGCGCCGTCGACTATCTGCCGGTGCCGATCGTGCCGGAGATGCTGCGCGCGAAGATCCGCGTGCTCGCCGACCTGCATCGCAAGACGAACCAGCTCACGCGCTGGAACGCCGAGCTCGAGAAGCGCGTCGACGCGCGCACGCGGGAGCTCGAGTCGTCGGCGGCGCGGCTGCGGGCGAGCGAGGAGCGCTTCCGCTCGTTGGCCGAGCGGATGCCGCACCTGGTCTGGGAGAGCGGCCCGAACGCCAGCGCCACCTATCTCTCGCCGCGCTGGTACGAGTACACGGGCGCGCGCCCCAACGAGCATCTCGGCCAGGGCTGGACCGGCGTGATCCATCCCGACGACCTCGAAGGCGTGCGCGAGGCGTGGCGCATAGCCACCGAGTCCGGAGGCGCGCTCGACTACGAGGCGCGGCTGCGGCGCAACGACGGCGAATACCGCTGGTTCAAGATGACCGGCGAAGCGGTGACTCTCGCGAACGGTCGGGTCGACAAGTGGGTCGGCACGTGCACCGACATCGAGGAGCGGCGCCGCGCCGAGGAAGGCCTGCGTGAGGCCGATCGCCGGAAGGACGAGTTTCTCGCCATGCTCGCGCACGAGCTGCGCAACCCGCTCGCGCCGATCCGCAATACCGTCAAGCTCTTGCGCCTGACAGGAGACGGCGATGCGACGACGGAGTGGGGCCGCGACGTGATCGAGCGCCAGGTCGAACAGCTCACGCGGCTCGTCGACGACCTGCTCGACGTCTCGCGCATCACGCGCGGAAAGATCCGCCTCCAGGTGGAGCCGATCGATCTCGCCACGGTCGTGGCGGGCGCCGTGGAGACGAGCCGTCCGGTGATCGACGCGCGCCGTCACGCGCTCCAAGTGCGCCTGCCCAGCGAGCCGTTGTTCGTGATGGGCGATCTGGTGCGACTCACTCAGGTGGTCTCGAACCTGTTGAACAACGCCACGAAGTTCCAGCCGGACGGTGGACTCATCACCGTCGAGGTGGAGACCGAAGGCGAGCTCGCCGTGATCCGCGTGCGCGACCGCGGCGTCGGCATTCCGCGCGAGATGCTCGGCAAGGTGTTCGAGCTGTTCGCACAGGTCGATCGCACGGTGGACCGCTCCGAGGGCGGGCTCGGCATCGGCTTGTCGCTCGCGAAGAACCTGGTGGCGCTGCACGGCGGGTCGATTCGCGCCACGAGCGGCGGCCACGGGCGCGGCAGCGAGTTCAGCGTGCGCCTCCCCATTCTGACTCGCCAGCTCGCGGCCCCCGACGCCGATGCGCGCAGGGCGCCGGCACCGCGGGTCGCGAAGGCGCTCCGGATCCTGGTCGTCGACGACAACCGGGACGCGGCCGACAGCCTCTCGCGACTGCTCAACCTGCGCGGGTACGACACGAGCGTGTGTCACGAAGGCGAGGCGGCGCTCGAGCTCGCGCAGCGCATCGAGCCACACGTGATCCTGCTCGACCTCGGGCTGCCGGGCATGGACGGCTTCGAGGTCTGTCGCCGGCTGCGCGATCAGGGCCGCGACAAGGCCTACATCGTCGCCGTCACCGGCTACGGACAGGACGAGGATCGTCGCCGCTCGCGCGAAGCCGGCTTCGACGAGCATCTGGTGAAGCCGGTGGATCCCGATGCCCTGATAATCCGCTTGGAGCAGGTGACGAACGTACCTTCTTCGTGAGCGATTGTTCCATCTTCGCCACGAAGAGTGAACGCCGGCTGGAATGACCCCCTGCGGGCCCGTCTGCGCCGCGCGCAGGCTGCAAGGCGAGCAATAGACGCTTGGCCCAACTCTAGCAGTGCCGCGTGGGTGCACTCGGCATCTCTGGTCTTCTGGACGACAGCGGCACCCCCCAATGCCCCCCAATCCGGGGATCGGAGATGCCGAGCGCCCTGGCTCTCGAGTCACAGGTAGACTACCCGCGATGGAGCTTCCGTTTGATCGCGGTACGCGTCGGCGCGTCTACCTGATGCGCCACGCCGAGGCGGCCTATCTGGACGTGGACGGGCGCATTGCGCGGGACCCGCGCGCCGTGCCACTCACCGCGCACGGGCGGCGCGAGGCGGCGGCGATGGGCGCGCTGCTCGCGCCCGCGCACTTCGATCGCGCGGTCTGCTCGGGCCTGCCGCGCACCGTCGAGACCGCCGAGATCGTGCTGGCCGACAAACGCCTGCCGCTCGAGCGCGTGCCGGAGCTCGAGGAGGTGCGCGGGGGGCCGCGCGGACCTGGAATCGCCGTCAGCGCGCGCGACGTCGCTTACTCGATCTGGGAAGCGGAGCGGCCGGATGGGCGCTTCCTCGGCGGGGAGAGCTACGCGGAGCTGCACAAGCGTGTGACGGGTGCCCTGGAGCGGATCGTCGCGCAGCCGGCCTGGCAGCGGCTCTTGCTCGTGGCCCACGGCGGCGTGAACCGCGTGATCCTCGCCTGGGCGCTCGGCGCGCCGCTGGGCGCGATGCCCCGCATGGAGCAGGACTCCGCGTGTCTGAACGTGATCGACCTGGATCACGAGGGCGACTCGAATGCGCTCGTGCGCACCACGGTGCGCGGGCTGAACATCACGGCAGCCGATCCCGCGAAGCACGAGCGCTGGCTGACGTCGCTCGAGCGCCAGGGCCAGGAGCTCTCGGCGGTCCTGGGTGGGGCAGGACGCGGACCTCAGCGCGCGTCGTAGGCGTCGCGCCAGCCCTTCCGGTCCAGAAACGAGCCGCGCTCCGCGGCGAGCTGCAGCGCGCGCTCGACGTCGATCACGAACGGGCCGTCGCGTTCGACCGAGAGCCTCGCGCGCTGGCCGGGGCCGAGCTTGCGCTCGCGATCGCCGTCGAGCGCGAGCACGCCGGGGCCGCGGATCTCGACCGCTTCGCCGAACGCGATGCGCCGGAAGCTCAGCACGTTCACCGGGCGGTAGAGCCCGGCCGACACCGGCGCCAGCAACTCGCGCCCCGAGTCACCCGGCGCGCCGCAGCGGACCGTGAGTCCGCCGTCCTCCGCCGCGCCCACCGGCTGGAGCAAGCCGCCGATCGGCGACATGCCGAGCGCCGTCGGCTCGGCGCGCGACAGCACGAGCGTGCGCAGCTTCGCCGGCTCGAAGGGCATGAGATTGCCGACGTGGTCGTCGACCAGAAACGCGGCGTCGACGAGCGCGAAGTCGTCCGGCTCGCCGTCGATCGCCACGCGCACGCATTTGGCGCGGCGCGCGACCTCGTCGAGACGCACCTTGCCCGACGCGACGAGCCCGGCCGCCGCGCCGGCCGTGGTCGGCTCGACCAGGCGCGGAAATACGTTGTTCGTGCCGGTCGAGAGCGGCACGAGCGGCGCGTCGGGCCAGATGCGCGCGATCGCGCGGTTCGTGCCGTCGCCACCGAGCACGACGATCGCGGCGCAGCCCGCCTTGCGCATCGCCTCGGCCGCGCGCACGGTGTCGCCCGCGTCGAGGCGAGCGCCGACGTCGAGCGCCACGAGCTCCGCGTCCAGGACGAGATTCTCGATCGCCGAGATCGAGACCCGGAACGGCTCGCGCATCACCAGCACGCGCTTCGCGCCCGCCGCGACCGCGCCGATGGCAATGCGCGCCACCTGATTGCGCTTGCTCTGCGGGGTCGAGGTGTCCGCGCGCGCAGCGACGCGGCGCACGTCGCGCCCCGAGAGCGGGTTCGCGAGGATTCCGACGCACGGCTCGCCGCCCGAGTGACTCACGGACAAGCCATGCCACCGGTCACTCTCGCGGGGTGCTCGGTGAAGAAGCGGTTGTCGCCGAAGCAGTCGTCTTCCGAGTCGGGGTCGGGCATCAGGACCGCGCCGCTCGCGAAGTCGACCAGGCTCGGCACGAACACGATGTCGGCGCCGGGCGGCGTCGGGCGCTCGCGGTCGGGGCTCTGGCCGTTCAAGAGAATCACGTTGCGTTCGACCCGCTGGTCGTCGGCGAAGGGATCGATGCGCCCGTCCGCGAGCGCGAACGGGCTCGCCACGGTCGCGAGTCCGAACGAGTCGTTGGCCAGGATGATGTTGCGCTCGATCGTCACGTGGTCGCCGCCGGCGTTCAGGATGCCCGCGCCGCTCGGAATCGTGCCGACCCCGTCGCCGCCGTCGGCCGACACTGGGTTGGGGAGGTCGTTCTGCACGATCGCGTTCTCCGAGATGCGCACGTGGTCGGTGATCGGCAGCGGGAGGTGCGGCCGCACGAGCACCACGATGCCCGCCGAGTTGCCGAAGATCTGGTTGTGGCGCAGCACGGCGAAGCTCGAGTTCTCGACGACCGCGCCGACGCCGCTCTCGGTCACCGCGTTGTTCTCGACGACGACGTGGTCGGAGTCGCCGATGTGGATCGCCGCCTCGCGGTGACCCGAGACGAAGTTGCTCGCGATGAGCCCGTGCGCGGAGCAGCGGGGCCGGATTCCGTATCCGCCGTTCTCGAGATACGCACCGCCGCGCACCGAGAAGCCGTCGACCCCGGTGAGTCGCAGGCCCGCGTGCCCGGCGCTGCGCACCGTGAGTCCGTCGAGCGTGAAGCTCCGCACCGTCACGGCGACGCAGCCGTCGGCGCCGACGCGCCCCTCCTCGCCGACGAGGATGCCGTAGCGGTAGCCGCGCGCGTCGATGACCGCGGAGCGCGCGCCCTCGATGCGCAGCCCGCTCTTGCGCACGTGCACGAGCGCGAGGCCGCCGTCGCCCGCGTACGTTCCCGGCTGAACCGCGATGGTGTCGCCCGAATCGGCGCGGTCGACCGCCGCCTGGATCGACTCACCCGGGCCCACTTCGATCGTGCGCCCGTGCGCCACGGCGGCGCTGCCCGCGAGCAGCGCGCAGGCGGCCAACGAGAGCGACCGCTTCATCGACTGAGACCTCCGAGCGAGTCGTCGCGCCGGGTGAGCACGCCCTCCTCGTAGCGCAGCACGGTGCGGAAGCCGAGCGCCTCGTAGCAGCGCAGCGCCGCCGCGTTCGCGGTGGCGACGTTCAGACCGACGAGCGGAACGCGCGCGCTGAGCTCGCGAGCGAGCCGCGCACACACCGCGCGCGCGAGCCCGCGCCCACGGCGCTCGGGGGTGGTCGCGACGTTGCCCAGCGCCGCGATGCCGTAGCGCTGCGAGAACACGTGCACGCCGGCCACGGACACCAGCTCACCGCGCTCGCGCAGCCCGAACCAGGGGAACAGCTCGAGCATGTAGGGCGCGTAGAAGCCGCCCGCTTGCTCGCCGTCGCGGTAGGCGCGCTTCGCGCGGAACTCCTCGAGCTCCGGCCCCTGCGCGGGCCCGAGTCTCTCGATTCCCGGGATCTCGAACTCCATGAGCGCGCCGGCGTCCTCGAGCTGCATCTTCACATACTCGCCGTGCGGCGCGATCTCGTGCGTGTCGGCGAACACGTTCTGGTAGCCGACCGGGAGGTTCACGAAGAAGCGCGCCGGGAGCTGCGGGAGCAGCGCGCGCACGAGCGCGAGCGTCGCGCGGTCGTGCGGCTCGGCCACCGCGTAGACGATCGGCAGCGCGAGCTTTTCGAGCACCAGACACAGCGCGTCGATCTCGCCGCCACTCGCCCGGGTGGCGAACCAGCGCGTCTCGGGCCAGAACGCGTCGTCTAGATCCGCGAGCGCGTAGATCTGCGCGGCCGCGGCGCGGCGCAGAAAGCGCTCGAGCGGCGCCCGTTCCGCGACTGGGCCAGCAACGCTTCCAATTGCTCGCGCGTGAACGGCTTGCCGAGCAGCTCGGCGCCGCGCGGCAGCTCCGCCGCGCCCGCCGGAAGCTCGGCGTGACCGGTCATCAGGAGAACGGGCAGCTCGGGGAAGCGCCGCCGCAGCGCGACACACAGCTCGACCCCCGAGATCCCGGGCAGCACGTAGTCACTCAGCACGAGATCGACCGCGAGCGTGCCGGCATCGGCGAGCGCCAGCGCTTCGTCGCCGTTCGCGGCCGACACGACGCGGTAGCCCGAGCCCTCCAGCATCTGCGTGAGCAAGCGGCGGACCGCCGGATCGTCCTCGACGAGCAGGATCGCCGCCTCGCGCGCGGGCCACGCCGTGGGCGGCGTCACGGGCTCGGCCGCAGTGAGCGCGAGCGAGGCGGCCGGCAGCTCGATCGCGACGCGGGTGCCGCAGCCGGGCGCGCTGTCGAGCGCGATCGTGCCGCCGATCTGCTGCACGATGCCGTACGTCGTCGACAGTCCGAGACCGGAGCCCTCCCCCGCGGACTTGGTGGTGAAGAACGGCTCGAAGGCGCGCAGGCGTCCGCGGCTCGGCATGGCGTCGCGCGCGTTGAGCGAGAGATTCAAGAGGATCTGATCGAGCTGCGACGGATCCGCCTCGACCGGCGGCAGCTCCGGGTCGAGCGTGAGATCGAGCTCGATGCTCTCGGGCAGCGTGCGGCGCAGCATCGGCTCGAGCGCGCGCGCCGCCGCATTCAGGTCGACGACCATCGACTTCGCGAGCTGGCGGCGCGACAGCGCGAGCAGCTGGCGAGTGAGTCCGGCCGCGCGCTCTGCGGCGGCCATGATCTCGCGCGCCGGCTCGCGCACCTTCGGGTCGAGCGCCGCCGACGCATCGAGCAGGCCCGCGTAGCCGCCGATCACCGTCAGCAGGTTGTTGAAGTCGTGCGCCACGCCGCCGGCGAGGCGGCCGATCGCCTCCATCTTCTGCGCCTGGCGCAGCTGATCCTGGAGCTCGATCTCCTCGTTGATGTCGCGCGTCTGGCCGACCAGGCGCATCTCCCCCTTGGACGTCCGGTACGGCGCGCCCGACGACGAGACCCAGCGATACTCGCCGTCCTTGTGGCGCATGCGGTGCACGAGACGCGTGACACGGCCGAGTGTCATCGCGTCCTCGAACGCCTTTCGGGCTTTCTCCATGTCGTCGGGGTGGTTCCACTCGCCAAACGGGAGCTCGCCGTCTCCGGCGGGGCCGCGTTCGCGCGCGGCGCGGTTTGCGTACACGATCCGTCCGGTGTGGTCGTGCTCGACGATCATGTCCGGCGCGTGCTCCGTGAGCAGGCGGTAGCGCTCTTCGCTGTCGCGCAGCGCGTCTTCGACCGCGCGCTGCGCCGTCACGTCGCGACTCACCGAGACCACGCGGCGCTCGCCGGTCTCGTCGACGATCCCGCCGGCGGTCACGTCGATGATCGAGACGCCGCCGGCCGGCGGGACGACGCGCGCGGTGAAGTGAGCGGTTCCAGCAGTGTCGCGCACTCGGCGCAGCTCGCGGGTGACTCGCTCCCGGTCGTCGGGATGCAGCGTGTAGCCGAGGCGCTTGTCGGCGAGCGCGTCGATCGACGCAACTTCGCGGCGCTTCAGAAACACCGGGTTCGCGTAGGAGATTCGATCCTCGGCGTCGAACTCGACCACGATGTCCTGCATGTTCTCGGCGATCGCGCGGAAGCGGCTCTCACTCCGCCTCGAGCGCGCGAGCGCGCGCTCGGCGTGCGAGACGGTGATCGAGACCAGCGCGGCGGCGCTGAAGAAGATCAGCGCCTGCATCAGCCAGAGCGCCTCGCCGTACCTCTGCGGCGCGCTCTCGATCGCCGGCACGCCGAGCTCCAGGCCGCCGAAGATCGGGCCCGCGAGCGCGGACAGGAGCGCGAGCGCGAACGCCGGCGTGCGCCCGAGCAGCAGCCCCGCCGAGCAGATCGCGAGCACGAGGCCGGAGTGCGCCGCCATCGACAGCCCGTGGGTCATCGCCAGTGCGAGCATGAGCGAGAGCCAGCAGCTCGAGACCAGGACGAGCGCGCCCGCGCGCGGACGCCGGTAGCGCACGAGCGCGAGCGCGCCCGCGTTCAGCACCACGCACACCAGGGCGGTCGCCGCGCGCCAGGCCGAGTCGGGGAAGGCGAGCAACACCGCCGCGACCGAGAACAGCGCCACCCCGCCGTACACCAGCGAAACCGACTGGACCGTCTCCGCGATCGGGATGCCGCGCTCGAGGTCGGCCGCGATGGAGCTCGCGAGCCAGACGCGTATGCGCGCGAGGGCATTCATGCGCTCAAGAGTACACGCGCCTCCCCCAAAAGACCGAGCCCGATGGCGAGATACGGGCGCATGCGAGAGACTCCCCGGCAGGCAGCCCTCCAGCCCATGTCCGCGTGTCCCGAAGGAATCGGCATGGCCGACCTGGACGACTTGAAGCAGTTCGAGCTCTCGCGGGAGCGAGGCTTCCTTCCGGCTCAGGACCCCGTGCTCGAGCTGCCCCGGGAGTTCGCGCGCTGGGACGAGATCGCCCGCGATCTGCCCAAGCTCCTGGCCGCCGGTCGCGCGCGCGCGGCGCTCGCCGCGCTGCCGGTGCTCGACCCCGCGACACTCCCCGCAGGCGGGCCCCTGCGCCGCGCGATGCTCGTGCTCTCGTACTTCGGTCACGCCTGCGTTTGGGGCGGGGCCGAGCCGGCCGGCGCGATCCCCGCGCCCGTCGCGGTGCCGTGGTGCGCGGTGGCCGCGCGCATCGGCCGGCCGCCGGTGCTCTCGTACGCGTCGTACGCGCTCGACAACTGGCGGCGCATCGACGCGGGCGGGCCGCTCGAGCTGGGCAATCTCGCCATCGTGCAGAACTTCCTGGGCGGCGCGGACGAGGACTGGTTCATCCTCGTGCACCTCGAGATCGAGGCGCGCGCCGCGAGCGTCTTGCGCGAGCTCGGCCCCGCGACCGCGTGCGCGAAGGCGGACGACGAGCACGGGCTCGCGCGGCGACTGGAAACGATCGCGTCGGGCATCGAGTCACTCTGTCGCAGCCTCGGACGCATGCCGGAGCTCTGCGATCCGTACGTGTACTACCGGCGCGTGCGGCCGTACATCCACGGCTGGAAGGATCACCCGCTGCTTCCCGAGGGCGTGGTCTACGAGGGAGTCACGGCGCTCGGCGGCCGGCCGCAGCGCCTCCGCGGCGAGACCGGCGCGCAGAGCGGAATCGTGCCCACGATCGACGCGGCGCTCGGCGTCGAGCACGCGGGCGATCCGCTGCGCGCCTATCTCGCCGAGATGCGCGACTACATGCCGCCGAGGCACCGCGCGTTCCTCGAGGCGGTCGAGTCGGCCCCGAGCATCCGCGCAGCCGTGCTCCGCGGATCGGCCGCCGATCTCCACACCGCCTACGACGACTGCCTGCGCTGGCTCGAGGCGTTCCGCTCCACGCACCTCGACTACGCGGCGCGCTACATCCACCACCAGAGCGCGACCGGCGCGGCGAACCCGACGAGCGTCGGCACCGGTGGAACTCCCTTCATGGCGTACCTGCGCAAGCACCGCGACGAGACCGCGCGCCACAAGGTCTGATTGACTTCGTTCGCCTGCTCCGCCTCATTGACTTCGTTCGCCTGCGGCTCACTGCGCGCGCCTTCGGCGCTTGCGGGCTCGGCTCGGGACGGCCCTCGCCTCGCCACCTCGTTGCTCGGCAGCGGGGTCGAGAAGACTCCCCGCGGCAGCCCGGCGGGGGCCGGAGCCGCCTGAGGAGGGTACACCGCTCGGGCGGCGCGCCAGATTGACCCTCGCCTCGGGTCTCTCTCAGCCGACCGTCTGCGCTAGAAAGCGTTCCAGCATCGCGTTCACCTGCTCGGGGACTTCGAGCTGGTGGAAGTGACCCGCGCCCGCGGTCTGTGCGGCGACGAGCTGCGGGCAGAGCTCGCGGAAGCGCGCGCGATCGGGAATCGGCGCCTCGGCGTCGATCAAGAGCACCGGCACCTTGCAGGCGCGCGCAGCGGACTCGCCATCGAACGCGAACAGATTCTGGAACGCGGACAGCATCACGTGCTGCGGTGTCTCGCACATGTCCGCGGTGATGCGTGCGCGCCTCACGGGATCGTCGCTCGGGCCGAAGAGCCGCTGCTCGATGAACGCCGCGGCCGCGGTCTTGTAGTCGGGGGTCGCGAGCGCCTCGATGAACGGCTGCGTCGCCTCGAGCACGTAGGAAGGGAATAGGACGGCGGGGTCACAGAGCGCGATCGCGCGCGGCAGATTCGGGTGGCGCGCGGCGACGGCGAGCGAGATGGCGCCGCCCATGCTGTGACCGACGAACGCGGGCTTCACGAGGCCGAGCTCGCGACACAGCGCGGCGAGATCGTCCGCGAAGCCCTCGATCGTGTACTTCTGCTGCGGCTTGTCGCTCGCGCCGAAGCCGCGCTGATCGACCGCCACGACGTGGTGTCTCTTGGAGAAGTGGCCGTACTGGGGCGCGAAGTAGCGGTAGTCGCAGCACCAGCCGTGGACGAAGACGATCGGCGCCGCGTTCGCGCCCGCTAGAGTCGACTCCTCGTAGCCCATGCGCACGCCGTCGCGCACCCAAGTCTTCATCGCTGGCACCGTAGCACGGCGCGCGGCGGCTTTTCCCGGCTGCGCCGTTCGCGGTAGAGTCGCGCGATGTTCGCTTCGCACGATCCGTCGCGGATCGATCTCGCGCTCGACTCGCGCGCGGTGACGTTCGAAAACCCGACGGGCGCGCGCGGCGCGGGCGGCCAGTCGCACGGCGGCCGCAAGGGCGCCCCGAGCCGGCGCATCGAGCCCGGGGAGCGAGTGCTGCTGGCCGATCTCGAGGGGCCCGGCACGATCCGACACATCTGGATGACGTTTCCGCCCGCGCGTCCCGAGCGCATGCGCGCGCTGCTCTTCGAAGTGTTCTACGACGGCGCTGCGGAGCCGTCGATCTCCGTGCCCGCGCTCGACTTCTTCGGGCTGCCGCACGGCCGGCCCGCGGCGTACACGTCGGCGCTGCTCGCCGC
>WNFL01317642.1_pt1 | contig 16211 bp, 12 predicted proteins | sample 5400361 | NCBI WGS metagenome assembly WNFL01 (sample SAMN13153351, study PRJNA577476) | soil metagenome | isolation source: 40 cm soil on Douglas fir-dominated hillslope | place: USA:California | collected 2013-09-17 | reverse complement strand
CATGCTGGTGTTCTTGATCCTTTCCGCTCAGTACGAGAGCTGGGCGCTGCCGCTCGCCGTGATTCTCATCGTGCCCATGTGCCTGCTGTTCGCAATGTCGGGCGTGTGGTTGAAGGGCTCGGATAACAATGTGCTGACCCAGATCGGCTTCATCGTGCTCGTCGGACTCGCGTGCAAGAACGCCATCCTGATCGTCGAGTTCGCGCGTGAGCGCGTCGAGCACGGCTTGGCGCCCATCGAAGCGGCGATCGAGGCATGCCGGCTGCGTCTCCGCCCCATCCTCATGACCTCGTTCGCGTTCATCATGGGCGTGATCCCTCTGGTGACGGCGAGCGGCGCCGGCAGCGAAATGCGCCAGGCCATAGGCATCGCCGTGTTCTCCGGCATGCTGGGCGTGACGTTCTTCGGCTTGTTCTTGACGCCGGTATTTTTCGTGACCATCGAGCTGTGGCTGGAGAAACGCAGGAATGTGGGCACCGAGCAGCCGCCGGTCTCCGCCGCCGAAGAGGAGCCCGGCCGTGCGTAACCGGCTGGTTAGCGGTATGGCGGCAGCGGCGATCCTCGCGGGCTGCGCGGTGGGCCCCAACTATCATCGACCGGGGACGCCCGTCGATGCGCATTTCGCCAACGCCGGCGAGCCGGGCCTCAAGGACGGGGATGCCGTCGAGCGATACTGGACCGGGTTTGCAGAACCCTCGCTCAACGGCCTCATCGACGATGCGCTTGCGCACAACAAGGACCTGGGCGTGGCGGAGGCTAATTTGCGGGCCGCACGTGCAGCCAGGCGGCTGGCCGGATTCGATCAATTTCCGACGGCCACGTTCGCCGGCAGTTATAGCCACATCCTGGATTCCAAGCAGCAGTTGCCGTTCCTCGACCGGCATGACCGTGAGTTCGACAGCGCGCAGAGCGCCTTCGACGGTTTATGGGAACTCGATCTGTTCGGGCGCGTCAGGCGCAATGTAGAAGCAGCACGCGCCGATGTGGGCGCCAGTGCGGCAACGTTGCAGGATGCCCGCGTCAGCGTCATCGCCGAAGTGGCGCGCGACTACTTCATCCTGCGCGGGCTCCAGGACCAGCTGGCGCTGACGATCCGCAACGCCGACAACCAATTGAACACGGCAAAGCTCACCCGGACCCGGCTGGAGGCGGGCAGAGGCAATGAGCTCGACACGGCCCGCGCCGAGGCACAGTGGCAAACCACCTTGGCGTCCATTCCGTCCTTGCAGGCGTCGATCGCAACGACCATGTATCGGTTGAGCGTGCTCACAGGCCGACAGCCGACGGCGCTCGGCGAGCGGCTGTCGCCGCAAGCGCCGAGCCCTCAGCTGCCCGCCTTGAACCCCATTGGTACGCCGGAGCAGCTGCTGCGGCGGAGGCCAGATGTCCGGGTCGCGGAACGCCGGCTGGCCGCCGCCACGGCGCGCGTCGGCGTCGCCATGGGCGACTTATTCCCCAAGGTCACCTTGGTCGGCGACTGGGGCTACCAGGCTCCCACCTTCGGCGACTTCGGCAGTCGCAACGCGGAGTTTTTCTCGGTGGGACCGAGCATTACCTGGGCAGCCTTCGATATCGGCCGGGTGCGTGCGCGGATCAGCTCGGCGAAGGCGCAGACGGACGCCGCTCTCGCCGGCTATGAAGGGGCGGTGTTGAACGCGCTCGAAGACACGGAAGGTACGCTGATCACCTATGGCCGTTCGCAATCCCGGCGCGATTCGCTGCAGTTGGCGGCGGCCGCGAGCGACAAGGCCGCCGACTTGGCGCGCAAGCGATTCGAAGGCGGATTGATCGACTTTCTCGAGGTTCTCGATGCGGAGCGCACGGCGTTGAGCGCGGAGTTGTTGCTGTCGCAGAGCCGCACCGATACCGCCACCTCCTTGATCGCCGTGTACAAGGCACTGGGCGCCGGTTGGGCGGTATCCGAACCGAACGCCGCAGCGACCGCGCGGCGCTGATCGGCGTCGCCGCATGCATAATGCGGACTTCGGCCCGGCCGCATCGTCATCGAATGAGAGATTTTGAATGAAGATTTTTTCCTGGAACGTCAACGGTATTCGCGCCGTCATCAAGAAAGGGGTGTTTCAGCCGTTTCTGGAGAAGTTTCGGCCCGATATCGTCTGTCTGCAGGAGACCAAGGCCGAGCGCGGACAGTTCGAGATCGATTTACCCGATTACCGCGAGTACTGGAATTCCGCCGTGAAGAAGGGTTATTCGGGCACCGCGATTTTCTCGAAGCAAGAACCGCTGTCCGTAGTCAACGGCTTTCCTCTCGAGTTTGCAAAGCGCTTCTCGTTCGCCGACGAACTGCAGCGCGACAGCGCCGAGGAAGGCCGGGTCATGACGGCGGAATTCCAGAAATTCTACGTCGTGACGGTTTATACGCCGAACGCCAAGGACGATCTCAGCCGTCTGCCGCTGCGATCCAAGCACTGGGATCCGGCCTTCCTCGCCTATTGCAAGCAACTGGAAAAGACCAAGCCGGTCATTTTTTGCGGCGACCTCAATGTGGCGCATACCGAGCTCGATCTGGCCAACCCCAAGCCGAACCGCGGCAAGAAGGGCTTTACGGATGAAGAACGCCGGGGATTCCAGAATTTCGTGGACGCGGGTTTCGTCGACACCTTCCGGCTGTTCACCCAGGGTAACGGGCACTACTCGTGGTGGAGCCATTTCGCCAATTCGCGGGCGCGGAACATCGGGTGGAGAATCGACTACGTTCTCGTGTCGCGGCATTTGCGCGACGCGGTGAAGGGCGCCGAGATCCATCCCACCGTCATGGGCAGCGATCATTGCCCGGTCAGCATCACGCTCGATGCATAACCCCCAGGGCGCGCACTGGCGCGGGCAGCGCCTGGGGGCGGTGCTGTTCGATCTCGACGGCACGCTGTTGGATACCGTGGCCGATATCGCGTTGGCGCTCAACCGGACGATGGTCGAGTATGATTGCAAGCCGCTGGCCGAGGACGAGGTGCGCAGAATGATCGGACGCGGCCCACCGATTCTGATCGAGCGCGCCGCGGCTTCGCAGGGCCGCATCATCGGCGCTTCGACCCAGGCCGAGATGATGGAGCGCTTCTTTCACCACTATGGCGGGCTCGAGGAATCGAATGAAGACAGTGCACAGCCGTACGCCGGCGCCGCGGAATCGCTCCGCATCCTGCACGATGCGGGACTACGTACCGCGGTGGTCACCAACAAAGAGCATCGCTTTGCCGGCGCGCTGCTCCAGCGGCTTGGCCTCGCGGACTGGGTCGATGTAGTGGTCGGCGGAGATACCTGCGCGCGGCGCAAGCCGGACCCGCAGCCCTTGCTCTTTGCGTGTGAGTCGCTGCAGGTGCCGCCGTCCCAGTCCTTGATGGTCGGCGACTCGGTGAACGACGTGCAAGCGGCGCGCGCCGCCGGCATCCCGGTCGTCTGCGTATCGTACGGATACAACGAGGGCCGGGATCCGCGCACATTGGAGTGCGACATGCTCCTTGATTCGTTGACCGAGCTTCCCGCGCTGCTGCAGGTGTCCTGATGCGAAGGGTTCTACTGTTGGCGATGGTCTGTTGCGCGCTACCGGTTGCCGCGGGTGAGCCGCCCAGCCGTTATGGCATCGACGCGCCGGAGCTCGCGCGCCTCGGCGACCACGCGGTAGGGGTCAAGACCCTGCATCTGGTCCAGCATGGACAAATCGACGTGCTGGCTTTCGATGCGGCCAAGGGATCCGCGCCGTTGGCGGATCGCGCGCTGACCGTGGACCTATGGTATCCGGCAAACCCACGCCCAGGCGCGCCGCACGCGGTATATACGGCAAGACTTCCATCAGAGCCTCCCGCCGCGCCGGCGAGTTTTTCCATTCCCGGCATCGCCGTGCGCGACGCACCGCCCTCGGGAACGAGCTTGCCGCTGGTGATCGTCTCGCATGGCTACAGCAACGACCCCGCAGCCATGACTTGGCTGACGGAGAACCTCGCATCGAAGGGGTACATCGTGGCCGCCATCCGCCACGACGATCCTCCGATCACCGATCGAACGCGCTTCCCGCAACCCTTGATGCGCCGGCCCCTCGACATCGCCTTTGCGGCTCGAGAATTGCAGCGCACGCTCGCCGCAGAGGATCTCGTGGACCCGGCGCGCACGGCGTTGATCGGCTACTCGATGGGGGGCTATGGGGTGCTGACGGCGGCAGGTGCGGCGCTCGATCCGAACGGCGGCGCCGTAAAGTTCGTGCCCGGCGGCTTGATGCTGCCGTTCGCGCGCGGCGGAGCGTTGCTCGACGCGGTTACCGTCAAGGGCCTGCGCGCGGTCGTGGCGATTTCACCTGCCGGCGGCGGATCGCTGGCAGCGTGGGGCGCGGACGGAGTGCGCATGATCACGGCTCCGCTGCTGCTCATAGCCGGCGACCACGACAGAACGGTGGACTACACGACGGGGGCGCGCGCGATTTTCGACATGGCGAGCGGCGCGCATCGCTACCTGTTGACCTTCAAGGAAGGCGGACATTCGATCGGTTTGAGTCCGGCGCCGGATTCCATGCGGCAGCGTCTTTGGGATCAGGATTGGTTCGAAGATCCGGTGTGGCGGAAGGAGCGGATCAACGCCATCAATGCGCATTTCATCACGGCGTTCCTCGATCGGTACGTCAAGGGCGACGAGAGCCGCGCCGCGTATCTGGATGTGCCGGTCACGGATTCGGCCGCCGGCGCCTGGCCCGCCGCGACGCCGCCCCTCGCGTATGACGCCTACAGTCCCGGCACCGCGGAAATCACCCTCTGGAAGGGCTTCCAACGCAACCACGCGGCAGGGTTGGAACTCCTGCAAGCGGACGCGCGGTCGACTCCATGACCTCGCTTGCACTTCCGCTGCCGCTCGCCGCACCCGAAGAAATCGGTCTCTCATCCGTTCGCCTCGCCCGCGTGGGCGCGGTGATGCGCGGCGAGATCGAACGCGGACGTGTGCCCGGCGCCGTCGCACTGGTCGCCCGGCGCGGCCGGCTGGGGCTTTTCGAAAGTTTTGGCCAACGAGATGCTGCGAGCGGCGCGCCGATGGCAAAGGACACGATCTTCCGCATCTACTCCATGACCAAGCCCATCACGTCAGTGGCGGCGATGATGTTGTGGGAAGAAGGGCGGTTCCTGCTCGGCGACCCGATCGCCAAATATCTGCCCGATCTCGCCGGCCTCCAAGTCGCAGTGGCGCGGGGCGGAGAAATCGAGCAGGTGCCGGTCGAGCGTGCCGTCACCATCCAGGATCTTCTGCGCCATACGTCGGGTCTTACCTATGAGTTCCGCGGTTCCGGACCGGTGCATAAGATGTATCAGAGCGCGAAGCTGTACAGCCGCGCGCAAAGCAACGCAGAACAGGTCGCGGCCCTCGGCAAGATTCCTCTGCTCCATCAGCCGGGGACGCGGTGGGAATACGGACGCTCGACCGATGTCGTCGGCCGCCTCGTCGAGGTACTGTCGGGCCAACCTTTGAGCGTATTCTTCGAGCAACATATTCTGGCGCCGCTCGGCATGGTCGATACCGCTTTTCACGTGCCGCAGCGTCACCACTCGCGCCTCGCCGAGGCCCTAGCCCGTGACCCGGACGGCGGCGGAGCGGTGCAACTGCTCGACGTCCGCACTCCGCCGAAATTCGAGTCGGGCGGCGGCGGCCTGGTGTCGACGGCGAGCGATTACGCGCGCTTTCTGCAGATGCTGCTCGACGGCGGAACGCTCGACGGACGCCGGCTGCTCAGCCGCAAGACCCTCGAACTCATGACGGCAGATCACTTAGGCCCGATCACCGGGGCGCCCGATCTCTTGCTCCCCGGCCACGGTTTCGGGCTGGGTTTCGCGGTTCGCCTCCACGCCGGCATCGCTTCCGTGCCGGGTTCGGTCGGCCAGTACTTCTGGGGCGGGCTCGCCGGCACCACCTTTTGGGTCGATCCGGCAGAGCAGCTGTTCGCGCTGTTGCTCATCCAGGCACCAGGGCAGCGCGACTACTACCGCACGCTGTTCCGCGATCTCGTCTATTCTGCGTTTGACGATTGAGCGGCTGAAAGCCGCGTATACACGCTCGCGAGGACGCGCGTCACAGTCCTTGCGCCCGTCGTTAAGGTAGACCCGCAGGTAACCCCTGAGAGATGACCTTCATCACGCCACTTTGTGTGTGAACATGGCAAAAATGCAGTCCATGTGGTGCGGTGCTGCACTGCGGTCTAATGCTGGCCGGTATGCGAAAAGCTAATAAGCTCGGGATGATCGGGACGATTTTTTTGCTGTCCGCCGCGGTTGCATCCGGGGCGGCGGCCGAGTCGACTTTTGCCGATCAACTCGAGATGCTGGAGTGGTCGGATCCGGAGCGCGCCGCGCAGATAGTCGATGCAGCGCCGCCGCTGGCGGCGGACTCCTCCGCATCGGAAATCGAGATGCTCGAGATCCGCGGAATGGTCTACGCGGACAGCGCCCGAGACGCCGATGTGGACGCCGTCGTGCAGCGACTCGACGAGATCGCGCGCGCGGGCGATGCGACGGCCGTTCGCGCGCAACACTTCGTGCGGGCGTTTTCAGCGAGCCAGCACAGGGAGTTCGCGACGGCCGAAGCCGACCTCAAGGACATCGACATCACTTCAATGCGTTCCGATACCGAGCGCTATCGCACGCTGTCCCTGCGCGGCCGTGTATTGCGTATCCTCGGGCAGGACGAGGCGGCACTGCCCTTTTTGGAGCAGGCGTTGGATCTCGCGAATAAGATGCACCACGAAACGCGGACCCTGCGCGCGATGCTTTCGCTTTCCATCGTTTACTCGGACAGCGGCAATTTCGATCGGGCCACGATTCTGTTGAAATCGGCGCGCAGTCTCGCCACTCGCTTGGGTGATGAGGCGGCATTGGTGGAAACCGAGGAGCGCGTATCCGACATAGCGGATCGCCGCGGGGATCGAGCCGAGGAGCGGCGCGGCTCGCTCGCGGGACTGGAGCATGCGAAGCGCTCGGGAAGCGGTAAATGGCTGGAAATCGCGCTGCTCAATCTCGGCGATTCGTATTTGAAGACCCGTGACTTTACCGAATCGCTCAATTATTCCAAACGAGCGCTGCCGATCATGTTGCGAGCCAACCACCACGAGGGTGAGCAAATCGCTCTCTTCAACGAGGGTTTGGCCTACATCGGACTCGGTAGCGTAAAGGCCGGAGAGAAGCTCGCGGAGGGAGCGATAGACAAAGCGCTCGCCGGTAGCGACCTCGTGGGCGCAAAAGACTTACTTCGAGAATATGCCGACGCCTTGGAGCATGCGGGCTACTTGATGATGGCGATCCAGGCCTATCACCGCTATGACCAGATCAGCCAGAAGTTCATGACGAGCGCGCGGCAGCGCGCGTTCCTCGAACTCTCGGCGCAATTCGACGATGAGCGCAAGGCTCGCGAACTAGAACTCCTGCGGAGTGACAATGCGCTCAAGGTGTCCGAAATGCGCGGCCAGCGCCTGCGTCAACAGCTGATTCTTGCGGCCGCGCTGTTCATCGCATTGATCTGCGCGGCGCTCGTCTGGGCATTCGCCCGTGTGAGCAAGGCCAACGAACGGCTGCGCTTCAGCAGCGAGCATGACCCCCTGACGGGGCTGTCGAATCGCCGATATTTCAACGAGCGGGTGCTCGCGGTCGACGGCGGCCGCCCGGTCGGCGGCTGCGTGCTGTTGGCGGATCTCGATCACTTCAAACGCATCAACGACACCCACGGGCACCCGGCCGGCGACGCGGTGCTGGCGGTGATGAGTCAGCGGCTCTCCGCGGCGCTGCGCGAGACCGACAAGCTCGTCCGTTGGGGCGGCGAAGAGTTCCTGGCCGTGCTCGGCCCGATGACGCCGGCGCAGGCGGATTTGACCGCCGAACGGCTGCTGCAGGCGGTGCGCCGCGAGCCCGTCATCTGGAATGGACAAATGATCCACTGCACGATTTCCATCGGCTACGCCAGCTTCCCGATGGCGGGCTCGGCGGCCGACATCTCGCTCGACAGCGCGATCAGCCTGGTCGACAAGGCGCTCTACGTGGCCAAACGCCGGGGTCGGGACCGCGCCTGTCTGATCAAGGTCGTGAGCGCCCGCGATGAAAAGGAATTGACGAGAATCAGCGCCGAGTTCGACTCCGCCACGATCGACCGCAGAGTTCAGTTGGTCGAGATCCTGGGCACCGCCGCTTAGACCCGCTCGAGCCTTGTCAGAGGGACGGCCACGCCGTCAGCGGCTTTCCGATCGAGACACCGCAGTTGGCGCTACTATTCCCCGGAATACTCTAATATTCCTTGGGGGACACATCGTTGAGGCACCCGTTCAGAGGAAGAACAACGGCCGAGATGCCGTTGACAGATCGGTTTCATCAAAATCCGTTGGATTTTCTTGATCGGGAATTTCCGTCGTCCGGTGGGATGGTTCAGACCGGCGCCAAGGAATATTGTCTGGGTGACCCGGCCGCGGCACGGGCTGTCCTGCTCAATCAGGGCAAGCTGTACGAGGAGGACTCGGATTTTTTCACCACGCGCATCGGGTTGTTCGGCCCGCGCGACGCGCAGCTGAATATCCGGCGCGAGTCGCGCGCGCTGCTCCGGAACTTTCTGGATGGGCACGGCGGTGAAGCCTTGACCTCCTTGGTCAAGATGAACGTGCCCGCGGTGAGCGAATGGCCGGGCACCGGCAATCGGTTGGTCTATCGCTATTTGCAGCCCTTGCTGCTCGCGCCTGACAGCCCGCCCAAACTGCTGCGGCTGCTCGACGACATCGTCGAGCGCCTCATATTGAGGAGTCCGAGCCTGCGCCGATCCGTTTGGCAGCGGCGAATTCTGCAGTTTCGCGTGACCTTGCTCTTGTCGGGCGCGATAGAGGCGCGGCAGGCGGGGCAGGCGGGGCAGGTGGGGCAGGAGCGCCCTCAGCCGCTCGACTTGCTCGATGTCGTGGCGCGCGCGTCAGCTCATGGGCAGAGCAGCGCTGAATTGGCGGAAGTGTTCATGTCCTTCGTCCTTTCCATCGCCGGCTCGATCGGGTTCGTCCTGGGGTGGTCGATCTACCTGTTGGGAACTCACCCGGGGCGCGAGGTGCCGCCCGAATGGGTGGTACAAGAGGCCTTGCGGTTGTGGCCGGTGGCCTGGAGGCTGGCAAGGCGGCCGGCCAAGGACCATCAACTGTCGGGCGTCAGCGTCGGTGCGGCCCACAAGATCGTGGCGTGTCCGTCCGTATTTGGTGCACCGCAACCCCGATTATTGGAGCGACCCCGCGGAATATCGCCCGGAGCGCTGGGCGGCTGAGGAGAGCTGGCGCAACCCGGCATTCATTCCCTTCGGTTACGGGCCCCACCAGTGTGTCGCTGCGGATCTGTCGACACAGCTGATCAGCCAGATAGTGGCAGCCATCACACGGGAAAGCGTGCTGTCGGTTACGCCGCACGATACGCGGCCGACGCCGGCGGCCGCACTGGCCCCACCCCCCTATTGCCTGACCCTCCGGCCCCGGCGCTAGCAGGATAATGCGGGGAAGCCCCGGCTGGTATCGCCTCGAGCTAGGTGTTATACATAACCCGCATTTGCCTTATTGTACTTTCTGCACATAACAAAACAGGGGCTTATATGAAGAAATTGCTACTCGCGGTTCGTGCGGCTCTAGGTGTTCGTGGCTCCGCCAGCCTGGATTACCGGTTTTATAGCCACATCTAAGGCGAGAAACAGGAAAGGCGATTCACAGCGCCTTTCCTGATTTTTCGCGGCGGCAGTCCGGTTTTGGGCGTTCGGCCTACGGATTGACAAAAAACGACTTAACCGCCGCGAAGCAGAAGGGTGCCACCAGCGTCGCGTGATAGGCTTCGGCGACCGCCCGCGCTCCACCGTCCGTAGCCCCCTGCGCAACGGCGGCCGCGGCGACGGGAGGGATGCGAAGAGATGAACGCTGTAGGGCGCGAAACGGCCGCGGAATCACCTTGGTTGCCATTCGATCTCGTCGGGAGCGGCGTCGCGGTCACTACGCCCGATGGAGCCTTGGATTTTTGCAATGCCGCGCTGCTGCAGCTGCTGGCGCAGGATGCACAAGGGCTGTTGGGTTCATCGATCTTCCGCTTGTTGGACGGCGGCGCGAACGACGAATTGGAACGGCTGCATCGGGCCGCGCTGGCGACCAACAAGGAATTACGCACCCAAGTTCGCAGTTCCGGCGGGAGGTTCGTCGCGAGCGCGGTCATGCGCCGAGCGGAATCACGTGATGGTCTTCGTGTGATCTGGTCGTTCGTGGATGCAAGATGCAACGAACCCGTTCCCGAACTTGCATTATGGGGTACCGAGATCGGTCTTTGGGATTGGGACGTCGTGAACGACCGGCTGACGTGGATCAACGATTGGTGCGAGCACTCCCAGCTCACGGCGTTCTCCGGCTATGGACACGAGCAGCTGTGGTCGTCGCGAATACATCCCGAGGATCTGGCGGCCTACCGGCAGGCGTTGACCCGGCATCTGGGCGGCCAGACTCCGCCGTATGACGTCGAGTATCGGCTCCGCAATCGTGACGATGCCTGGGTATGGATCCAGGAGCGTGGCCGCGTCATCGAGCGCGACTCGACCGGGCGAGCGTTGCGCGCGGTTGGCCTGTGTCTCGATGCGGATGAGCGGCACAAATCCGCACACGCCTTGGAGCGCAGCGAGTCTCGATTCGCGCACGCCGTTTGGGGAACGAGCGTCGGATTCTGGGATCACGACCTTGCGACCGGCACCGTGCATTGGTGGAACGACTGGTGCGCCAGCGTCGATCTGGATCCCTGCGATGGTCCGGACCATTCGGTGCGCTGGGACAGATACGTTCATCCCGACGACCTCGCGAACTTCAACAAGAGATACGAGGCTCTGCTCGAGGGTCGAAGCGATATCTATGAGTCGGAGTACCGGATGCGCGCCAGATCCGGAAACTGGCGTTGGATCATGAGCCGTGGACGCGTCACAGCGCGCGATGCCATGGGGCGCATCGCGCGCCTTGCCGGCGTAACGATCGATATCGATGCGCGAAAGCGCACGGAATTGGCGCTGCGCGACAGCGAGGCGCGCCTGCGGACGCAGGCGATGATTTTGGAAACCATGCGCGAAGGCGTCGTTCTCGTCGCTCTCGACGGGCGCATAGAGTTCACCAACCCGGCCTTCGACCGCCTATTCGGCCGCAAGGCCGAGGGACTGATCGGGTTCTCGGTATTGGAGTTGTTCAACACGAGGCAGGCTCAGGCTCCGGCCACCGTATTGGAAGGCCTGCTCGAACAGCATGGCCGCGGCGGCAAGCGCGACATGCTGTTTCGCCGGCGCGACGGCGGCCATTTCGCGGGAGAAGTGTTGTCCGCGGAGATCGAACTGAGCGGCGAGAAGAGGATTCTGTTCGTGGTGCAGGACGTTTCGGAGCGCAAGCAGTTGGAATCCGAAATCATAGAAATCACCAATCGAGAACGGCGGCGCCTGGGCGCCGATTTGCATGATGGCCTGGGCCAAGAGCTGACAGGCATCTCGCTCATGTTGCGCAGCCTCGCAATGCGCGCGGGCCTCGCGGCATTCGAGGCGGTTCCGGAGCTCAACGAGATCATCACGCTCGTGAACCACGCCATTCAGAGCGCGCGCAAGATGGCGCTCGGCATTTCGCCGGTGACGTTGGAACGCGGCGGATTGTTGCCCGCCTTGCAGACTCTCATCGGATGGTCCCGAGCAAGCTACAGCGTCGACGTCCGATTGAGCCTGTCCGTCAGGTCTCCGCTGCTCATCGGCGAATCCGCCGCGGCCCATCTCTACTTGATCGTACAGGAGGCCATCAACAACGCCGTCAAGCACGGCCGTGCTCGATCGATCGCCGTGACCGCGCGCACCAACCGAGCGCGGCTGTCCCTGTCGATTACCGACGATGGCGTGGGGATCCCGGAGAATCCGGCGCGGGGCGCCGGCATGGGGCTCAAGCTCATGGAGTACCGCTGCGCCGTGATCGGCGGAGTCATGAAGATCAAGCGGCTGCCGGATGGCGGCACTCGAATTCGCTGTGTCTGCCAGCAAGGGCCGGCGCGGCGGGATTCCCTCACTCCGCAGGCTTCACGCGCGGCCCCCCCGCCGGAGCAGAGTGAGCGCCAGAACCGCCGACGCGATCATGAGAAACAGGCTGACCGCGTTCAGCACCGGAGTCGCACCTTCGCGCATCCGTCCGTACATCATCACGGTCAACGGGGTATCGGCGCCGACCAACATCAGGGTGGTGTTGAAGTCCGCGAACGACATGAGAAAGGAGATGGCGGCCGAACCCAATAGCGCGGGCCGCAGATAGGGCAACAAGATGGTGCGGAACACCGCCGCCTTGGAGGCGCCGAGATTGAGCGCCGCTTCTTCGAGAGTTCGGTCGAAGCGTCTCAGGCGGGCGCTGATGGTCAGCGTCGCAATGGTCGCAATGTACGAGAATTGACCCAACACGACCAGGGGCAGCCCGGGCCGCAGAAAATCGAGTTCCAGGCCGAAAGTGTCATCCGCGAAATCCGCGATGCGGCTCGCGAAAGCGAGGATGGAAATACCGAGGATGACGCCGGGAATCACCAGCGGCGCCAGCATCAAGATCGACAAGGTCTGCTTGCCCCGGAAGCGCCCGCGCTCGATGAGGAATGCATTGGTGGTCCCGACCAGCGCCGACAGCGCCGTCACGCAAATGGCGACGATGCAACTGGTCCAGATGCTGCCCAGCAATTCGCCGTCGGCGAACAGGCCGGTACGCCCGAGCGCGGCGTTGCCCAGAAACCAATCGAGCGTGAAGCCGCGCCAGGGCGGCGCGGGGTAGGGCGCGTCGTTGAAGGCGAATACCGCAACCACCGCCAAGGGCAGAAACAGGAAGGCGAGGAACGCGATCAAGTACGCCACCGTGGCGGAACGGAGCCAGACAGGTCGCGGCAGCGAGGGAATCAAGTTCGTCTCATGACGTCGCCAAAGCGCTGCCCGCTGACCGCCAAGCCCAGGATCACCAGCGCGGTGGACAGCGCGAGCAGCAGGAAGCCGAACGCGGCGCCCTGTTCCCAGTTGAAGCGGGTGATGAACTGGGTATAGATCTGCTCGGTGAACCATTGCGAGTTTTTGCCGCCGAGCAGCGTCGGAGTCAGGTAGTTGCCCAGCGTCAGCATGAAGACCACGATGCAGCCGGCCGTGATGCCGGGCGCGGCGTGCGGAATCACGATGCTGCGCAGAATGGAAAACCCGCCCGCACCGAGGTCGTAGGCCGCCTCGATCAGCGAATTGTCCAGACTCTCCAGGCTGGATACCAGGGGCACCACCATGAAGAGCAGCGAGGTGTATACCAATCCCACCAGAATGGTCGCATCCCGGTACAGGAGTTCGACGGGCATCGCCGTGAGGCCGAGCTTTACCAGCAAGGCCGGCAGAACGCCGGACTCTCTGAGCAATATCATCCACCCCAGCGTGCGCACGGTCTCGCTGACCCAGAACGGGATCAGGCAGATGATGAACAGCAGGGAGCCGGCGCGGCCCCGCGCGAGCTTTGCAATGATCCAGGCGATGGGAAACGCCAGCAGCAGCGTCAACGAGGTCGCGATCACGGACATGACCGCCGTGCGCAGGAATACGTGCCAATACAGAGGTTCCGCGAAGAAGGTCCTGTACTGCGTGAGACTCGCCGCGTACTGGCGGGGTCCGACGCGTTCGCGGAACGAGAGCACGGCCAGATCGACGTGCGGCAATATGATCAGAGCGCCGAGCCAGAGCAGAGCGGGTGCGAGCAACAGACCGAGCGCGAGGCGTCCGTGCCAGCGGGAGTCCATTGCCGCCTTAGGCATCCTGCCCTTCCGTGCCGCTACGTGCGGCGAAGCACACCGCCCGGGAGGGATCGAAGCTGAATACCACTTTCTCTTGGGGCTTCAGATCCGAAAACTGTCCGGTCTGGGGCAGGGCGATGCGAAATTCGCGGCGAGTGCGCGCTTCCTGAAGAAGAACCGCCGAATTCGCCCCATCGAACAGCACGCTCTGCACCTCTCCCGCATGACGCGGCTGGTCGGGCGGCAATTGCGCCTCGCTGCGCGCGAGAATGGCAACTTCCGGACGCACGAATACCTCGACCGCGCTGCCCGCGGCGATCGCGCCGATTTTGAGCGCGCGCACGGACCAACCATCGGCGGTGGCAATTTCAGCGATCGCGCCGTCCGTTTGGGTCGTGCGCCCAACGATCCGGTTGTTCGCGCCCACGAATCCCGCGACGAACGGCGTTTGCGGCCGGTAGTACAAATCCTGCGGAGTGCCCAGTTGTTCGAATCGGCCGTGACTCATCACGCCGACGTGATCGGACAACACCAGCGCTTCGGATTGATCGTGGGTGATGTAGACGAAGGTCGTGCCGAAGGACGCCTGCAGCTGCTTGAGCTCGATTTTCATGTGCTCGCGCAGCTTCAGATCGAGCGCCCCCAAGGGTTCATCCAGCAGCAGCAACGTGGGCTCCAAAACGAGGCTGCGCGCGATGGCCACGCGTTGACGCTGGCCGCCCGACAGTTCGTCGACGCGCTTGTCCGCGGCATTGCCCAATCCCACCCGTTCCAGCATTGCATTGCTGCGCCTCAGTCTTTCTGCCTTGGGCGTGCCGCGCCGAGCCAATCCAAATGCGACGTTCTCACCCACCGACATCATCGGGAACAGCGCCAGCTGCTGAAACACCATGTTCACCGGGCGGCGATTCGGCGGCACTTCGCGCATGCTCTTGCCGCCGATGGCGATGTCGCCGCCATCCGGCGCGATGAATCCCGCGATCATGCGCAGGAGCGTCGTCTTGCCGCAGCCCGACGGACCCAGAATCGAAAAGAAGCTGCCGCGCTCGACCGAGAATGACAAGGAATCCACGGCCAGGTGATCCGCGAAACGCTTGACGACGGCGTCCGCCGCCAGATCCGGCGTGCTCAATTGGCGGCCTTCACGCGGTCGAGCACCCGCCCTTCCAATTCCTCGAGGCCGGGCGGTATGGCGGGGTACCAGTGGATGCGCTTGAGATCGTTGTTGGGGAATGCGGCCGCGAACTGCGCCTTGAGGCGCGGGTCGATGAGCGGCGCCGTGTTCATGGCGGCCGAGAAACTGCCCACGGACTTGACGACTCGCGCGGCATTCTCCGGGCGCATCGTGAAATTGATCCAGGCGTAGGCGGCGGCGTCATTGCGGCCGCGCGCGGGCAGCGCGAAGGTGTCCAGCCATCCGAGAGCGCCGGAGCGCGGAACGATGAATTGAATGTCGGGGTTGTCGCGATTGAGCGTCCAGCCGCCCGTGTCCCACATCATCGCGGCCACGACTTCGCCCGAGCGGATGCCGTTGAGCAGCTGGTCCTTGTTATCGTAGAAGAACTTGAAATTCGGCTTGCAGGCGATGAGCGCGGCACCCACCTGATCCATGAGCGCGCCGTACGCCTTCGGATCGCCGTAAAGCGCGAACGGGTCCTTGCCGGCCGCGAACGCGAACGCCATCAGCGTCGGACGCCTCAGTCGGACGGCGGTTTTGCCTTTGAGATCCGGCCTGCACAGGTCGGTATAGTCGGCAACCTGGGCGCGCTTGGCGTTGGCCACGAGGCCATCGGTGCCCCACAGGTATGGCACTCCGTACACCTTGCCGTCGACCGTGGTGTTCTTGCGGACGATGTCCAAAAATTCGGGCTGAAACTGGTCCAGCTTGAGCTTGGTGAGATCGAAGGGCTTGTAGATGCCGAATTCACGCTGTGCGGCCACGATGCGGTCCTGGGACGGCTGCGCGAGATCGTAGCCGGCGCCCCCGGTTGCGCGGAGCTTGGAGATCATTTCTTCATTGTTCGACAGGGTCAATTCCACATCGATGCCCGTCTCTTTCTTGAATGCGGCGATCAGGTCGGCGGGCACGTAGTCGGCCCAGCTGATGATGCGCAGCTTTTGGCCGTCAGCCTCGACCTTGCCGGCCCCCAAACTCAGGGCGAGTACGAACCAGGCCACCCAGAAGTGCTTCATCGATACTCCCTGCGGGTCGCGATTGTTCTGCCAAGAAGGCGTTTTTCGTCGACCGTTGCCAAAACTCACTGCATCTTACCGAATTCTATTGTTATTTCGTAAGATACAAACGTGAGTCGATTCGCTGGCGACACCCGGACACTCCGCGGTTTGAGGATCTGATATGCCCAATCTCAAGCGACGCCACTTCATCCTCGGCAGCGTCGGCGCGGCGGGCGCCCTCGTGATCGGTTGGGCGGCTGCGCCGGA
>WNFL01017617.1_pt1 | contig 16211 bp, 14 predicted proteins | sample 5400361 | NCBI WGS metagenome assembly WNFL01 (sample SAMN13153351, study PRJNA577476) | soil metagenome | isolation source: 40 cm soil on Douglas fir-dominated hillslope | place: USA:California | collected 2013-09-17 | reverse complement strand
GCTGTGGGTGCAGTCGAACCGCATCGGCCTTGTCGAAGAGCGCATCGCGGGCATTCGCGACCAGGCGCTCATCGTCGCCGGCGCGCTCGCCGAATATGCGGCCGACCCCGACCGGCGCGCGATCGAACCGATGCAGGCTGAGCCTCTGCTGCGCCAGCTCATCTCACCCACACATTTGCGCGCGCGCGTCTACTCGACCATAGGCCGGCTGCAGATCGACACGCGCAACCTCCTCGCCCGCAACGTGGTGACGACGGAGCAATTGCCGCCGCCCGAGCCGTCCAATCCGATCACGGCATTTTTTGACCGCTCCGTGGCCTCCATCGAACGTCTGTACGACGGGCTGATGGGCGTGCGGCCGCTTGCCCGCATCGAGCCCTATTTCGAGGCCGGCCAGAACGGACGGGTCTATAGCGAGGTCAATCAGGCGCTGATGGGCGAGACGGGGAGCAGCGTGCGCGTGAACGAGCAGGACAAGCTGGTGCTCAGCGTTGCCGTGCCGATCCGGCGCTTCGCCACGCTGTACGGCGTGCTGATGCTGACGACCGAATCGGGGGACATCGACGACATCTTGAAGGCCGAGCGCACGGCGCTGGTCGAGGTGTTTCTCGTCGCTTTCGTCGCGTTGCTGTTCTCGGCGGTGTATCTTGCGGGCTTCATCGCGGCGCCAATTCTGAGGCTTGCCGCCGCGGCGGAGCGGGTACGGCGGGGGCGCGCGGGGCGCGATGCGATTCCGACCCTGGACGATCGCAACGACGAGATCGGCGAACTTGCCGATTCGCTGTCGGCGATGACGCGCGCGCTCTATGACCGCATCGACGCCATCGAAAGCTTTGCCGCCGACGTATCGCATGAGCTGAAGAACCCGCTCACCTCGCTGAAAAGCGCCGTCGAAATGCTGGAGCGCACCAAGGACAGTGCAAACCGCGAACATCTGGTTGAGGTGGTACGCAACGACGTCAAGCGCATCGATCGGTTGATCACCGACATCTCGGGTGCTTCGCGGCTCGATGCCGAACTCTCACGCGGCCATTCCGAGCCCGTGGATATCTCCAAGCTGCTCGATGCCATCGTCGACGTCTATAGCGGGATGGACGTGCCGCGCGGCATTCGCATTCGCTTCATGGAGGACTCGGCGAAGTCGGCGATCGTGCAGGGCTTGGGCGAGCGGCTGGGCCAGGTGTTCCGGAACCTGATCGACAACGCGATCTCGTTCAGTCCCGACGGCGGCGTGGTCCGCGTATCGGTCCATGTCGTCGGCGGACATGTTCGCGCGGTCGTGGAAGACGATGGACCGGGAATCGGGGAAAACGACCTGGAACGGGTGTTCCAGCGCTTCTACACGGAGCGGCCATCCGAACATGGCTTTGGCAAGAATTCGGGCCTTGGCCTGGCCATCGCGCGGCAGATCATTGCGAGTCATGGCGGACGCATCTGGGCCGAGAACAAGCACGACGCCCAGGGCAACCGCAGCGGCGCGTGTTTCATCATCGAATTGCCGCTGTTGCCAAGCGGGATGTGATGGGGACGCAACCGCTGAGCGCATCGGTCCCACGCACGCTGGTGCATGCGACGTGCGTCGTTTTGGGCGCGGCCTCTTCGCCGTTCGGCGGCGCCGTGGACGGTGCGGTTCTTCTTTTGGGTGAGAGCGGCTCGGGCAAATCGGACGTGGCGCTGCGGCTGATCGCCATGGGAGCGCGGCTCCTTGCGGACGATCAGACCGCGTTGTTCACCGAGGGAGGGAGGCTGTTTGCCGAAGGTGTTTCATCCTTACACGGACAGATGGAGATTCGCGGGGTCGGCGTTGTGGCGCTGGAGCCGGCCCGGCCGGCCCCCGTGATCCTTGCGGTCATGCTTAACGCCGATACGCAAATCCCCCGGCTTCCCGAAGCGCTGCGCTATGCGCTTCCCGCACCCCTGGAGGCGCTGGGAGGGCCGCCTTTGTTGCGCCTATCCCCGTTTGAGGCTGCCACGCCCGCAAAAATCGCAGCCGCGGCCGCCGCCCTTTCCCGCGGCGCATTTGTCGCAGGCTTGGTTTCGCCTTCTTCCGGCCCTTTTTTCTGAGCCGAACGCTGTTATCTTGCGCGCCATTCCAAACTCCTACGGAACATGATCGGTATTGTCATCGTCACGCATGGCCGCTTGGCCCTCGAGCTGTTGTCGGCAGTCCAGCATATCGTCGGACCCCAAACGCACGTGAAGACGGTTTGCATCGGTCCCAACGACGATATCGAAGAACGCCGCAATGAAATCGCCACGGCGATCAAAGCGGTGGATCTGGGAAAGGGCGTAGTGCTCGTCACCGATATGTTCGGTGGCACGCCCTGCAACCTTGCGCTGACCCATCTGAAAAAGGGCAAGATCGAGGTGTTGGCCGGGGCAAACCTTCCCAGCCTCATCAAGCTCATCAGTGTACGGATTACATTGCCTTTGGAAAAGGCGGTGTGCGATGCCATCGAGTCGGGCCGCAAATATATGCGCGCCGGCTCGGCCGAGCTTGCCGGCGGTCCACTCCAAAAATCATGAACGGCCAAGGACCCGCGCGCGCCACCGCCATCATCGTGAACAAGCGGGGACTTCATGCGAGGGCGTCCGCCAAATTCGTCTAGACCGCCGCGCGATTCCAGGCGGAGGTCACGGTGACCAAGGGAGACGCCAGCGTTTCGGGGCGGTCCATCATGGGATTGATGATGCTGGCGGCCTCGCTTGGCAGCTCGATCGAGCTTGCCGCCCAAGGCCCGGACGCACCCGAGGCGGTCAACGCCCTTCTCGCGCTCATCGCCGCCAAATTTCACGAGGATGCGTGAGTCCCTTGGCGCCCGTTCCGTGCTAGTTTTTCCGCATTAGACCGACTCTCGCGGGGATAGGGACATGGGTCGCCTCGGGTCTCGCATCGGGCGCGTTCTGGGCGTGGCGTTGCTGCTCGCCCTGCCGACTGTGTCCATTGCCGAAAATGCCGTGCCCTCGCGTGCGACGCCCGCGCTCTGGCGCGTCCACAATGGGACCAGCACGGTCTACCTCTTCGGTTCGCTGCACATCCTGCCGCCCGGCTACCGTTGGACCACGCCGGAAATCGAGCGCGCCATGAACGCGTCCGATCTCTTCATCTTCGAAGTTCCGGTCGATGAGAGCGCTCTGCAGGACCAAAAGGCATTCATCATCGAGCACGGGCTTCTGCCGCTGCGACAATCGCTGCGTGGCCTTCTGTCGGCCAATGAGTTCCAGGCCTATTCGGCGGTGCTGCGGCGCGCCGGATTGAAGCCCGAACTGTTCGAACATTATCGCCCCTGGCTCGCCGCGGTCATGGTGGGGCTTGCCTATTTGCACCGCGACGATCTGGTGTCGCTGAAGGGCGCCGATGACGACCTGATGGCCTATGCGCGCGACCACGGAAGGAAGCTGATCTATCTGGAAAGCATCCGTCAGCAGATGGAGCTGCTGACCGCAGGCGACGACAATGGGCATCTCAAAGCGCTGAAGAATCTCATCATGACCCTGCCGCAATCGCGCAATCAGGAAAAAGAGCTGTTCGAGACCTGGTCCAGCGGGGACGCGGCGCATTTTGCCGCGCTGCTCGACGGCTATTTCAAAGACCGTCCCGAGGCCAGGGAATTCCTCGTCGACCACCGTAACCGCGATTGGATGGATCCGCTGAAACAGGCCCTTACGCGGCCGGACGGCACCACGATGATGACCGTCGGCGCCGCCCATATCGGCGGCAATAACGGGCTTCTGATGCTGCTCTGCGGCGAAGGTTACGAGGTCGAGCGGGTGGCCGAGCGTGGGCAGGCCGCCGCCAAGGTCTGCGGCGCAGGGGCTTGAAGGCCGGCGGGCTAGCAGCCTTAACCGCATCAAATAAGGATATGCAGATTTCTTTATATCCTCCTTGCCCGACTCAAACCCGGCCCATGACCAAGCCGGACAAAAGCGACTACGCCGTCAAAGACATCGCGCTGGCCGAATGGGGCCGCAAGGAAATCGCCATCGCCGAGACCGAGATGCCCGGCTTGATGTCGACGCGCGAGGAGTTCGGGCCGAAGCAGCCGCTCCGCGGCGCGCGCATCGCCGGCTCGCTGCACATGACCATCCAGACCGCGGTCTTGATCGAGACGTTGAGCGCGCTTGGCGCGGATGTGCGCTGGTGCTCGTGCAACATCTATTCGACCCAGGATCATGCCGCCGCCGCGGTCGCCGCGGGCGGCACGCCGGTCTTCGCCTATAAGGGCGAGACGCTGAAGGAATATTGGGATTATTCGCGGCGCATCTTCGAATGGGGCGACGGCGGCACGCCGAACATGATCCTCGATGACGGCGGCGACGCGACCCTGTTCGTGCATCTCGGCCTGAAGGCGGAAAAGGGGGACAAGGGCTTCCTGCGCCATGCCGCCAACGAGGAGGAAGAGGTCCTCTTCGCCCTGATCGCGCGCACGCTGGATGAGAAGCCCGGCTGGTTCGCCGAGCTCGCCAAGAATATCCGCGGCGTCACCGAAGAAACCACCACCGGCGTGCACCGGCTCTATCAGATGCACAAGGACGGCAGCCTGCTCTTCCCCGCGATCAACGTGAACGATTCCGTCACCAAGTCGAAATTCGACAACCTCTACGGCTGCCGCGAGAGCCTGGTCGACGGCATCCGCCGCGGCACGGATGTGATGATGGCGGGCAAGGTGGCGATGGTGGCGGGTTTCGGCGATGTCGGCAAAGGCTCGGCGGCATCGCTACGCAATGCCGGCTGCCGCGTGATGATTTCCGAAATCGATCCGATCTGCGCTCTGCAGGCGGCGATGGAGGGTTATGAAGTCGTCACCATGGACGACGCCGCGCCGCGCGCCGATATCTTCGTCACCGCAACGGGCAATGTGGATGTCATCACCATCGATCATATGCGCCGGATGAAGGATCGCGCCATCGTCGCCAATATCGGTCATTTCGATTCCGAGATTCAGGTCGGCGCCTTACGCAATTGCAAATGGCACAATGTGAAGCCGCAGGTGGACGAGATCGAATTCCCCGACGGCCACCGCATCCTGCTGCTGTCGGAAGGACGGCTGGTGAATTTGGGCAACGCCATGGGCCATCCGAGCTTTGTGATGAGCGCGTCCTTCACCAATCAGACGCTGGCGCAGATGGAGATCTTCTGCAATCCGGGCAAATATCAGAAGCAGGTCTACACGCTGCCCAAGCATCTGGACGAGAAGGTGGCGCGGCTGCATCTGGCCAAGATCGGCGCCAAGCTGACGCAGATGAGCGACAAGCAATCCACCTATATCGGCGTGGCACAACAAGGCCCGTTCAAGCCGGACCATTACCGGTATTAGGAAGTAGGAAGGAATCACCCCTCGCCCGGCGCGCCAGTAGCGCACTTGCGTGCGCGGCGCGCCGCCCTCTCCCGCCAGGGGAGAGGAGAAAAACCTATTTTTTGAAGACGGCGTCGATGCCGGCCTGCGCGCACGCCCGATCATCGGTCGAGCCGCCGATGCCGATGCCGCCGGCGACCTGCCCGTCGATCAGAATCGGCAATCCGCCCGGCGAGAGAACGTAGTTCTGCGCGATGGCATTGACCGTCGCCACGAAGGGCCCGCGTGTGGTGGCGTTTTGGACATAGGCATCGTTCGGCTGGCCGGTGCGAACCGCGGCTTCCGCCTTCATCATGGCGGGCTTCACGGTGAACATCGGCGTGCCCTGCATGCGGTAGAAATAGAGCGGCGTCAGGGTCTCATCGAGCACCCAGACGCTGACATGCCAGCCCTTCGCCTTGGCAAAGGCTTCACAGCCTTCGGCGATTCTGCGGGCGGCATCCGCGCTGATGACTTTCTTGTCGATGACCATCTGCGCCGGGGCAGCGGTCGCGAACAAACCGGCGAAAACCACGGCGGAGACCAAGATTGCAGGTTTCATGACTTCGTTTCCCCTTGTGACACGTCGAACCCACCATAGCGCAGCTTGCGCGCCGGAACCGAGTTCATAAGAGCGAGATTCCCTGGCGTTGGCAGGACTGGCGCGCTTCCCGGCGACAGGCGCGCTTCGGCCGCGGACCGACGGCAAGACAGAATGAGGCCGCCACAGGGGTCCATTGACCCCAAAGCGTGTGGTGCGCTTCAGCGCCTCCAATGGTTTGGCGGGACTCACGAATTTGCTTTCCCACGACCTGTTGTTAATGAATCTACATTTAGAGATTTACACTTTTTTAACTACATTCCCTTGCGGAGCGCTTTCAGCCTCGTATCATCTTGATTCTTCAATGATTCGCCGTTTTTGGCGAACGGGGCAGCGGGCATGGGTCCCAGGGTGGGACAACACGGACAACGGCCCGACGGGGGGTGGAAACGGCATGGGACCGCCCTGTGGGGCCGCCTTGCCCCTATGGTCCTTCTGCCGCTGCTCGGGTTCTTCAGCCCCACGCCGGCCATGGCCGCCGATGCCGCAACCACTTCCGATTTCGTGCTGATCGCGATCGTATTCGCGGCGGCGTCCCTGGCGCTCGCGGGCGGCCTGTGGGGACTTTCCGAGCGGCAGGACAACCGCAACCTCAGGCGCACACTGCGCACGGCCACCGCAAAAGCCCGGGCGCTGCTATCGGCTCGCGATGCCTGGCTTTCGGCGGGGCGCGAGGCCCTGCTCGTCTGGACAACGGACAATGCGGAGTCCATCAGCTTCGGCAATGGCGCGCAATTGATGGAAGCCTGCCTGACCGGGCCGGATGCGCTGCAACTCTCCTCGGCCTTGGACGGACTGGCCGCGTACGGCACGCCGTTTGCCTTGAGCTGCCGCACGGCCGAGGGACGCAGGCTCGCGCTGCGCGGCCGCCCCTCCGGCGGTCATCTCGCTGTCTTCCTGGAACCGGAGGGACGCGATGCCGCCCATGGCCCCGATTTTCGCGGGGCGCTCGATGCGATGCCGGTGCCGGCGTGGATCCGCGGCAAGGATTTGTCGCTCGCTTTCGTCAACCGCGCCTTCCTCGCCGCGTCGGGCGAGACCGAGGATTCGGCGCTGGCCGCCAATCTCGCCTTTGACCGTTCGGAACGCGACCTGGCGGCGACCGCGCATGGCAACAGCGAGACAGTGGAGGCCAAGCGCTTTGCCACGCTTTCGGGGCAGCGCCGGGCTCTGGCGTTCACGCTCAACCCGCTCCCCGACGGGAGCGTCGCGGGCGCGGCCCTGGATGTCACCGGCGTGGCCGAGGCCGAAGCGCGCCTCCAGGCGCATATCGAGGCGCACGCCGACAGTCTGGACCGGGTCTCGACCGCGGTGGCGATCTATGGCCCCGATCGCAAATTGACGTTTTTCAATCGCGCCTATGTGCGTCTGTGGGGACTTCCGGAAAGCTGGCTCAAGACGCATCCCGCCTATGGCGACGTTCTCGACCGGCTGCGGGAGCTGCGCAAGCTGCCGGAGCAACCCGATTTCCGCGCCTGGAAACAGCAGCGGACGAAACTGTTCGAGCATCGCGACCAACATCCCGAAGAGCGCTGGCATCTTCCCAGCGGCCAGACCTTGCGGGTGATGGCCCAGCCGCATCCCTTTGGCGGGCTGATTTTCCTCTTCGAGGATATGAGCGATCAGCTGCGGCTGGAAAGCTCCTACAACACGCTGATCAAGGTGCAGAAGGCGACGCTCGATACGCTGCAGGAAGGGGTCGCGGTGTTCGGTCCGGACGGCCGGCTGAAGCTCCACAACGCCGCCTTCGCGCGCATCTGGTGGCTGGAGCCCGCCGACCTCATGGGCGAGCCGCATCTCAAACGCATCGCGGAAGCCTGCGCCGCCCGGTTCAGCGACGACGGTGCCTGGGGCGCGGTGATGGAGAGCGTCACCTCCGCGGCGCCGGAGCGAAACCGCGAATTGGGCGAGGTGGAGCGCTCGGACGGTTCGATCCTCTCGCTTTCCATTGCGCCTTTGCCGGACGGCGCGACGCTGGCGAGCTTTGTGGACATCACGGACCGTTTCCGCATCGAAGCGGCCTTGCGCGAACGGAACGACGCCTTGGAGGCGAGCGACAAGCTGAAATCGGAATTCGTCAAGCGCATGTCCTATGAGCTCCGCACGCCGCTGAATTCGATCATGGGCTTTGCCGAGATGCTGAAGGCGGGGACGGCGGGGCCCTTGAATCAGCGCCAGACGGAATATGCCGAAGCCGTGGTGATGTCCGCGAACGCCCTGCGCGACCTCGTCAACGATGTGCTGGATCTTTCAGAGATCGAGGCCGGTGCGATGCAGCTCGATCTCGAAAGACTCGATCTCTATCTGTTTCTGTTCGGCATGGCGGAACGCGCCCGCGAATCGGCGGCCAAGATCGGCCTCACGCTCAAGCTCGATTGCCGCGCCGAGGGTGGCCAATTCGTCGCCGATGGCCGGCGGCTGAGGCAGGTGGTGTTCAATCTGATCTCCAACGCGTTCAAATACACGCCGCGCGGCGGCACGGTCACGCTGGGCGGCGAAATCCATGGCGAGGACGTGCGGATCTTCGTTGCCGACACGGGGCCTGGCGTTCCACCCGAAATCATGCCTTTGGCCTTCGAGCGGTTTTCGGCCAAGGGGGGCGCGGTGGCGCGCGCCGGCGCCGGGCTGGGCCTGGCTCTGGTGCACCGCTTCATCGAATTGCACGATGGCTGGGTGGAACTGGAATCACATGCCGGCGAGGGAACCCGGGTCACCTGCCATTTGCCGCGCAGCCTCGGTCGCAGGAATCAGCCGCCCCCGGCCGATCGGCAAGCTCGCGCTTAATCGGCTTTTTCGCTAAAAGCTCCATCGCTGGCAATCGTCAAGTCGGGAGCAACCTATGACCTTGCGCAAATTCATCATCGAACGCGAAATAATTCCGAAAATCGGCAGCGCGGACCGCGAGCAGCTTCGCGGCGCCGCCGCCAAGTCGAACGGCGTGCTGCGCGAGCTCGGCCCGGATATCCAGTGGCTGGAAAGCTATGTCGCCGACGACAAGACGTTCTGCGTCTATCTCGCCTCGAATGAAGGCATGATCCGCAAACATGCGGAGATGAGCGGCTTTACGGCGACCAAGATCACCGAGATCCGCAAGATGATCGATCCGACGACGGAGGGAGCGGATTAGACCCGCGCTTCACTCCTGTCATTCCCGCGAAAGCGGGAATCCGGTAGTCGCACGCAGCGTCGGATGCCCGCCTGCGCGGGCATGACAATAGTGTAACTTAGTGCTGGTCTTTGGGGGTGCGGACGATGAGGCCATCGAGCGCCGGCGTGACCTTGATCTGGCACGAGAGCCGGCTGTTGGGTTTCAGCTCCTGGGCGAAATCCAGCATCTGCTCTTCCATGTCCTGGCGCGGAGCGAGCTTGGGCAGCCATTCCGGATCGACATAGACGTGACATGTCGCGCAAGCGCAGGCGCCGCCGCAATCCGCGTCGATGCCAGGAATGCGATTCTTCACCGCCCCCTCCATCACGGTCCAGCCGACAGGGACCTCGGCGGTGTGCACTTTGCCATTGTGTTCGATGTAGGTGATCTTCGGCATCAATTTCCGTTCCAAACTTCAGGCCAAGGATTTGGCCGGCACGCTGACATCCGCAATGCGCTCGGGCGCGATCACGGCGCGCGCCGCGATCAGCCTGCGTCCGACGATATAATCGGGCGCTGCATTCACCGCTTCGACCGCCGCCACGACGCCGTCGCGCAGGTGGAAGACGGAGAATTTACGGCTGTCCGGATTGCCCCGTAGCACGGTCGTATCGCCCGGATGGGCAAGCCCTGCGATCTGCAGCTTCAAATCATATTGATCGGACCAGAACCACGGCACCTCGCGATAGGCGAGCGGCTTTCCGAGCATGGCAAGCGCCGCGTGTTTCGCCTGGTCGATGGCGTTCTGCACCGATTCCAGCCGCACGCGGCCGCCCGCAAAACCGGGATGGCTGGTGCAGTCGCCGGCAGCGAAAATATCGGGATCGGAAGTGACCCCGTATTCGTCGACGGCAATGCCATTGTCGCAAGCGAGCCCCGCCGCCTTGGCCAGTTCGCAATTGGGTACGACGCCGATGCCGGCGAGAATGAAATCTGCCGCCACCCGTCCCCGATTCGTCGACACGCCTTCGGCACGCGCGTCCCCGTCGAACCGTTCGGCCATCGCGCCCAAAACGAACTCGACCCCATTGTCGCGGTGGGTTTTTTCATAAAAGGCGGAGATCTGCGGCGAGGCGGCCCGCACCATGACGCGATCCGCCGCTTCGATCACGGTGACTTTGAGTCCACGCTTGACGGCGACCGCTGCGACTTCGAGTCCGATATAGCCGCCGCCCACGACGGCGAGGCGCGTTCCGGGTTGGAAATGTTGCCTCAGCGCGTCGACGTCGGCGATGCCGCGCAGATAATAGACGCCGGGAAGCCCCGCGCCTGGAACCGGCAGTGTGCGCACCCTCGCGCCGGTCGTAAGCAAGAGCCGGTCATAGGGAAGCCTTGTCCCGTCGGAAAGACGCACGGTTTTCTTTTGACGGTCGATCGCGTCCACAGGCGCGGAAAGGCGCAGATCGCAGGCGGCCTCCGCATAGAACGCGTCGGGCTTCAAAAACAGCCGCTCGCGCGCGAAATCGCCTGCGAGATAGGCTTTGGACAAAGGCGGGCGCTGATAGGGCGCAAAACCCTCGTCGCCAATCAGGCTAAGCGCACCGGCGAATCCTTCAGCCCTGAGCGTGGCTATGGCCTGTGCGCCCGCCTGACCCGCGCCGATGATGACAATCCGCTCTACCATGCCTGGGATAGCTAAGTGTGGCAGGCGCGGTTAGCACGCGTGGCGGGCCGGGGCAATCGAGCAAAATGCCGGATTCCCACGCGCAATGCCGCGTTGAGCCGGGAGGGAGCGCAAGTTACAACCGTCCCGTGGCGGGATTCGAGATACGCTTGACGCTGAGGGACGAGGCCGCGACGGCGGAATTGGGAGCACGCATCGCGGCCGCGCTCGCGCCCGGTCACGTGATCGCCCTTTCCGGCGAGCTCGGAGCGGGCAAAACCGCGCTGGCGCGGGCCATTTTGCGCGGTTTAGGGGTAGATGGGCATGTCCCCAGCCCCACTTTCACCCTAGTCCAGGCTTATGAAACGCCGGGCCTCACGCTCCACCATTTCGATTTTTACCGAATCGAGAGGGCTAGCGAGCTATCCGAATTGGGCCTGGACGATGCGCTTGAAGGGGGTGCTGTTTTGATCGAATGGCCGGAACGGGGGATGCCCGACTATCTGACTGCGGACGCGTTGAAGATCACCCTTGAGCCCACGGGCGAGACCACGCGCGAGGCGCGGATCTCGGGGCCTGAGCGCTGGCGCGACGCTTTTGGCGGAGCGATGCCATGAGAGCCGTCACCTCGCGGAAGGACGCGATGGCCGCGTTTCTGTCCGATTCGGGATGGGGCGCGGCCGAGCTGCGGCCTTTGCCGGGCGATGCGTCGACCCGTCACTACATCCGGCTTCATCTGGGCACGCGCACGGCGATGCTGATGGACCAGCCCGGTACGGCCGAAGCCCCGGCGGCTCGAGCGGATGCAACGCCGGAGCAACGCCGGGCCCTGGGCTACAACGCGCTCGCGCGCTTGGCCGGCGCAGACTGCGCCCGCTTCGTCGCTGCGTCGCGTTATCTGCGCAAATGTGGGCTTGCCGCTCCCGATATCTATGCCGCCGACACGGCGCAGGGATTCCTGCTGCTCGAGGACCTCGGAATTGCTCTTTATACGGACATACTGGCCGATGGCGGCGATGAGCGGGTGCTCTACGAAGGTGCGATCGACGGGTTGGTGAGGCTCCATGCCGACCCCGCCCCCGCGATGCTCGCGCCGGACAAGCCGTTGTTCGCCTACGACGAAACCGCGCTCCTCGCCGAGGTGGACCTGTTGACCGAATGGTTCTTCCCGGCAGCGCTGGGACATGCGGCAGACTCCTCGGCCATCGCGGAGCATCGCGCGTTGTGGCGCGAGGCGCTGGAAGGAATCGCCGGCGGCACGCCCGTCTTCGTGCACCGCGACTATCACGCGCAGAACCTGCTGTGGCGCGGGGACCGTTCCGGCTTGGCCCGAATCGGTATGATCGATTTCCAGGACGCCTTGGCGGGATCGCCGGCTTACGATCTGGTCTCGCTGCTGGAGGACGCCAGGCGCGATGTCGCTACCGAGCTCGCCGATGATATGATGGAGCGCTATCTTGCGAAAAGCCGTGCTCACGGCGCCACCTTGGACGGTGAGCGCTTTCGCGCCGAAGCGGCGCTGCTCGCCGCGCAACGCAACGCGAAGATCATCGGCATCTTCGCGCGGCTCGCCAAGCGCGACGGCAAGGCCCGGTATCTCTCGCACCTGCCGCGCGTCTGGGGCTATATCGAGCAGGACCTGTCTCATCCGGGGCTTCGAGGGTTGAAGCAATGGTACGACCGCAACATTCCGAGCGGGGTACGCGGAGTCCTAGACATCCATGCGGGGGCCGCAGCGTGACTCTACCGACGCGCGCGATGGTGATGGCCGCCGGGTTGGGCACGCGGATGGCGCCGCTCACCCTGGAGCGGCCGAAGCCGCTCATCCCGCTGAACGGCAAGCCGCTGATCGATCACGTCATCGACCGACTGGTGGGAGGCGGCGTGAATTTCATCGTCGTCAACGTGCATTACAAGGCCGAACAGCTGATCGCGCATCTGGAGAAGCGCCGCGCCCGCGAAAAGAATGTCGAGCTGGTCATCTCCAATGAAACCGATGCTATCCTCGATACCGGCGGCGGCATCGCCAAAGCGCTTGCCCTGTTCGGCGGCGAGCCGTTCTTCACCTACAATTCGGATTCGGTTTGGGTCGAGGGCATGGGCTCCGCGCTGGCGCGCATGAGGGCGCGGTGGAATCCTGAGACCATGGATGCACTGATGCTTCTGGCGCCTTGCGCCACCTCGATCGGATATGACGGCCGCGGCGATTTCCAAATGGACCCATGGGGCAGCTTGAAACGCCGCGCCGAGATGAACCTGGCGCCTTTCGTTTGGACGGGACTGCAGATTCTCCACCCCCGCCTGTTCGACACCGCGCCGAAGGGACGTTTCTCGATCAATCGTCTGTGGGACGAGGCGATCGAGAAGGAGCGGCTCGTCGGAGTCCGTCTCGACGGGGTATGGATCCATGTCGGTACGCCCCAGGGTCTCGAGGAAGCCGAAGCCTTTCTTCACGATCTCGCCCGCGAACCTTGATGGCGCCGGCGCGGCCGCACATCTTCACGATTCCGTCCGGTATCCCCTTCGCACGCGCGCTCAGCGAAGGGGTGATTGCGCGCAGCGGTTCCGATCCGCTGCTCCTGGCCGATGCCTTGGTGCTGGTGCCGACGCGGCGCGCGGCGCGCTCCTTGCGCGAAATCTTCGCCGATGCGCTGGGCGGGGCGGCGCTGCTGCCGCGCATCCGCGCGCTCGGCGATATCGACGACGAAGACCAGCTTTTTGATACGTCCACGGATGATCTGGACAGTGTCGGGGTAGCACCGCTGCGCCGGCGGCTGCTGCTCGCCTCGCTGGTGCGGCGCTGGGGCGAGGCGAAAGACGCGCCCGTTCCTTTCACGCAATGCCTGGCTTATGCGGGCGAGCTCGCGCGCTTCCTGGACGAGGTGGTCACCCAGAATGCCGATCTCGCCAGGCTCAAGACGCTCGCTGCCGATTCCATGGCCGGGCATTGGAACGAAGTGGTGCAATTCCTGGAAATCGTGGCTGTGCAATGGCCGCTTCTCCTGCGCGAGGAAGGCAAAGAGGAACCCGCCGCCGCTCGCGATGCGAGATTGCGCGCGCTGGGCGCCGAGCTCGCGAGAAACCCGCCGCGCGCTCCCGTGATCGCCGCGGGCTCGACGGGCTCCATCCCGGCGACGGTGGAGCTTCTGAACATCATCGCGCATCTGCCAACCGGCGCGGTGGTGCTTCCCGGCCTCGACAGTGACCTCGACGGACCAAGCTGGAAGGAGCTTGAACCCGCGCATGCGCAGTTCGGGTTGCGGCAGTTGCTGACCCACATGGGCGTGGAGCGCGAGGATGTGGCTTTGTGGTCGCCGCTGCCGAACGCGTATCGGGCGCGGGCGCAGCGCGTGCGTTTCCTGAGCGAAGCGTTGCGGCCGCCGCCGACCACCGATGTCTGGCGCGATCTGGTGGAGAAGAGCGGACGCGATCTTGCGCCCGCCCTGGAAAACTTCGCGCTTATCGAAGCGCAGAACCCGCGCGAGGAAGCGCTGGTGATCGCCTGCGCTTTGCGTGAGGCCTTGGAGACCAAGGGCCGCAGCGCCGCGCTGGTCACGCCCGACCGCGCGCTTGCACGAAGGGTCGCCGCGGAACTCACCCGCTGGGATATGACAATCGATGATTCCGCGGGAGAAAAACTGTCGCGCACCCCGCCGGGCGCGTTCCTTGCGCTGGCCGCGCGTGCCGCGGCGGAGCGTTTCGCGCCGGTCCCGCTGCTCGCGCTTCTGAAGCACCCGTTCGCGGCGGGCGGCGAAGGGCGCTCCCAATTCCGGCGCAATGTGCGCGCGCTCGAACGCGCGGCGCTGCGGGGATTGCGTCCCGATCCGGGCCTCTCGGGGATCGCGGTCCGGCTGAAAAATGTCAACGCGCCTTTCGCCCTTCAGAATTGGTTCGCCAAGCTTAGCCATCTGCTCGAACCTTTCGGACAGGCGATGACCGCCAAAGATGCGAGCCTCGGCGAACTTGCGCAGGCGCACGGCATGCTCGCCGAAGCGCTCGCCGCGACGGATACCGAAGAGGGGGCCAACACGCTCTGGCGCGGGGTGGCCGGCGAAGCGGCGGCCAATCTGCTGCAGGAGCTCGTCCGCGAAGGCGCCGGCATCACGCTGGCCCCTGCCCGCGATTACGCCGATTCTTGGCGCGAGCTCGCCGAGCTGCGCGCCGTGCGGCCGCGCTACAATCTTCATCCGCGGCTGGCCATTCTGGGACCGCTCGAAGCGCGGCTCCTGGATTTCGACCTCGTCATTCTGTCCGGGCTCAATGAAGGGCAATGGCCGGCCGAAGCGGCGACCGATCCCTGGCTGTCGCGGCCGATGCGCGAGAGTCTCGGGCTTGATGCGCCGGAGCGGCGCATCGGGCTGGCGGCGCATGATTTCGCAGGGTTGGCCGCCTTGCCGGCGGTGCTCCTCACCCGATCGCTGAAGGAGAACGGCGCGCCGACGGTGGCCTCGCGCTGGCTGCTGCGCATCAAGCAATTGGCGAAGGGCCTGAGACTCGAACCTGCGCTCAATCGGCGCAACGAGCTGCTGGCCTGGGCGCGCGCACTCGATGAGGGGAAACACGAGATGCGCGCGGCCCGTCCCGCGCCCTGCCCGCCGGTCGCCGCGCGCCCGCGAACGCTCTCGGTCACGGAGATCGAAACCTGGCTGCGCGATCCCTACGCGATCTATGCCAAGCACGTGCTTCGCCTGCGGCCACTCGACCCGATCGACGAGGAGCCCGGCCCGCGCCAACGCGGGAACGCCATTCACGCCGCGCTGGAACGCTTCCTCAACGCGTTTCCCACCGCGCTGCCGCCCGATGCGATGGAGCATCTGCTTCGTCTCGGAAGAGAGGCGTTCGCGGAAAGTGGCGCCACGCATTCCGTCCTCGCGCTGTGGTCCCCGCGGTTCGAGCGCGCCGCGCGCTGGTTCCTTGCCTATGAGAGAGATCGCCGGCGCGGAATCGCGAAGAGCTGGGTCGAAATGAAAGGCAGCTTGGAAATTGGCGCGCGGGAAAAATTTATCCTGAGGGGCCGCGCGGATCGCATCGATTTCTTCCCGGACGGAGCCGCCTCGCTGCTCGACTACAAGACCGGACGCGTGCCCACCGACAAGCAGATCAAGCAGCTTCTGAGCCCGCAGCTTCCGCTGGAAGGCGCCATGCTGTTGGAAGGCGCGCTGGGCGAGTCCCGCGCCGCCTCTTTGCGCGAATTCATCCACATCCGGCTCACCGGCAGCGAACCGCCGGGACGGGAATGCATCGCCGAATTGGATGCCAATGCGGTAGCGGCCGACGCGATCGCCCGCCTCACCGCGCGTGTCGACCGCTATGACAATCCGGCACAGCCCTATCGTTCACGCGAAATGCCGTTCCGCATGAGCGATGAAGGCGATTACGACCATCTGGCGCGGGTGCGCGAATGGACGCTCGAAGAAAGGCTTGACGAGTGAGCGCGTCGCCACAAGAAGCGACCGATCCGCGCGCTTCGGCCTGGGTGTCCGCCAATGCGGGCGCGGGCAAGACCTATCTGCTCACCGATCG
>WNFL01408418.1_pt2 | contig 16212 bp, 15 predicted proteins | sample 5400361 | NCBI WGS metagenome assembly WNFL01 (sample SAMN13153351, study PRJNA577476) | soil metagenome | isolation source: 40 cm soil on Douglas fir-dominated hillslope | place: USA:California | collected 2013-09-17 | reverse complement strand
CGCGGTCCGGATGTTCGGGTACGGCTCGCTGGCCGTGATCCTCGTGCTGTTCCTCTCGGCGGCCGGCTTCGATGGCGGCGCGATCGGCCTGCTGCTCAGCCTGACGCTCGTCGGCGACACGGTCGTCAGCCTGTGGCTCACGACGCACGCCGACCGCATCGGGCGGCGTCGGACGCTCGTCGTCGGCGCCCTCCTCATGGTCGCCGCGGGCGTCGTCTTCGCCTCGGGGACGGCCTTCGTGATCCTCGTCATCGCCGCGACGATCGGCGTCCTCAGCCCGTCCGGCAACGAGGTCGGGCCGTTCCTCGCGGTCGAGCAGGCCTCGCTCAGCCAGGTCTCCGACGAGAAGCGCCGGACGAGCATCTTCGCCTGGTACAACCTGACCGGCTCCGTCGCGACCGCGGTCGGCGCGCTCGTGACCGGCCTCGCGGTGAGCTTCCTCCGCGGCGGGATGTCGATGTCGGAGCTGACGGCCGACCGGGTCGTCCTGCTCGGCTATGCGGTCGTCGGGCTCGTGCTCATCCCGCTGTTCCTGGCGGTCTCACCCGCGGTCGAGGTCCCGCCGGTCGACACGTCGATCGCCCGGCGGCTCGGGCTCCACAGGTCGAGGGGGATCGTCTTCCGGCTGGCGGCGCTCTTCTCGCTCGATGCCTTCGCCGGTGGCTTCGTCATCCAGAGCCTGCTCGCGTTCTGGTTCCACACCCGATACGGCGTCGACGAGGCGGTCCTCGGCGCGATCTTCTTCGGGGCGAACATCCTCGCCGCCGTCTCGGCCCTGTCCGCGGCCGCGATCGCCCGCCGGATCGGGCTGATCAACACGATGGTGTTCACGCACCTGCCGTCGAACGTGCTGCTGATCCTCGTGCCGCTCATGCCGAGCCTGCCGCTCGCGATCCTCGTCCTTCTTGCCCGGTTCTCGATCAGCCAGATGGATGTTCCGACCCGCCAGAGCTACACGATCTCGGTCGTCGATCCCGACGAGCGTTCGGCTGCGGCCGGCGTCACCGGAGTCGCGCGGACGACGGGTGCCGCGATCAGCCCGCTCATTGCCGCGCCGCTGATGGTCGTGCCGGCGCTCGCCGCCGTGCCGTTCTTCATCGCCGGCGGCCTGAAGATCGTCTACGACCTGCTGCTCTATCGCGCCTTCCGGGCCCGGCCGGCGCCAGAGGAGACGAAGCGGTGAGCGCCCGGCGAGCGCCGGGGCAGATGATCCAGGCCGCGGCCGACGAGAACCTGCTCGTGGCGTTTGGGCTTCTGGTCCCGCATGCGGTCTCGCCCGCCGCCGGGACCGCGACGTTCGGTGGAGCGGTCGCCGTCGCAACGGGGACGCGCTTGCCGTTCTTCAACCCGGTGATCGTCGTCGGACGCCATGTGGAGCCTGGCGATGTCCGCGCCGCGGTCGAGTGGACGCGAGCGCGCGGGTTCCAGCCCTCGATCCAGGTCCGGGAGGACCTCGATTCCGTCGTCGTACCCGTCGCGGCCGAGTTGGGCCTGGCGCCCGATCCCTGGTTGATGCCCGGCCTCGTCCTCGACCCGATGGCGGATCCGATCCCGGCCGGGCCTGCCGAGCTCGAGCTGGTCGTCGTGCGAGAGGACGAGGATCTCGGGGCCTGGTACGCGGCGGCCGGCGAGGGGATGCGGGAGCTCATCCCGCCGACGTTCGCCTTCGACCCGGCAGTCCGCCTCGTCGTCGGTAGGGTCGAGGGGCGACCGGTCTGCCATTCGATCGTCGTTGGCAGCTCGAAGGCGCTCGGGATCTATTCGGTCGGAACGAGCAAGGACGTCCGGCGGCGGGGCTACGGTCGAGCGGTCACCTGGGCGGCAATCGAGGCCGGTCGGGACGCGTGGGGCACCAGGTCGGTCATTCTCCAGAGCAGCGAGATGGGCGACCCCGTGTATCGCGCGATGGGCTTCGTCGAGGTGTGCCGATACGTGATCTACGCGCCGCCCTCGGGCTGATCGTTGCGGCGCCAGCCCGGGCGACCCGCCCGCCACCAGATGAAGACGGCTGGAGGGCGTGACGGATGTCCTCCCAGCGCGCGCCGAGCTGGGCGCCGGCCCAGACGAGGAGGATCGACCACAGCAACGCGCCGGCCGTCGAGAACGCGATGAAGGTCCCCAGTGGCATCCGGGCGACGCCTGCCGGGAACGAGATGAACGTCCGGACGATCGGCAGGAGGCGGCTGAAGAACGCGGTCGCGGGACCGTAGCGGGCGAAAAAGCGATCCGCGGTCTCCAGCTCGTGCGGCCGGATGAGCAGGTAGCGTCCCCAGCGCTCGAGGAATGGCCGGCCGCCCCAAGCGCCGATCGCGTAGCCGATGAGCGAGCCGATCGTGTTTCCGATCGTCGCGGCCACGACGACGATCCAGAACGACCAGGCTCCGTGGGTCAGCGGCTCGATCTGGTTCGGGTCTGAGACGAGGAACCCGGCGTACGGGAGGATCAGCTCCGAGGGCAGCGGCACCATCGCCGACTCGATCGCCATCGCGACCGTCACGCCGAGGTAGCCGACCGCGCCGTACAGCCCGTTCAGGAACGGGATGACGATCGTATCGATGAACGCGAGCAAGCCGCCTCCGCGAGCGCGTGGGGGAACGGACCCGAGGGTAGCGACTATCCTCCCCCCGTGACCGACGCCCAGGTGGTCCTGACCGGCTCGGACCTGACCATCGCCGAGGTCGAGGCCGTCGCGCGCCACGGCGCCGCGGTGAGCATCCACCCGAACGCCCGCCAGCGGATGGAGCGGTCCCGCGCCGTCATCGAGCAGCTCGTGGCGGACCAGGCGGTCGTGTACGGCGTGACGACCGGCGTCGGTGCGCTCGCGGATCGAACCATTCCCACCGCGGATGTCGAGCAGCTCCAGGAGTCGCTGCTCCTGAGCCACGCCGCGGGGGTGGGCAAGCCGCTCCCGCGAGACGTCGTCCGGGCGATGCTGCTGCTGCGGGCCAACACCTTCGGCCTCGGCTACTCCGGCGTGCGGCCGATCGTGGCCGAGCGTCTCGTCGACCTGCTCCGGCTCGGGATCCATCCCGTCGTGCCGGCCCAGGGATCCGTCGGCGCGTCGGGCGACCTCGCGCCGCTCGCCCACCTGAGCTTGCCGCTGATCGGCCGCGGCAACGTCGAGCGCGGCGGCCAGGTGATGCCGGCGCTGGCCGCACTCGAGGAAGCCGGGCTCAAACCCCTGGCCCTCGGCCCGAAGGAAGGCCTGGCGCTCCTGAACGGCACACAGCTCATGACCGCGCTCGGGGCGCTCGTGCTGGCCGACGCCGACCGGCTCGTTCGAACGGCGAACGTCGCCGCGGCGATGAGCGTCGAGGCGCTCCTCGGGACCGACGTCGCGTTCGCCGAGGCGTACCAGCTCGCTCGGCCGCATCCCGGTCAGGCGGCCGTCGCGGCCGAGCTGCGCTGGCTCCTGCGCCACAGCGGCCTGCAGCGCTACCACCACGGCTCGCCGCACAAGGTCCAGGACCCGTACTCGCTCCGCTGCGTGCCCCAGGTCCATGGCGCGGTCCGGGACACCCTCGACTACCTCCGGCGGGTTCTCGCGATCGAGATGAACTCGGCGACCGACAACCCGCTCGTGTTCCCCGAAGGTGGCGGTGTTGACGCCCACGCGAGCGCGACCGGCGGCGGGCTGGTCATCTCGGGCGGCAATTTCCACGGCGAGCCGATTGCGATCGGCCTCGACGTCGCGAAGCTCGGGCTGGCCGAGCTCGGGTCCATCAGCGAGCGACGGACCGCGCAGCTCGTCGACCCCCGCTTGAACGGTGGCCTGCCCGCGTTCCTCGGGACGGGCTCGGGGCTCGAGAGCGGGCTCATGGTCCTCCAGTACACCGCCGCGGCGCTCGTTTCGGAGAACAAGGTCCTCGCCCATCCCGCGAGCGTCGACTCGATCCCGACGAGCGCGAACCAGGAAGACCACGTCTCGATGGGCCCGATCGCCGGGCGCCACGCCCGGATGGTCCTCGACCACGTCGCGACCGTGATCGCGATCGAGCTCCTGTGCGCGGCGCGCGCGCTCGACCTGCGGCTGTTCAATACCGGCGGCACGATCCATCCCGGCGAGGGCGTCGGGGAGGCGCACAAGCGGCTCCGGAAGGTCGTCCCGGCCTGGACCGGCGATCGCGAGCCCGGCCCCGATCTCGAAGCCGCGATCCAGCTGGTCGAGTCCGGTGCGCTCGCCGACCTGGCGGTGCCGGTCGACCGGCGCAGCTGACACGCCGAACCGCACGATGAGCGAGATCCGGATCGTGGACATCATCGACCGAGCGGGGGACGACCGAATCCCGCCCTGCGCAGACAAAGGCTTCGATCACCGATCGTGCGACTACTGGGAGGACGACCGGCGCGGGTCGAAGGCCATCCGGCTGTCGTGGCTCGAGGGGCCGGCGACGGGCGATGCGCCGCGTGGGCCTGGCGCCGACAACCCGTTCGCGCCGACGAGCGGGCCCGGGTTCAACCCATTCGACCCGCGGGCGAGGGCCGGGAGCGGGGCGGGCTCCGGGGTGGCGAACCCGTTCGGCGACGACGACGGCGACGACAAGCCCGAGAACCCCTTCGCGCCACGGCGAGCGCCGCGGCCGAGCGTCGGTGGGGATGCCCCGCGGAAGCTCCAGCTGCTGGGCCGCGGGCTCGGCGTCTTCGGCAGCTACGCGAAGGTCCTCGAGGTCGATGGCGAGCCCGCCGCGTACTGCCAGTTCGGGCCGCTCTCGGCGTACCCGCGAGCCCAACGCGTCCGTGACCTGTACCGCCAGCTGCCGACCTCGCCGCTCCCGGCGGTCATCACCTGCATCGCGTCGACCGCCGCGGCTCGCGGCCAGGGCCGAGCGAAGGAGCTCGTGCTCGCGGTCGCGGAGGACCTCGCCGGGCGCGGCTTCTCGGCGATCGAGGCGTATCCGGAGCCCGGCACGCGACCCGACGCGACGAGCGCCGCGACGCCCGAGTTCTGGGTCGGCTGTGGCTTCGAGATCGCCGTCGACGACGAGCGCTTCCCCGTCGTGCGGCGCGAGCTGTGAGGCGCCTGGCGGCGGCACTCGTGGTCGTCGCCCTCTTCGCGCTCACGGCCTGTTCGACCCTGCCGGTGGCCTCGAGCTCAGCGCCAGCAGGCAGCTTCGGGCCGCCCGCCAGCGGGGGCGCGATCGGCAGCGTGACCCCGGTCACGATCGACACCACCCTGCTCGCGGTCCTGCCCCGCGAGGTGAGCTCGATCCCGGTCATCGAATCGCCCGAGGGCGAGGCCGACGCGCAAGCCGACGCGGTCCTCCCGACGATCGCCACCGCGGCCGTCGCGGCCGTTGCCGTCAACGCGGCCTCGAACGACCTCGTCTATGTCCTCGTCGTCCGCCTCCGACCAGACGTCCTCACGGCCGACCGCTATCGCGATTGGCGTGACTCGTACGACGAGGGTGCCTGTCTCGGGGTCAGCAGGGTCGTCGGCCATGCCGAGGTCAACATCGGCGTTCACAAGGTCTTCATCGGGACCTGCGCGAACGGCCTTCGGACGTATCACACGTGGCTCGAGGACAAGGCGATCCTCATCTCGGCGTCATCCACCGGCACCCGGGAGTTCGGCGTCCTCCTGTTCGGGACCCTGCGGACGTGACACGGAGCGCCGGCGCATCCGGCGACGCGCTCCCCGGCGCCCGACCCGTGCGGGCGCCGCGCGGCACGGAGCTGTCGTGCCGTGGCTGGCAGCAGGAGGCGGTCCTCCGGATGCTCATGAACAACCTCGATCCGGAGGTCGCCGAGAACCCGGATGCGCTCGTCGTCTACGGGGGCACGGGTCGCGCCGCCCGTTCCTGGGCCGCCTTCGACGCGATCGTCCGCGAGCTCCGACGGCTCGGTGACGACGAGACGCTGCTCGTCCAGAGCGGCAAGCCCGTCGGTGTCGTCCGAACCCACGAATGGGCGCCGCGGGTGCTCATTGCGAACTCGAATCTCGTCGGCAAGTGGGCGACATGGGACGTGTTCCGTGCGCTCGAGAAGGCCGGCCTGATGATGTACGGCCAGATGACCGCAGGCTCGTGGATCTACATCGGGACCCAGGGGATCCTGCAGGGCACGTACGAGACATTCGCGGAGCTCGCGCGGCGGCACTTTGGCGGAACCCTGAAGGGACGGATCGTCCTCACCGCGGGGCTCGGCGGGATGGGCGGCGCCCAGCCGCTGGCGGTCACGATGAACGGCGGCGTGTGCCTCGCGATCGAGGTCGATCCGGCTCGCGCCGAGCGGCGCCACGCGATCGGCTACGTCGACGACCTGACCGACGACCCAGTCGTGGCGCTCGCGGCTGCCCGCGCCGCCGCGGCGCGCGGCGAATCTCGCTCGATCGCCCTCGTCGGCAACGCCGCCGAGATCGAGCCCGCCTGGGCGAAGGCCGGCGAGCGGTTCGATGTCGTCACCGACCAGACCTCGGCCCACGACGCGCTCGTCGGCTACGTCCCGGCCGAGATCTCGCTCGACGACGCCCGAACCCTGCGGGAGACCCAACCGACCGAGTACGCCCGCCGCTCGATGGCCTCGATGGCCGATCATGTCCGTGCGATCCTCGCGTTCAAGGCGGCCGGCGCGATCGCGTTCGACTACGGCAACAACCTCCGAGCCCAGGCCGAGGCGGCCGGCGCCACCGACGCGTTCGACTACCCGGGCTTCGTGCCGGCCTACATCCGACCCCAGTTCGAGGAGGGCCGCGGGCCGTTCCGGTGGGTCGCGTTGTCGGGCGACCCGGCCGACATCCTGCGGACCGATCGGGCGATCCTCGAGCTCTTCCCCGACGACGAAGGGCTCCGGCGCTGGATCACGCTCGCCGAGGAGAAGGTCCCGTTCCAGGGCCTGCCGGCCCGGATCTGCTGGCTCGGCTACGGCGAGCGGGCGAAGGCCGGGCTCGCGTTCAACGAGCTGGTCCGGACCGGCGAGGTCTCGGCCCCAATCGTCATCGGCCGGGACCACCTCGACTCGGGCTCGGTCGCGTCACCGAATCGCGAGACGGAGGCGATGAAGGACGGCTCCGATGCGGTCGCGGACTGGCCGCTCCTGAACGCGCTCGTGAATACAGCCGCCGGTGGCGGTGTGGGAATCGGGTACTCACAGCACGCGGGCATGGTCGTCGTCGCCGACGGCACGGACCTCGCCGCCCAGAAGCTCGAGCGTGTCCTCACGACCGACCCGGCGATGGGCGTGATGCGCCACGCCGACGCGGGCTATGAGCACGCGCAGGAGATCGCCCGCGACCGAGGCGTCCGGATCCCGATGCGGGAGGTACCCGAGAAGCCGCTGACGCCGTGACCGTATGGCAGCGGCTCGCGGGGTCGTTGGCGTCCGTCCTGCTGGCGTCCGGATGCACGGGAGCCCCAATGACCCTGGACGGGGTGACCATGCTTCGGCACGGGATGCTGACAGGTAGCCCAGCCGCTCTGAACGCCGGCGCAATCGACTTTTCGACCGGTTGCGTCACCCTGGACCAAGGGGGCGACGGCGGCGTCAGCTACGTCGTGATTTGGCCCCCGCAAGCGCGCCTCGACAACTCTGGTGGCACCTTGAAGGTGATCGTCGATGACGCGGTGCTCGTGGCGGGAGATCGGGTCAAGATCGGCGGAGGCGAATACAAGAGGAGTGGCGCCGTGGAGGGGATAGACGTATCGACGAGTCCGGCGCCCGTGCGATCGGGCTCGACGGCTTCCGGCATCTCGCGGAGGCGGCGGACGGACGAGAGCGCGACCGGGACGAAGGTCAGGAGCGAGCCGAGCGCGCCGACCCAGATCGTGTTGTGGAGGCCGATCGCGCCGCCGAGGATCCCGCCGACCAGCGAGCCGAGCGGGATCGTGCTCCAGGAGATGAAGCGCATCGTCGCGTTCGTCCGGCCGCGCATCGCGAGCGGCGTGATCGCCTGGCGGAGGCTCACCGCGTTCACGTTCCAGAAGACGCCGAAGAACCCGAGCGCCGTGATCGTCGTCGTCAGCCCGGCGAACAGGAGCGCGTCGGGCGCCGCGGCAACGGGGATCCAGGAGACGCTCTCGCCGATCGCAGCCAGAAGGATCGTTGGACCGACGCCCAGCCACTTCGTGACCCGCGCGGCGATGAGCGCCCCGCCGATGATGCCGATCGAGCCGATCGTGAACGCGAACCCGATGAGTGCCACCGGGAAGCCGCGCTCGGTGACGAGGTGGAGGATGAGGATCGAGTCGGCGATCGTGCCGAACAGGTAGCCGGCGGCGATCGAGAGCGCGAGCGCGCGGAGCCAGCGATGGCCGCCGACGTAGCGCAGCCCGACCACGATGTCCACTCGCATCGACGGGCGGGGCCCGGTCGGCTCGTCGTGCGGCGCGACGGCCGGCTCCGGCCGCCGGATCCACAGCACGAAGATCGCCGACCAGAGGTAGCTCAGCGCGTCGATCACGATCGCGAAGGGCGCCTGAAATAACCCGATGAGAAGCCCTGCCGCGCCCGGCCCGAGGCGTTGCGACGACGTCCGAGTCAGTTCGAGCTTCGCGTTGCCATCGACGAGCTGGTTGCGCTCGATGATCGACGGCAGGTAGCTCTGCCACGAGACATCAAAGAAGACCGCCAGGCAGCCGTTCAAGAAGACGACGACGTAGAGCTGCCAGATCGTCAGCGCGTCGAAGGCGAACGCGACCGGGATCGAGAGGAGGCTGATCGCCCGGGCGAGGTCGGTCACGATGAGGATCGGCCGGCGCCGGAGGCGATCGACCCAGACGCCCGCCGGGAGGCTGAGGATGACGAACGGGATGAACTCGATCGTCGTCAGCAGGCCGAACTCGAGGGCCGACACACGCAGGAAGGTCGCGGCGACGATCGGCACGGCGAGGATCGTGACCTGCGTCCCGAAGACGCTGACGGTCTGGGCCGTCCACAGCTTCAGGAAATCGCGATCGCGGAGGACGCTCCCCGAGGTCTCGGGCGGCCCCGCCTCAGCCAGCGGCCGGGACCGGCTCGTCGCCGATCGGCTCGGGCATGACCCGGATCTTCCGGACCGGCGACAGGAGCGGAAAGATCGCCGGCACGAAGCCGAGGACCGCCGAGAGCCAGATCGTCTCGTGGACCCCGAATGTCGAGGCGATGAGGCCGCCGAGGACGCTGCCGATCGGCATCGTGCCCCAGACGAGGAAGCGGACCGTCGCGTTCATCCGGCCCTGCATCCGGGGCGGGCAGATCGCCTGGCGGTAGCTGATCTGGTTGATGTTGTAGACCATCTGCGAGAAGCCGCCGAACAGGCCGCCGCCGACGAGGAACGGCAGCGCCGCCGAGCCGGTCGGGGCGATCGCGATGAGCAGCATCATGATCCCGCCGACGAACAGCGAGCCGACGATCGTCGGCCCGAGCCCGAATACCTTCGCGATCCGGTTCGCGAGCACGGCGCCGGTCAGCGCTCCGATGTTGCCGAGGCCGAAGGCGAGGCCGACCTGGCCCGGCGTGAGGCCAAGGAACCGGCTGTCGAGCAGGTACAGGATCATGATCCCGCCGCCGATGCTGCTGAACAGGTTCGATGTCGCGGTGCCCGCGGAGATCGCCCGCAGGGCGGGATGGCCGAGAACGAACTGGAGGCCTTCGCGGACATCGCTCACGATCGATGGGCGTTTCTGGCCCAGCGCGTCGGCGGCGTGCTCGACGGGCGGCTCGGGCCGCCGGATGAGGAAGACGAAGAAGGCCGACCAGACGAACGAGATCGAGTCGAGGACGATCGCGAACGGCGCCTTCACGAGGTCGATGAGGACGCCGGCGATGCCGGGCCCGGCGATCTGCGCCGCCGACTGGCTGATCTGGAGCTTCGAGTTGCCCTCGATGAGCTCGTCGCGCTCGATGATCGACGGCAGGTAGCTCTGGTTCGAGACGTCGAAGAAGACGGTCAGCGCGCCGACGGTGAAGCCGACGACGTACAGCTGCCAGATCGTCAGGGCGTCGGGATTGATCGCATACACGATCGGGATCGAGGCGAGCGCGGCGGCCCGGCCAAGGTCGCCGACGATCATGATCGGCCGCCTTCGGAGGCGATCGACCCAGGCGCCGGCCGGCAGCGTGAACAGGATGAACGGCAGGAACTCGATCGTGCCGAGGAGGGCCACCTGGAGCGCCTCGGCGTGGAGGATGACGACCGCGACGACGGGGATCGCCAGTGCGGAGATCTGCGAGCCGAAAACGCTGACCGTCTCGGCGGTCCAGAGCTTCAGGAAGTCGGGCTGTCGAACGAGGCTGCGGCGCGCGGGCGCTGGGGTGTCGGTCACAGCGCCGGAGTTTACCGATGACGCAGGCGAATCGTGCGTGTCACGATGCACGCATGCTGGTCGAATCGGTCCCGAACTACTCGGAGGGCCGGCGGCCCGCGGTCGTCGATCGGCTCGCGGCGGCGGTCGAGGCCGTGCCCGGCGCGCACCTGCTCGATCGGACGAGCGACGCCTCCCACAACCGGTCGGTCCTGACGCTCGCGGGTGAGGCCGCCGCGATCGAGCGGGCGCTCGAGGCGACGCTCGAGGTCGCGATCGACGCGATCGATATGGAAACGCACACCGGCGAGCACCCCCGGATCGGGGCGGTCGACGTGATCCCGTTCGTGCCCCTCGCGTCGACGACGATCGACGAGTGCATCGAGCTGGCCCGCGCGTTCGGGCAGCGGATCGCGGAGCGGTTCGAGCTGCCGGTCTTCATGTACGCGCGGGCCGCGTTCCATCCCGACCGAATCCGGCTCGCGGATGTCCGCCGCGGCGGCTACGAGGGCTTGCGCGAGACGATCGCGGAGCCGGGGCGTGAGCCCGATTTCGGGCCGGCGCGGGTCCATCCGCGGGCCGGCGCGGTCGCCGTCGGGGCGCGGCCGTTCCTCATCGCCTGGAACATCAACCTCGAATCGACCGACCTCGAGCTCGCGAAGCGGATCGCCCGCACGGTGCGCGAGTCCGGCGGGGGATTGCCGGCGGTCCAGGCGAATGGCTTCATGATCGAGGAGCTCGACTGCGCCCAGGTTTCGATGAACCTGCTCGACTTCGAGACCACGCCGATGTGGCGGGTCTGGGACGAAGTGGCGAGTCTTGCTCGCGAGGCCGGGGTCGGGCTACGGGAGTCGGAGCTCATCGGGCTGGCGCCGCTCGCGGCGTTCGACGACGTCGCCGATCACGCGGGAGTGGCGGGCTCGGCGCCCGTGGAACGGCGCTTCGCGGCGGCCGCGTCGTCCCTCCACCTGCGCGACCCGCGGCCGGAGATGGCCCTCGAGCTTCGCCTCGCAGCCGAGATCGGCACGAAGTGAGTCCGCCGGTCCGTCGGCGCCCTCGAACGCGATGGGCCCGCTAGTTCCAATGAAGCGGAACGATCATCGAGTCGTTCCGCATGAGCGGAACGATCCAAGACGTGGCTCTGGACGGGGCGGCAGACCGCTCCGTCGCCTTCGCGTGAACCGCCCGTGAGCCTTCGCCTGATCCAGGGCGGCCGCCCGATCCAGCCCGAGATCGGGCTGCCGGGGCTGCTCGTCGAGGGCGCCGCCGAGATCGTCTCGATGGCGGGCGGGCTCCGCACCGGCTCGTCGCAAGGCGACCCCGCCCTCCTTGAAGCCGGCTCGGTCATCGCCTGTTGGGAGGGCCGGATCCTGGCGGCTGGCCCGCGTGCCGAGCTCATCGCGGCGCTCGAGGGCAGCGGTTACCCGGTGGCGAGATTCGCCACGGTCAACGCCGACGGCGGGACCGTCACGCCCGGGCTCATCGACGCGCACACCCACCTGCTCTTCGCGGGCACGCGCGAGGGCGAGCTCGAGCTGCGACAGCGCGGCGCCGCCTACATGGACATCCTCGCCTCGGGCGGCGGCATCCTCTCGACCGTCGCCGCGACGCGCGCCGCGACCGCGGAGCAGCTGGCCGACCACGGCCGGCGCTGGCTCGACGAGATGCTCGGCCACGGCACGACGACGATCGAGGCGAAGTCCGGCTACGGCCTCGACCTCTCCACGGAGCTCCGCCTCCTCGAGGTCGCCCACGAGCTCGGCAAGCAGGGCCCGATCGACGTCCTCCCGACCTGGCTCGGCGCGCACGCCGTGCCGCCGGAGTTCCGAGCCCGCCCTGACGGCACCGAGGCGTACGTTCGCTACCTCGTCGACGAGCAGCTCCCGGGCGTCGCCGCGCAGGGTCGGGCCCGCTTCGCCGACGTCTTCTGCGAGACGGGCGCGTTCAGCCCCGACCAGTCACGCCGGATCCTCGAGGCGGCCGCGCCGCTCGGCCTGGCATCGCGCCTCCACGCCGACGAGATCCTCCCGAGCGGCGGCGCGGAGCTCGCCGCGGAGATCGGCGCCCTTTCGGCCGATCACCTCGCGGCCCCCTCGCCTGAAGGCATCGACGCCCTGGCGCTCGCCGCAGCGGATGGCCACCCGGTCGTCGCGACGCTCCTCCCCGCCACGACCTGGTTCCTGATGCACGACACCTACGCCCCGGCTCGGACCTTCATCGACCGGGGCGTGCCCGTCGCCCTCGCGACGGACTTCAACCCGGGCACGTCGCCGACCGCGAGCCTGCCGCTCGTCATGACCGTGGCCTGCCTCGAGCTGAAGCTCACCCCGTCCGAGGCCCTCGCCGGCGTGACGATCAACGCCGCGCACGCGCTCGGGGTCGCGGAGGAGGTCGGGTCGATCGAGCCCGGCAAGCAGGCCGACCTCGCGATCTGGTCCGTTCCGAACCACCGCCAGATCCCCTACTGGCCCGGCGCCGACCTCGTCCGCACGGTGATCAAGCGCGGCCGCATCGTCCTGGACCGCCGCCTCGACGACTGAGCCGGTCCGGATGTGCGCTCGGCGCTGCATGTGCCTGCCATGCACCTATCGGCGGCGCTTTGGCGATTTCGCAGCCCGACAGGGCTCGTTGTAGCCCGGATGTGCGACCCCTGCACCAATCGGACGCGATTCGGCATGAATCCCCGCCAATTCCGTCGCGTAGGTGCACCCGCAGCACATCCGCGCCTTGACGAGCTGTTGGAGCCCGTCAGCGGAACCGTTTTCGGTCGAGTGGTGCTGCCACAGCACATCCGGAACCGAGGGCGTCGCCCGCGCCGGGCTAGACCTTGCCGCGCGACTCCAGGACGACCGTCGTCGTCTCCTGCGGGAGCGTCGAGAACGACACCGACAGCTTCGGCTGGGGCGTCGGTTCGCCGCCCATCTCGTGAAAGAACTTCGCGAGGGCCTCGGCGCAATCGGCCTCTTCGGCGCAAACCGGCATCGCGACGACGATCTTCGGGTCGAGCTGGGCCACGAGCTCGGCCGCTTTCGTGGCGGACAGCGAGCCGCCGACCGGGACGCAGGCGATGTCGATCGAGCCGATGTCGCCGATCTCGTCCTGCGTCAGCAGATGGCCCACGTCGCCGAGGTGGATCGTGTGGAGCCCGTCGAGCTCGACGACGAACGCGGTGCCCCGGCCTCGCTCCGCGCCCTTCTTGTCGTCGCGGTACGTTCGCACACCGGTGACGAGCACGTCCTTGACCTCGTACTCGCCCGGGCCATCGAGCACGAACGCGCTCTCGAGCGAGGTCGGCAGGAGCGTCGACCCATCGCGCGAGCGCTGGCCCTTGGCCTTCTTCAGGGGCTCGTCGTCGGGGTGGCTGTACGTCGCGATATCGCCGGTGATCCCGCGCCCGGTCGGCCCGACGACGGCCTGATACGCGTCGGCGACGACCACGGCATCTCGCCCCTTGAGGCGCACGCACGTCCGGCCGTACCAGGTGATCTCCATCGCCTCGATTCTGTCACACCCGGCTCACCCGGCGACCACGCGCCCGACAGCGGCGGACTTCGGCGGACAAAGAAATGACCGGAGGTGCCTGCCCAATCGGCACCTCCGGTCGGAGGGAGGGAGGATGGAACCTCAAGGGTTCGGTCCGAGGAAAACGCTAGTCCAGTGCGGTTCAGGCCCTAGGGGTGAAGCGGTTAAGAAACGCACACAGCTACCGGGTAGGACCACCGGTCGGTCGGCCGGACCCGGAGACCGCCTGTAGGATCGGCGTCCGATGCGTCTCCGCGTTGCCGCACTCGCCGCCGCCGTCCTCCTCGCCGCCTGCTCGACGGCGCCGTCGACCCCGCCCCAGAGCAACATCGGCAGCGTCCCGCCGGAGCCAACGGCCACCGCCGTGCCCTCGGCGACAGCGGCGGATCCCACGGCCGTCTACGCCCTCGTCGCGACGCAGGTCGAGGCGATTCGCGGCCTCCAGCCGACGACGGCGGTAGCGCCCGTGCTCATCGACCAGGCCACCCTGACGAAGAACCTCACCGCGGACTTCGACCGGACCAATCCACCGGCCGCGGTCGCGATCAACGAGCGCGAGCTCATCGGCCTCGGGCTCCTTCCGGCGGGCTCGTCCCTGCGGGCCCTCGTTCTCGACCTTCAATCCGGCCAGGTCGCCGGCTACTACTCGCCCGAGGAGAAGCAGCTCTTCGTCGTGAGCCGCGCGGGCGGGATCGGGCCGACACAGCGGCTGACCTACGCCCACGAGTTCACCCACCAGCTCCAGGACCAGCACTTCGACCTCAATAAGCTCGGCCTCGACGCGACCGATCAGGGCGATCGATCGCTCGCCCGACTCGCGCTCGTCGAGGGCGATGCCGTGTCCGCGCAGACGACGTGGATGACGACCGAGCTGACGGCCGACGAGCTCGGACAGGTCGTCAAGGACTCGCTCGACCCGGCCGGACTCGCCGCGCTGTCGCGGGCGCCGAAGATCCTCCAGGAGACGGCGTTCTTTCCGTACAACGCCGGCGCGGCGTTCGTCGCGGGCCTCATCTCGAGCGGCAGCTATGCGGCGGTCAACACCGCGTTCGCGAACCCGCCGGCCTCGACCGAGCAGGTCATTCACCCCGAGAAGTACGCCACCCACGAGGCTCCCGTCGAGGTGAAACCGGCGTCCGATCTCGCGAAGAACCTCGGGAGCGGCTGGTCCGACTCACGCTCCGGGTCTGGCTCAACACCGGCGGGGTGGCCTCGGCGGATGCCGCCGCGGCTGCGGCAGGCTGGGGCGGCGATCGGCTCGTGCTCTTCACCGGCCCGGGTGGCACGACCGCGCTCGCCATCGAGACAGCGTGGGACACCGCCGCCGACGCCACCGAGTTCGCCGCGGCGGCCACCCGTGCCCTGGCCGGCCACGGACTGGCATCGTTGATCGGCCACACATCTGGCTCGACCCGCGTCTCGATCGCGATCGGCGCGAACATCCAGCAGCTGGCGGCCGCGCTCCCGGGCTGAGCCGCGACCCGAATCCGAGGCCCATCCCGGTCCGCGCGAATCGTGGCACCGTGGCGCCGCGGTCGGCGTGCATCGGATGACCCCAACCGCGGTCGGACCCGCCCAGAGCCGCGTCGGTCGTGCATCCGATGCCCGAATCGGCTGGAAGGCGTCGAGGACGTGCACTTGACGACCCCCTCCGACGCAGTGGGGTCTCTCGGCGTTCGATGGGGTCACTGGATGCACGCGAGTGCGCCGAACCGGGACCGGCAATTGGCCCTCACTCGCCGCAGCACGGAGGAGCGCGTCGGGGGCCAGGGGCGGCGCGATACCATCCGGCGCGATGGACTACCTCGGCGTGCGGATCAATACGATCGTCAAGGACAACGTCTCGATTCGCTGCGATGGTTGCCTCGAGGTCATCGATGGAACGCCGTGGCGCGTGAACATCCTCGACACGGTGGCCGCCGAGACGCCGGTCTCGTGGGCGAGCCGGACGCCGATCAATCCGGGTCCCTTCGAGTTCCACGGCGACCCGAGCCACGTCCGGACCTGGATGCGGCGCAAGGGCTACCTGTTCTGCCAGAAGGGCGAGGTCCGCGAGATCATGCGGCCGATCCCGCTCCCGGAGGCGGCAGATGGCAGCCCGCGGATGGGTCTCTGCGACGGCCTGCACCGCGACGATCACGAGCTGATCCCCGCCTGACGGCCCGCCTCATGGCGACCCCGATCGACGGGGTTTGACACCGCAGCCGGGTGCTCCTACTCTCCGGCGCGGACAGCCCGCCGGGCTGTACCTAGATTTACCCAGATTATCAGGTGATCGATGCCTGCCCGCGCGTCGAGCGGCGCCGCGTCCCAGCGCTCGGGGGTGACCTGGCTGGCCCTTGGTCCCGCGAGTCGGATGGTCGGGGTCGATCCCGACACGCTCCGGCGCTGGGCCGATGACGGGCGGCTGCGTGCCTACGCCACGCCAGGTGGGCATCGGCGGTTTGCCGTCGCCGACCTCCAGCGGGTCGTG
>WNFL01063942.1_pt1 | contig 16215 bp, 9 predicted proteins | sample 5400361 | NCBI WGS metagenome assembly WNFL01 (sample SAMN13153351, study PRJNA577476) | soil metagenome | isolation source: 40 cm soil on Douglas fir-dominated hillslope | place: USA:California | collected 2013-09-17 | reverse complement strand
GGCCAACAGCCACACCCATCGTTTCATGGGACGCCTCCCGGTCCGCCTCTTGGGACCACCGAAATCCGTGGCGTGAAGTGTGAGACGGGAACGATCCTAGGCCCCGGGCGCGGGCATCGTCAAGGCGGGCGAACCTCGGGTGACGGCAAGGCGTCCGAACCGCCCGATTCGGCTGGAACGCCGGAGCCCGCCGTGACACCATGAGCGCTCCCGAGGGAGGCTTCCCATGGCCCAGGTTCGGACCCACTTTCGCACCTGCCACCTGTGCGAGGCCATGTGCGGGATCGTGATCGAGGTGGAGGACGAGCGCATCCTCTCGATCCGCGGCGACAAGGACGACCCGTTCAGCCGCGGCCACATCTGCCCGAAAGCGGTCGCTCTCAAGGACGTCCACGAGGATCCCGACCGCCTGCGCCGCCCCTTGCGCCGCACCGCGACCGGATGGGCCGAGGTGAGCTGGGACGAGGCGCTCGAGGAGGCGGCCGAGCGGCTCTCCGCCATCCAGAAGGCCCACGGCAGGAACGCGGTCGCGATCTACAACGGCAACCCGGTGGCCCACAACCACGGCTCGCTGATCTTCGGCCAGATCCTCGGTGGACCAGCTCCCGCAGATGCTGACGTCGCTCCTGATGTTCGGACATCAGCTCCTGCTGCCGATCCCCGACATCGACCGCACCGACTTCCTGCTCATCCTCGGCGCGAACCCGCTCGCCTCCAACGGCAGCCTCATGACCGCGCCCGGGGTGGAGAAGCGGCTCAAGGCGGTCCGCGCCCGCGGCGGGCGCGTCGTGGTGGTGGACCCGCGGCGGACGGAGACCGCGGCCCTCGCCGACCAGCACCTGGCCATCCGCCCGGCGGGCGACGCGTTCCTGCTGGCGGCAATGGCTGCACGTCCTGTTCGCGGAGGAGCGCCTGCGGCCGGGCAAGCTGGCCCCGTTCACCGACGGCCTGCACCTGATCGCCGACGCGGTGAAGCCGTTCACGCCGGAGTCGGTGGCGGGCCCGACTGGACTCGAACCAGCTGCTGTCCGTACCCTCGCCCGCGAGTTCGCAGTGGCGCCATCCGCCGCGGCCTACGGCCGGGTGGGCGTGTGCGCGCAGGAGTTCGGGGCAGTGGCCTCGTGGCTCGTGAACGTCCTGAACATCGTGACCGGCAACCTGGACCGGCCCGGCGGAGTGATGTTCGCCCGGCCGGCCGTGGACGCGGTGGGCTTCGCCGACCGGATCGGCCAGCGCGGCCACTTCGACAAGGGGCGCAGCCGGGTGCGCGGCCTTCCCGAGTTCTCGGGCGAGTGGCCGGCGGCGACCCTGGCCGACGAGATCGAGACGCCGGGACCGGGGCAGGTGAGAGCGCTCATCACGAACGCGGGCAACCCGGTGCTCTCGACCCCGAACGGGGCCCGTCTCGACCGGGCGCTGGCGAGCCTCGAGTTCATGGTCTCGATCGACATCTACCGCAACGAGACCACGCGCCACGCCCACCTGATCCTCCCTTCCACCTTCGCGCTCGAGCGCTCGCACTACGACCTGGTCTTCCACATCCTGGCCGTGCGCAACACCGCGAAGCACTCGCCGGCCCTGTTCGATCCGGCGCCCGGGGCCAAGGCCGACTGGCAGATCCTGCTCGACCTCGCGACGCGCCTCGCAGCCAGGCGCGACGGCGCGGGCCTCCTTTCGCGGCTCACGCGCGCGGTCCTGGGCGCTCTCGGACCCGACGGAGTGATCGGCTTGTTGCTGCGCTTCGGCCCCTACGGCCCCGGACTCGTGCCCTTCCGGGAGGGCCTCACCCTCGGCCGGCTCAAGAAGCAGCCGCACGGGGTGGACCTGGGGCCGCTCGAGCCGTGCCTGCCCGGACGCCTTTACAACCGGACCAAGCGGATCGATCTGGCTCCGAGCCGGCTCGTGGAGGACCTGCGCCGGCTGGTCCTCGCGATGCCGGCAGTCACCACCACGAACGGCACCCTCGAGATGATCGGCCGGCGCGAGCTCCGCAGCAACAACTCGTGGATGCACAACAGCGGGCGCCTGGTCAAGGGCCGCGATCGCTGCACCCTCCTCATGCACCCCGAGGACGCGACCCGGCGAGGCCTGGCGAACGGCCAGCGCGTGCGCGTGGCCTCGCGCGTGGGAACGGTGGACGCCGCGCTCGAGGTGTCGGACGAGATGCGACCGGGGGTGGTGAGTCTGCCCCATGGGTGGGGCCACGGCCGGGAGGGGACGAGCCTCCGCGTTGCGAACGCCGTGCCCGGGGTGAGCCTGAACGACCTGACGGACGAGCTGCGGATCGATCCGCTCTCCGGAAACGCGGCGTTCAGCGGGGTGCCGGTCGAGGTGACGGGCGGCTAGCCGGCGTCGTGTGTGTATCGTTGCCCTCGAGTCGGCGGCAATTTTTTTCGAGGGAAGCCCAGATAGCCCAACTTTCGCTTGACAACTTTCGAAGGGCTCTTCAAACGACGCGTTAGGCACGCGTGGAAATGCGTGCCTGAGCGCCGCAGACGGGCGGAGAGCGTCGCAAACAAGGTGTGACCTTTCGAAGCTGTTTCAGCCTCGCTTCTCCGCTCTAGCGCTCTCCCAGGACGTCGAAAAAGCGCGGCCTATATTACCGTCATGGAAGAGAAGCGACCGCTCCAATCGATCCCCGACGACGAGTTGCTCCACCGCCTGACAGAGCTCATGACCCAGTCCCGGCGCGCTGAGGCCGACATCGTCGCCCACATCGCCGAGGTGGAGGAGCGGAGGCTCTTTGCCCGCGAGGCCTTCCCGTCGATGTTCGCCTACTGCATGGACATCCTGCACCTCTCCGAGGCGGAAGCCTATCTTCGCATCGCAGCGGCACGTGCCTCGCGGAAGCATCCGATCCTCCTGACCATGTTGGCGGATGGCCGTCTTCACTTGACGGCAATCGACAAGCTGGCCCCATACCTCACCCGTGAGAACAGGGAGGGGCTCCTGGAACGAGCCACCCACAGGTCCAAGCGTCAGATCGAGGAACTGATCGCGGAGATCGCTCCCCGGCGGGACGTTCCGGTGATGGTGCGCAAGCTTCCCGAGAGAAGGGCCCTACCCACGGCTGGCCATCCTGTCGTTCCGAACCGCGAAGAAAGGCCGATCCTTGAGCTCCGTCCAGACGGAGTTGGTGCACCTGTGAGCAAAGCCGGGGAGGGCTGGAACGAATCCGTCAGGGCCGACGCAATGCACACGCACGGCCCAACCGTTGCTGCGTCGGGTCCTCCGGTATCGCCCTCCGTCGTCCAGCCCCTGTCCCCTGGCCGGTACAAGGTTCAGTTCACAGCCAGCGCCGAGTTCCACCAGAAACTGGAACGACTCCGAGAGCTGATGGGCTCCAGTGGGTCGGACCGCGATCTCGTGGCAGTCATCGAGCAAGCCGTCACCGAGAAGCTCGAACGGCTCGAGGCCCGGCGCTTCGCGCGGACGAGGGCTCTCCGCAAGGTCTCGGGTCGCCCATGCGGGCACCAAGGACCCGTGCAGACGGACGAGACGGAAACACGCCCGTCTCCCTCCTCGCGCTACATCCCCGCGGCCGTCCGGCGTGCCGTGTGGGAACGCGACGGCGGCCGATGCCGCTACGCGGACAAGCACGGTCGGCGGTGCCAGGAGCGCGATCAGCTCGAATTCCACCACCGGCACGCGTTCGGCCTTGGCGGTGAGCACAGCGTGCAGAACATCCGGCTGATGTGTCGCGCCCACAACGCGCACCTGGCCGAGTGTGACTACGGCAGGAAACCAATGGCCCGTCATCGGCGTTCGTGTCAGCAGCCCTCGTCGGCGTCGGCCGGCCAGCTGGCGCCTGGAGGCGTGGGCGATCCGCCGCTCCATCTTTGAGTCTTGGACACTAGCCCGAACGGTCGCGACCCACCCCTTGCCCCGCTTGAGAGCGCCCAAGCGTGCGAAGAATCCCCCCCAAGCCTCGCATCCCGGCGAAACTGCCCGACCCCGTGGAATTCGGTTGACTTCCACGGCCGAGCGGCGGAACACTCGTGTTTGCTGGTGCCGAAGGCCCTTCCCCCACCCCTTTTTGTTGTGTTAGAGTGCCAGTCAGCCGCAACATCTAGGGGTTAGAAGGGGTTCCATGCGTCTGGAGTCTGTCGAGATCGTCGGGTTCAAGAGCTTCTGCGACAAGCAGGAGGTCTCGTTCAAAGGGGGCGTGACGGGTATCGTCGGCCCCAACGGCTGCGGAAAGAGCAACATCTCGGACGCCATCTCCTGGGTGCTCGGCGAGCAGAGCGTCAAGAGCCTGCGCGGCGCCTCGATGGAGGACGTGATCTTCGCGGGCAGCCAGTCGCGCCAGCCCCTCGCCATGGCCGAGGTCAACCTCAAGGTCTCGGGCCTGAACGGCAACAGCCCCGATGGCAGCCCCGAGTGCGTGGTCAGCCGCCGCCTCTACCGGAACGGCGACAGCGAGTACCTGATGAACGGCCATGTGTGCCGTCTCCGGGACGTCCACGAGCTTTTCATGGACACCGGGCTCGGCTCGAAGGCCTACTCGATCATCGAGCAGGGCAAGATCGGCCTCATCCTCTCGAGCAAGCCGGCGGACCGCCGGGCCCTCATCGAGGAGGCCGCCGGAATCACGAAGTACAAGGCCCGCCGCCGCCAGACCCAGCTCAAGCTGGAGGCCGCCCAGCAGAACCTGCTCCGCGTCAACGACATCATCCACGAGGTCGAGAAGCAGCTGGAGAGCCTGAAGCGTCAGGCCGGCAAGGCCCGGCGCTACCGGGCGGTGCGCGAGGAGATGCAGGCGGTGGAGCGCGTCCTCTTCGGCCGGCGCTTCCTGGAGCTGATGGAGCAGTCGCGGACCCTCGAAGAGCGCTTCGCCACCGAGTCGGACCGCGAGCGCGCGGCCACGGTCGCCCTCGAATCCGAAGAAGCCCAGATGGAGGTGCGCCGCCAGTCCCTCTACGAAGAAGAGGAGCGGCTCGAAGAGGTGCGCGGGCGGCTCAACGAGCTGACCCTCGCGGTGGACCGCCACCAGGGCAAGAGCGGCTACTGCAAGCAGCAGATCGCGGAGACGGAGGCCCGGGCCGAGCAGGCCGGCCGCGAGAAGAGCGAGCTCGCGGCCCGGGTTGGGCCGCTCCAGGAAACGCTGGCCACGAGCAGGAACGACGAGGAGCGGCTGCGCGAGGATCGGCACGCCGCGGAGGCGGAGGCCCGGGCGGCCGAGGCCGCGGTGCAAGAGGCCACGGCGCGCCAGACCGCGACGGAGGCCGCCCAGGAACGGTCGCGCGAGGGGCAGGTCACGCTCCTCGGCCGGATGGCCGCGCTGCAGAACACCCAGGCCTCGGTCTCGGTCAGCGCGGAGAGGGCCGGCGCCGACCTGCGGAAGCTCGTGGCCGAGCGCGAAGATCTGGAACGCGAACGGGCGCGCGTGGGCGGCATGCGTGACGGGGCGCGGGTCCGCGGTCAGGAAGCGGAGACGCGGCTCGACCAGCTCGTCCGCGAGCGCGAGGAGGCGACGCTGCGGGCCACGGCGGCCCGCGTCCGCGCCGAGTCTCGGGCCCGGGAAGCCGACGGCATGCAAAGCGAGCGCGACAGCCTCGCCGGACGCCTCGCTTCGCTCGAGGAGATGGTGGCCACGCACTCCGCCTTCGACGAGGGCGTGCGGGCGCTGCTCGCCGGCCCCGAGGGAATCAACGTCCTCGGGGTGGTCGCCGACGCGCTCGACACCGACTCGGCCCACGAGCGGGCGGTGGAGGCGTTCCTGGGCGACCGCCTTCAGGCCGTGCTCGTTCCCGACGCTGACCACGCGTTGCGCGGCGTAGGCTGGCTGCAAGAGTCCGGAGCGGGCCGCGGCACGTTCCTGCCTCTCGCGTCGCGCACCCCGGCCGAGGGCGGCCCCCTGAGGGAGATCGCCCGGCAGGAGCCGAAGGTCCGCGGCCTCCTTTCGGACCTCTATCGCGTGACCGGGCCTCACGCCGACCGCATCCGCGCATCCCTCCCCGACGCCCTCGTGCTGGAGTCGCTCGAGGACGCCCTCGAGATCGTGGGGCGGCGGGGCCCGGTGCCCTGCGCGACCCTCGCCGGGGAAACCCTGCGCGGAGTCCTGGTCGAGGGTGGCCGCGGCGTGAAGGGCCTGCTGGCTCCTCGCCGCGAGATCCGCGAGGCTTCGGTCCGGCGCGAGGAGGTCGAGGCCCGGCTCCTGGTGGCCCGCGCCGGCGGAGCCGCAGAGACGGCCCTGGTCGACGCCGCCACGAGCGAGGCCCGGTCACTGGAGGAGGGCATCCACGCCGCCGAGAAGGAGCTGGTGGCGATCCGCCACGAGCTCGCGACCGCCGAAGAGGAGAGCGCCCGTCTCGACCGCAAGGCCGGTGTTCTCGAGAGCGAGCGCAGGCAGGCCGAGGAGGAGAAGGGTGCCATGGCCGTCACCCTGGCCGAGCTCGAGCGGGCCCTCACGACCGCCGAAGCCGAGCGCGAGGCGGGCAGCCGGTCGCTCACCGCTCTCGCCAGCGCCGTGGCCGAGGCCCGCGCGGCTTCGGAAGCGGCCCAGGCCCGTTCCTCCGAAGGCCGGACGCGCCTCGCCGCCCTGCGCGAGCGCCTCGCCGCGGCCGAGAACGAGTGCCGGCGCCTGTCCGAGGACCTGACGGAGCTTTCCGAGCGCATCGCCACGGCGGGCGCTCGCGGGCAGGAGATGGTGGCGCGCCGGGGGGAGCTCGCGGCCGAGCTCGACGAGTGCGAGCGGCTCCTGGCCGAGGCCCTCCACAGCCGCGACCAGGTGAACGGCGAGGCCGCGCTGGCGGAGGACAAAGTCCGGGAAGTCCGGAACGAGCTCGATGGCCGCGAGCAGAGCCTGAAGGAGCGCCGCCGCGAGCGCGAGATGCTGCGCGACGCGCTCTCGGACCTCGATGTACAGAAGGCCCGGACCGGCTCGGACCTGGACCATCTGGCGCGGGAGTGCCACCAGGCGGTGGGCCAGACCGCGGCCGAGGCGGCGGGGACCCTCACCGACGAGGACAAGGCGAAGGACACGGCCGCCCTCGAGGCTCAGGTGGCCGAGGCGCGGGATCGGCTGGAACGGATGGGCCAGGTCAACGTGCTCGCGGTCGAGCAGGCCCAGGAGTACGAGGAGCGCCACACCTTCCTGACCGCCCAGCGCCAGGACCTGTTCGACTCCATCTCCGAGCTCGACCAGGCCATCAAGAAGATCGACAAGGCCTCGCGGGAGCGCTTCCAGGAGGCATTCCAGATCATCAACCAGCACTTCGGGGAGGTCTTCAAGCAGCTCTTCGGGGGCGGCTCCGCCGGGCTGTCCCTGATCGACGAAGAGGACCTCCTGGAGAGCGGCATCGACGTGATGGCGCAGCCGCCCGGGAAGCGCCTCCAGAACGTGATGCTGCTCTCGGGCGGGGAGAAGGCGCTGACCGCGATCGCCCTCCTGTTCGCGATCTTCCAGTACAAGCCCTCGCCGTTCTGCATCCTCGACGAGGTGGACGCGCCCCTCGACGACGCCAACATCGGCCGCTTCGTGAAGATGCTCGAGGGCCTGAAGGAACAAACGCAATTTGTCCTGATCACCCACTCCCGCAAGACCATGGAGATCGCCGACCAGCTCTACGGCGTGACCATGGAGGAGCCGGGGGTGAGCAAGCTGGTGAGCGTCCGCTTCCAGTAGACGGGAAGGCCGGCTTCGGCGGGTTCCTCGTGGGAGAATGGGCTCGGCCGCCCGATGAGACCCGTCACCGCCCTCCTCGGCCCCACGAACACGGGCAAGACCTACCTCGCCCTCGAGCGCATGCTCGCCCACCGTACGGGGATGATCGGCTTCCCCCTGCGCCTGCTGGCCCGCGAGAACTACGACCGCGTGGCCGCCGCCAAGGGAAAGGAGGCGGTGGCCCTCGTCACCGGCGAGGAGCGGATCGTCCCCCGCCACCCCCGCTACTTCGTCTGCACGGTGGAGGCGATGCCGGTGGACCGCCGGGTGGACTTCCTGGCGGTGGACGAGGTGCAGCTCGCGGCCGACCGCGAGCGCGGCCACGTCTTCACGGACCGCATGCTGAACGCCCGCGGCCAGCAGGAGACCATGCTGATCGGGGCGGAGACCATCCGGCCGCTCCTCCGGCGGCTCCTGCCCGACGCCGCGTTCCTCTCGCGCCCCCGCCTGTCCACCCTGCGTTATTCCCCGCCGAAGAGGCTCGCCAAGCTGCCGCGACGCAGCGCGGTGATCGTCTTCTCCGTGCGCGAGCTGTACGCGATCGCGGAGCGTCTGCGACGCGAGCGCGGCGGGTCGGCCCTCGTGTTCGGCGCGCTCTCGCCCCGCACGCGCAACGCCCAGGTGGCCCTCTACCAGGCGGGGGACGTGGACCACCTGGTGGCCACCGACGCCATCGGCATGGGCCTGAACCTCGACATCGACCACGTGGTGTTCACGAGCCTCCACAAGTTCGACGGGATAGCACCCCGCGAGCTGACCGCGGCCGAGGTGGGCCAGGTCGCGGGCCGCGCGGGACGCCACGTGCAGGACGGCAGCTTTAGCCCCACCGCGGAGCTGGGACCTTTCGACGAGGCGTTGGTCCAGGCGGTCGAGAGCCACCGCTTCGCGCCCCTCGACTCGGTCTACTGGCGCAACCCCGAGCTGGACTTCTCCTCTTCGGCTCGGCTGCTGGACAGCCTGGAGCGGCGGCCGCCGCGCCCCGAGCTGGTGCGGATGCGCCAGGCCGACGATCACCGCGCCCTGGCCGCCCTCGTGGCCGACCCCGAGGTGGAGGCCCGCACGCGAGAGGCCGAGGGGACGGCGCTTCTCTTCGAGGTCTGTCAGGTTCCGGATTTCCAGAGCGTGATGAGCGAGGCCCACACCCGGCTCCTGGCCAGGCTGTTTCGTCATCTCTCCGGTCCGGGCCGGAGGCTGCCCGCGGACTGGATGGCCACGGAGGTGCGGAATCTCGACCGGACGGATGGCGACGTGGACACCCTGCTCGCCCGCATCGCGGCCATCCGCACCTGGACCTACGTCTCCCACCGTCCGGCCTGGCTCTCCGACGCGGAGCACTGGCAGGAGCGGACGCGCGCGGTGGAGGACCGCCTCTCCGACGCGCTCCACGAGCGGCTGACCCAGCAGTTCGTGGACCGGCCCTCGACCCTGATCGCGCGCTACGACCCGTCCGACCTGGTCACGGTGGTGACCGAGGGCGGCGAGGTGCTGGTGCAGGGCCTGCGGGCCGGGGTCCTCGAGGGCTTCCGGTTCGTCCCCGACCGCGCGGTGCGCGAGGGCTCGAAGGGCCTGCTGGCGGCGGCGAACCGCGCCCTGCGGAGTGGAATCCGCGATCGGGTCAAGGCCTTCGAGCACGACGGAGACGGGGCCTTCGCCCTCCGCACGTCGGGTGCCATCGAATGGCGGGGAGCCGAGGTCGGGCACCTCCTGCCGGGGGACAGCGTGCTCACGCCGCAGGTGGAGGCGCTGCCATCGGAGCTGCTCGACGCGCCGCTTCGTGAGCCGGTGCGGCGGCGGCTCGCCTCCTGGCTCGACGCGCACCTCCGGGCCAACCTCGGCCCGCTGCTGGCGGCCCGCGACGCCACGCTCTCCGGCGCCGCCCGCGGCCTCATGTTCGTGCTCGCGGAGAGCCTTGGCACCGTCCCGCGGAGGCAGGTGGCCGCGCAGCTCGCCGCCCTCGCCCCGGACGACCGGCGCGTCCTCAACGGGCTCGGGGTCACCCTGGGGCGCTTGACCGTCTTCATGCCCGCCCTCATGCGACCGGAGGCCCTCCGGCTTCGCGCCCGGCTGTTCGCGATCCGGCACGGCGGGCCGGAGGTCGCGGCCGCCGACGGCACTACCAGGCGGCGGGCCCGCGCGCGGTCCGCGTGGACCGCCTCGACCGCGTGGCCGCCGCCGCGTCACGCCTCTCACGCGAGGGACCGTTCGCGGTCCCGGCCGAGTTCGCCCCGAGTCTGGGCTGTGCGCCGGGTGAGGTGCCCGCGGTCCTGGCCGCGCTCGGTTACGTCGAGCGGGAGGGCCGTTTCGCGTGGCGGCGAAGCGGCGAACGGCGCCGGGCCTGAACCCTCGCCTCTATTCTGGTTTCTCGGGGGGCTTGGCGCCCGAGGTCGAGGTTGTGCCGGGCGCCGGAACGGCCGGTGCCGTTGGGGGCACCGCCGCCGCCGCGGGCGCGGGGACGATCTCGATCAGCTCCACGTCGAAGATCAGGGCCGCCCCGCCCGGGATCGCGGGACGCCCGCGGTCGCCGTAGGCGATGCTCGCCGGGCAGACAAGCCTGGCCTTGCCGCCCACCTTCATTTTCTGCAGCCCCTCGCTCCAGCACTTGATCACGCCGCCGAGATGGAACTGCGGCGGCGCGTCGCGCTTGAACGAGCTGTCGAACTCGGTGCCGTCGGTCAGCGTGCCGCGGTAGTGGACCTTGACCGTGTCCGTGGGTTTGGGCGTCTCGCCCGTCCCCGCCGAGACCTCGCGGTAGATGAGGCCGCTCGCGCTCTTGACGGCGCCGGGCTCCTGTTCGGCCTTGGCCAGGTACTCGTTGCTCCGCGCGGTCTCCTTCTCCACCCGACGCTTGAGGCGAGCCTGCGCGAGGGCCTGGATCTTGGGACCATAGGTCTCGGGGCTGAAGTCGGGCGCAGGCTTGCCCGCCGCGGCCTCGAGCAGGCCGCGCTTGACGTGCTCGAACTCGGCCGGGCTGAGGTCGAAGACCTTCAGGCTCTGCCAGATCGAGACCCCGACGGCGTAGAGGGCCAGGTCCTCTTCTCCGGGCCCCAGGGCCGGCGCGGGCGGGACGGCGGGCCTGCCGGGCGGAGGAGGCGGGGCTGGCTTCTTCTGGGCCTCCTGGGCGGCGCCCGGCTGCGCGAGGGCGGAGAGCAGGCACAGGGTCAGCAGGGTTCGCATGAGACTTCCTTTCTCGTGCCAGAGGCGCGCTCGGGCAGAGCGTCCATCATAGCCGCTCTCCGCCCGGAAGCACCTTGACTCCATCCGCCACCCCGCTAGCATGGCTTGGATGGCCCTTCCCGACCTGCCGGTGCGCCCTTCCTGGGCCTCGCTCCCCGGGCGCGACAGCCGAGAACCCGCGCGCACCCAGGCGGAAGCGCTCGGCCTGCCCTTCGAGCCGCTCGACGAGGGGCCGGACGACCCGGGTCTCTGGTCGGAGGCGCCGCTCACGCTTCTCGTCCGCTTTTCCTGCGTCCCGGTGCGGCGCGACGGCGCTCGGCTGGTTCTCGCCTTCGGCGGGCTCGAGAACCTGCTCAAGGTCGACGAGCTCGAGTGCCTTCTCGAGCGCCCCATCGACGCCGTGGTCGCCCCCGGGTCCTGCTGGAGCAGGCGAGCGAGGGCCTGCGCCTGCAGCTCCTGGCCGAGGACGAGACGGACGCGGCGGACATCCAGGACCTCCCCGCCGAGAGCCCGATCGTGCGCCTCGTCGACTCGTTGATCCTGGGGGCGATCGACCGCCGGGCCTCCGACATCCACATCGAGACCAAGGACCGTGAGGTGCTCGCCAAGTACCGGATCGACGGCGTGCTCTACCCCGCCCTCGATCCCCTGGACAAGCGGCATCACGATACGATCCTGAGCCGGCTCAAGGTCATGTCCGAGCTGGACATCGCGGAGAAGCGCATCCCCCAGGACGGCCGGTTCCGTCTGCGGGTGAAGGGGCGCCCCATCGACTTCCGCGTTTCCATCATGCCTTCGATCCACGGCGAGGACGCGGTCATCCGCATCCTCGACAAGGAATCGCTGAACGCGGCCTTCCGCAGCCTGCGCCTGGACGTGCTCGGCTTCTCGGAGAGCGACCTCAAGAAGCTCCGCAAGTACATCACCGAGCCCTACGGCATGGTGGTGGCCACCGGGCCCACCGGCAGCGGGAAGACCACCACCCTCTACGCGGCCCTCTCGGAGATCGCCAGCCCCGAGGACAAGATCATCACCATCGAGGACCCGGTGGAGTACCAGATCCCCGGCATCACCCAGGTCCCGGTGAACGAGAAGAAGGGGCTCACCTTCGCGCGGGGCCTGCGCTCGATCCTGCGCCACGACCCCGACAAGATCATGGTGGGCGAGGTGCGCGACGCCGAGACCGCCCAGATCGCGGTGCAGTCCGCCCTCACCGGCCACCTCGTCTTCACCACGGTGCACGCCAACAACGTGTTCGACGTGATCGGCCGCTTCCTTCACATGGGGGTCGAGCCCTACAACTTCGTCTCCGCCCTCAACTGCGTGATGGCCCAGCGGCTGGTCCGGGTGCTCTGTCCCGCCTGCAAGGGCCCGGCCGAGATCCCGGAGGCGCTCCTGCGGGAGTCGGGGCTCGACCCCGACATCTACCACGACCAGGCGTTCTACGACGCCGCGGGGTGCCGGGAGTGCGGGGAGACGGGCTTCCTGGGACGGACCGCGGTGGCGGAGCTGCTCGACATGTCCGACCGGATCCGCCAGTTGATCCTGGAGCGCCGGCCGGCGGTGGAGATCAAGCAGGCGGCCCGCGAGGAGGGCATGACGGTGCTCCGCGACTCCGCCCTCGAGAAGGTGTTCGCGGGCGTCACCACCCTGCGCGAGATCAACAAGGTCACGTTCGTTCAGTAGTTGGGAGGCTGAAGATGAAGCGCGCGCTGATCGGGACCTTGGTGCTCATGCTTGCCGCGCCGGGAATGGGGTTCGGCAAGCCCGACAAGGACAAGGACAAAGACAAGGACAAGAAGAAGGACAAGCACGAGGACAAGCATGAGAGAGAGGAGGAGGCCCGCCGCGGCTTCAACGTCGACGAGCGGGGCCGGGTGCAGGTCTTCTTCGTCGAGACTCACGGGCGCGGGAAGTGCCCCCCCGGCCTGGCCAAGAAGAACAACGGCTGCCTGCCGCCCGGACAAGCCAAGAAACGCTATGTGGTGGGCCGCCCCCTCCCTCCCACCATCCGGTGGGAGCCGGTCCCCAGGGAGATCGAGGTCCGCATCGGACCCGCGCCAGCCGGCTACCAATACGGGATCGTAGACGGAGACCTCGTCAAGCTTGCGATCGGGACGCTGCTGGTCGTCGACGCCATCGACGGCCTCGTCCACTAGCCGGGCCGCGTGCGCCGGCACCAGGCCGCGGCGCCGACCGCCGCCCCCACGCCGTCGAGGAGCACGTCACTCACGGCCGGCGTGCGGCCGGGAGTGAACCGCTGGTGGAGCTCGTCGCTCGCCGCGTAGAGGACGGCCATCAGGATCGCCATCCCCGCGTCACGAATGGTCGGGCCGCGGCGCCAGGCGAGCGCGCGCAGGTAGGCCGCGCCCAGCAGCGCATAGCCCAGGAAGTGCCCACCTTTCTTGAACAGCAGGTCGAAGCGGCCCGCGTCCGGTAGGTCCTCGCCGGGCGTCGCCGAGGCCACGAAGATGACGGCCATCACCGCAATCGCGGGACTCCATCGCGCCAGGAGCCCGGCAAAGCGCTTCCCCAAACTAGTGTCCCACCCGGTCCAGAAGCGTCTTCATCTCGGCGACGATCGACGCAAAGCGCGGGTCGCCGGCGAGGTTGGGCGGCGGGCCGTCCTTTCGGACCCCGAGGGCAACCGCGATGCGCGCCAACCGGCCCGGCGGCGCGAGGTCATAAAGCTCCTGCCCGCCGTCGGGCCACTCCGTATAGCGCCAGCGGTCGCCGCGCACGCTGCGGCCCAGCTCGGGAGGGTTCCGCGGCGCGATGGAAAACGCCGCGGCCTTGACGGTCTGCTGCGGGTCGTCGAGGAGCGGCCGAAGGCTCGTGCCTTCGAGACCGGAAACCGCGGGCAGGCCCGCCAGATCGACGAGGGTCGGGTAGAGGTCGAGCGATTCCACGAGGCCCCGAGCGGCGATCCCCGGCTGCCCGACCCCCGGCGCGGCGACGATGAACGGGACGCGCAGGGATTCCTCGAACAGCGTGTTCTTGCGCCAGAGGCCGCCGTGCTCGCCGAGATGGTAGCCGTGGTCGCCGAGCAGGACCACGATCGTCCGGTCGCGCAGGTGCAAGCGGTCGAGGGTCTCGAGGAGGACGCCCACCTGCGCGTCCATGAAAGACACGCAGGCGTAATAGGCGGCGGTGGCCTCGCGCCGGAACGCGTCGTCACGGTCGCCCGGGCCGCCCAGGAAGCGGCCGGGGGCGCGGGGGGCCTTCCGGAAGATCGCGATCTCCGGGATGTCGTCGCGGTCGTCGGGCGGCTCCTGGGGCAGCGCGATGCGGTCCGGTGGGTAGAGGTCGAAATACCGGCGCGGGGCGACCCAGTGGATGTGCGGCTTGTTGAAGCCGGCGGCGATGAAGAATGGCCGCCCTTTGTTCTGCGTGATGAGCTCCGCCACGCGCCGAGCGGTTCGGCCGTCGGGCTCGTCCTCATCGCGGTTGTCGGTGGCCGTCCAGGGGCGCCCCGACGAGCCTGCCCTTTCGCGCTCCTGCCTGGACGGCGGCTCCCATGCCTCGTCGCCCGGCAGGTACGGCGTGTGCTCGGCCACGTCCCAATGGAACTGCTCTTCGAACGGGCCGTGGTAGATCTTCCCGACGCGGGCGGTGAAGTAGCCGTTCGCGTGGAAGTGCTCCTGCAGCGGCAAAGCACCCTGGAGGCGCTCGCGAGGCGTCTGCAGGTTGTCCCAGACGCCCGTACGCTCGGGCCGCCAGCCGGTGAGGAGCGACGTGCGGGACGGGCTGCACGAGGCGATCTGGCAGTAGGCCCGGTCGAAGCGCCGTCCCTCGCGAGCCAGCCGGTCCACCGCCGGGGAGCGCACGGGGTACCCGTAGCAGCCGAGGCGGACGTTCAGGTCGTCGACCATCACCAGCAGGACGTTGGGTTTCGCCGACGTTCGGGGCTTCGCGGCGAGCCCTCCGGCCTTCGGGACGGCTGCCTGGGCCGAGTGAAGCTCGCGCATGGTCTCTGCTCGCGCCCCGCCGAGGGCCAGGTTCCGGAACTCCCCGGGATCCTGTTCATGGTCGTAGAGCTCCCGGCTGCCGTCTGGCCACTCGGTGTAGCGCCAGCGGTCGGTGCGGACCGAACGGCCCAGTGGCTCGGCGAACCTCTGCGCGTCCGAGACCGCGGCTTCCTTGACGGACCGGCCCGGATCGTCGAGGAGCGGCCGCAGGCTCACTCCGTCGAGCCCGTCGATCTTCGGCAGGCCCGCCACGTCCAGGAGCGTCGGGAGCACGTCGACCAGCTCGACCACGCGATCGCTCGCCCGGCCGGGAAAGGCAACGCCCGGGCCGGCCAGGATCAGCGCGGAGTGCAGCACTTCTTCGAAAAGCACGTCAGGACGCGTCGGCCCTCGCGGCGCGGTGTCGCCCACCACGACCACGGCCGTGCGGTCCCGGAGCCCGAAGCGGTCCAGCTCCGCCAGGACCACCCCGACCTGCGCGTCCACGTTCGAGACGTGAGCCAGCTCCGCAGCGAAGAGCCGCCGGCGGTGAGCGTCGGGAAGCGGCGAAGGGCGCGGCGCCGGGGCGGCGCCGTGATCGGCCAGGGCCAGCGGTGGCAGCCCGACGGCATTCGGCTCCGCGGGAAGCGCCAGCGAGCGCGGGTCGTACAGGCTGAGGTACTCGGCTGGCGGCAGAACGCCGCGGGGCGGGCCCCCGAAGCTCACGGCCAGGAAGAACGGGCCGTCCTTGTGCTCGGCCAGCAGCTCCGCCGCCCGGCGCGCGGTGGCGCCCGGCTCGGCGGCGGGCGGGTCGTCGGCCCGGTCCCAGGCGACGACCGCGTCCGCGGACGGCCCAAGCAGGGAGCCGACGCGGGCCGTGAAGTAGGCCCGCGCGCGGAAGGCCTCCGGCATCGAGGAAGCCCCGCGGAGCGAGTCGCGGGACTCCGGGAGCGACCACAGGCGGGTCGCCTCGGGACGACGGCCGAGCAGGAGGGCCAGGCGCGACGGCGTCAGCGATGGGTACTGGCTGTAGGCGGGGTCGAACCGCCGGCCCCGGGCGGCCAGCCGGTCGAGGTGCGGGGTGCGGGCCGGGGACCCGTACGTGCCGAGCCGCGTCCCGACCTGATCCAGCGCGATCAGGAGGACATTCGCACGGGAGACGGGTGCGGACGGGGCCGGCGCGGGCCCCGAGCAGCCGGCAGCGACCAGGGCAGCGACGACGAGCCCGCCCAACGTCTCGCGCGGGTTCACGCGCGGCGGCACCCAACAACCGCCCAGTCGGAGCCTCGCCATACCCAAGAGGCGAGGCTATTCGGCCCGGGCGGACGCCGTCAAATCGAACGGACGCTTTGCGGCCTTCCAGGGGGCCGTGTTAGGGTCGCGGAGTGTGATGTTGTCGAGGCGCCCCGCCCTCGTTCTCGCCGCCTT
>WNFL01035885.1_pt1 | contig 16217 bp, 17 predicted proteins | sample 5400361 | NCBI WGS metagenome assembly WNFL01 (sample SAMN13153351, study PRJNA577476) | soil metagenome | isolation source: 40 cm soil on Douglas fir-dominated hillslope | place: USA:California | collected 2013-09-17 | reverse complement strand
GGCGTGACCGCGGTCGACGACATCTCGTTCGAGGTCCCGCGCGGGTCGTTCGCGACGCTCCTCGGCCCTTCTGGGTGCGGCAAGACGACGACGCTGCGGATGATCGCGGGCTTCTACGACCCCGATAAGGGCGACATCATCCTGGGCGGGAAACGCATCAACGAGCTTCCCGCGCATCGCCGCGGTACGGCCATGGTCTTCCAGGACTACGCACTGTTCCCGCACATGACCGTCAAAGGCAACGTGTCCTACGGGCTGCGCGTCGCAGGTGTCGCGGGCGCCGAGCGCGATAAGCGCGTCGACGACACGCTGCAGTTCGTCGGGCTCTCGGGTCTCGGCGATCGCTGGCCGAATCAGCTCTCCGGCGGACAGCAGCAGCGCGTCGCGGTCGGACGGGCGCTGGTGCTGCAGCCGCAGATCCTGCTGCTCGACGAGCCGCTCTCGAACCTCGACGCCAAGCTGCGCGTGCAGCTCCGATGGGAGCTGCGCTCGCTCCAGCAGCGGCTCGGCATGACCTTCGTCTATGTGACGCATGACCAGGGGGGAAGGTCGAGCAGGCCGGTAGCCCTTGGGAGATCTACTACCACCCGCGCACGGCGTTCCTCGCGGATTTCGTCGGCGCGGTGAACATCGTTCCCGGCACCGTTCGCGAGGTGCGCGGCGACGAGGTGGTCGTGGCCTTCGGCCAGCGCGCGGTCACGGTGCGCAGGCCGGCTGGCCTCTCACTGAGCGCAGGCCGCGAGGTCCACCTCTGCGTGCGACCCGAGGCGCTCGCCCTGCGGCCACCGTCCGCGGATCCGGACGGCGTGCGTCTTCCCGGAGTCGTCGCGCGGCGCGCGTTCCTCGGCGATCTCATGCGGTACTGGGTCACCGTCGACGGGCGCGAGTGGATCGTGGATCAGCCCGATCCCGGCGCGGCCGCCGACTTCGACGGGCCGGTGACCGTCGCAGTGAAGCCAGAGCGCATCCACATCATCGCGGAGAGCTAACGCTCCACGAACCCGGCGCTAGACGACGAGTCCCATCCCGTCGACGGCGTGGTCGACTTCGAGCTCGCCGATCCGCGCGAGCGTTTCGGCACCGAGGTGCGTGAGGACGATCCGCTTGCACTCGAGCTGATCGCGGTGCGACATCAGCGTCCGATACGAGATGTGCGACGGATCGTCTCGATCGAAGAACGTCGCATCGCAGATGAAGAGATCCGCGCCCTTGGCCACGCGTGCAAGATCGTCGCTCCAGGTCGCGTCCCCGGAATAGGCGATGAGCTTGTTCCCCACCCGCACGCGCAGGCCGTGCGGGTCGGACTCCGCGACGTGCTTCACCGGTAACGCGCTCACGAGCGCGCCGCCGAACTCGGTCTCGTTCGCGCTCAGCACGATCTCGCGCAGCGCGAATCCGAGCTTCGTCTTCCGGAAGAAGTCGGGGTAGAGCGAGGACTCCAATGCACGCAGGCGATCGCCCAGTGCGCGCGGACCGCCGATCACGAGCGGTGCGGTGCGCCCGGCGAAGTGCTGCTCGATGACGAGATACGGGATGCCGCCGAAGTGATCACCGTGAAGGTGGCTGATCGCGATCGCGTCGATGGCTTCGGCATCGACCTCACGTCTGATCGCCGGCAGCGACGATCCTCCGCAGTCCAGCAGCAACGAAACGCCCGGAGCGGTGACGTGGATGCAGGCATGCGAGCGGCCGCCGTCGGCGAACGCGCTCCCGCTTCCGATGAACGTGACACGGAGGGTCATTGGATCTCAGCGAGCGCCACGGTCCGCCGCTCGCGGTACGAACGGCTCGCGGCCTCCGCGATCCGCAGCGCCTCCAAGGCATCCGCCGCCGTGCACGCGTTCTCGGCCTCTCCCCGCGCGAACCGCAGGAATTGCGCGAGCTCCGCCCGGTACGCGCCGTCGAAGCGGACAAAGAAGGATGGGTACGGCGGCCCGGAGAGCGGCGGCGCATCCCGCTCGACCGAGCGCCACGGCGTTCGCGGATCGACTCCGATCGCGAGCGTGTCCTTCGCGCCGTGGATCTCGACATGGATGTCGTACCCGGCCTCGTTGTGGCGCAGCCCGGTGATGAGACCCAGGGAGCCTCCGGAGAGCCGGAGCAGAACGGCGGACGTGCCCACGTCCCCCAGCGCGTCGTACTGGGGGAAGCCGAGCGTCGAGCCGGTCGCGGTCACCTCGACCGCCTCCTGGCCAAAGAGCCAGCGCGTGATGTCGAAGTCGTGAATGAGCTGGTCCTTGAACTCCCCACCCGAGGTCGCGATGTACGCGTCCGGCGGGGGCAACCGGTCGCAGCTCACCATGACGAACGAGAAGACATTCCCGAGCTGCCCGCCGCGAATCGCATCGCGCGCTGTTCGGTAGCCGGCATCGAAGCGGCGCTGGAATCCGATCTGAAGGCGGCCCTTCGCCCTTTCGACGTGCGCGACGATGTCGCGCGTCTCCGGGATGCCGATCGCGATCGGTTTCTCGCAGAACGTCGCGATGCGCGCGTCGAGGCATTTCTTGATGAGCGGCGCATGTGTGTCGGTTAGCGTGACGATGACCGCGGTGTCCACACCTTTCAGCGCCTCGTCGACGCTCGTGGCCGCCTCCGCTTTCAGTGAGGTGGCGACCTCTTTCGCCCGCGCGGGGTCGGCGTCGTACACGCGCAGCTCGTCCACGTCCTTCGTTTCGCTGAGGACCTTGGCGTGGAACGCGCCGAGACGCCCGACACCAAGGATGGCCACACGCACGACGAGCATTCTGCGTTGGAACGCGCCCCTCCGTCAGAATCGGACCGGTGACGCAGATCCGCGGCGTGCTCTTCGATTGGGGCGACACGCTGTTCTCACCACCGGATGCCGGCAAGGTCATCGTCGCCGCGGCCGCGGAGCGCGGCGTGCGGATCGACCCTGAAAAGGCGCGCTCGCTGTGGGACGAGCTGTGGGAGGCAGGAAAGACTCCGGAGGAGCTCGCGAAGGGCCGCGACCTGTCAGCGGCTGCGCACCGCGAGGTCTGGACGGCTCTCTTCCAGCGCGCGAACACGACGGTGCCCGGTCTGGCGAGCACGCTGTACGAGCGCGTCATGGACCCGCGCGCGTGGATCCCCTACCCCGACACGGCGCCGACGCTCCGAGCGCTTCGCAAACGCGGCGTGAAGATCGGGATCGTGAGCAACGTCCCGCAGGACCTGCGCCCGATCTTCGCGGCTCATCGCCTTGCCGATCTGATCGACGCTTTCACGCACTCGTTCGAGGTCGGTGCTGAGAAACCCGACCCGGCGATCTTCCTGCGGGCCTGCGAGGCGATCGGAACGACGCCGGCCGAGACGCTCATGGTCGGCGACCATCCTGTCGCCGACGCCGGCGCGCTGAAAGCCGGACTGCGCTTCTACCTGTTGCCGCCGGACGGCACCGTGGAGAAGCCGCGCGGTCTGGACCACGTCGTGCCGATCGTCGACGCGTCGATGAGCGACGCCGCGACGAAGCGTTAGGCGGGGCGGCGCAGCGCTAAGCGACGAAGAACGGGGTCATGTCGCGGCGCCGCACGAGCTCGTCCATCTCGCTATCCGACGGCCGTTCGCCTGCGCGCGCAGCGGCGTCGAGGACGAGCGGCAGCAGCCCAACGTCGCCGACGGTGTTCAAGAACACGCGTGGATCGGCGAGCACCCAGCTCACCGCAAGATCGATGTCGCGCTGGTCGTGCAGCGGCTCGTACCAGGTGGTCGGCGTGGCCGGCCGTTCGGCGTGCCAGGGGCCGAGCGTGATGGCCTTGATGGTCTGCATCGCGGCACCGCGCTTCTCACACAATGCCATCAGCGCCGTCACATCCCGCGCGTAGGTCGCGTCGCGCAGCTGCACGTAGTTGTAGGGAAAGAGCACCGAATCGAACGGGAACCGTTCGAGGCTGCGACGGTGCTGCACCGGGGCCTGCAGGCCGTGGCCGGTGACTCCGATGAAGCGCACGAGTCCCGCGTCCCGAGCCTCGACCGCCGCGCGCAGCGCGCCGTCCGGCGCGAACGCGGTCTTCCACTCGGTCTCGTCCACCAGGTTGTGCAGCTGGATGAGGTCGATGCGGTCCGTTCCCAGGCGCTTCAGCGAGAGGCGGATCTCGTCGCGCGCCTCGGCGTACGTGCGCTTGCCGGTCTTCGTCGCGAGGAAGAAGCGGTCGCGCCCCGCGCCGGCGAGCCAGGGCGCCACGCGAAGCTCGGCATCGCCATAGCTCGCGGCGGTGTCGATGTGGTTCACGCCATGACTTTCGAGCAGTTCGAGCACGCGGTCCGCGACGGCCTGCGTTACGCGGGAAAGGGCCGCCGCGCCGAAGAGCGTGCGAGTGCTCCGATGACCGGTGCTGCCGAACGGCGCGAGCGGGATCACACGCTCACGATACCGAGGTCGGCGGCTCGTGCTCCGGGATGCCGGTGTAGGCGAGAACGGCGCCCGCGACGGTGGCCGCGACGGCGAGTGCGAACCCGAGCTCGATCGAGACCGGCACGACTGCCCCTGCGATGGCGGAGCCGATCGGGAAACCGGCGAAGTTGAGCGCCATCGAGACTGCGAACGCGCGGCCGAGCCACGCTGGGTCCGTTCGCCGCTGCCGGATAGTGAAGAGCACGACGTCGAATGGGCCCGTCGCGACGCCCCAGAGCAGCATGGCGACAGCGACCAACAGTGGCTGTGGGAACAGCAACACGAACGCGAAGCACGTCGCCGTGCCGAGCATCGCGCCCGCCAGAAGCTGCCGCTCGCGGCCGAGCGTGGAGATCCGTCCCATGAGCAGGACCGAGATGGATCCGCTGATGCCCGAAAGCGCGAAGAGGAGGCCGACGAATTCGGGACCGGCACCGAAGCGATCCAGCACCAACACCGGCAGAGCCAGAAAGAAGATCCCGCCGCCAAGGTTCGCGGTCGTCACCGAGAGCGCGAGCGGTCGCAGCGTCGGGTGTTTCGCAACGTATAGGAGCCCGCGCCACGCGTCGGCGAGGAGATTGCCGGCCTCGGTGCGGTCTCCCGGGTCGCGGATGCCGATCGCGACGAACGCCGCGACCGCGAAGATCGATGCGGTGACCGCAAGCGCCGCGGGCGCCCCGAATACCGCGACCAGTGTTCCCGCGAGCGCGGGGCCAACGATGCTCGCGACGACATATCCGTTGCTGTCGATCGCATTCGCGCGCTCCCAGAGCGGCCTCGGAACGATGAGCGGGAATAAGGTCCGCACGCCGGTGTTGCCGAGCGGCTGCGTGAACGACGAGATCGTCACGATGAGCAGGAGCGCCGGCACCGGCAGGCGGTCCGTGACTGCCAGGACGGCGATGAGCGCGAGGGTCATGCCCGCGAGCGCGTAGTCGATCACGATCAGCCGGGTGCGGCCATGGCGATCGAGCAACGCTCCGCCGATCGGGCTCGCGAGCAGACCCGGCGCGACGCTGAGGAACGTCACGGCACCGGCGATCTCGGGAGATCCGTAGTGCTGAAGCGCGAAAAGCACGAGCACGAGCGAGACCATCTGCTCCGCGACGCGCGCAAGCATCATGCTGGCGACCAGACGTGGGAAGCCGCTGATCGCGAACAGGCGCCTGTAGCTCGGTGCGCGGTCTGTGGAAACGGTCACGGACAATTCAGGCTAGATGAGCGCGACGAAGGCCGCGCAGCTAGATGGCGGCGCTGCTCTCGCGATCGCGGCGCGCCGCGCGTCGCTCCTCGTACTTGCGCGCCGATGCATCGAGCTTGTCGAGGAATCGGCGAAGCCGGTCGCGGTCGTGTTCGGCCTCGGCGTCGAGACCGGTGCGCTCGAAGATCCTCCAGTAACGCAGTAGCGGCCACAGGATGTCGTCGTGGTGGATGCGTAGGTCGTAGATCCCCGCGTCGGCCATCCGCGCGGCTTTGCGCGTGAAGCCGGCGATGTGGCTCCCAGGCATCTCGAACGTGAGGACCTCGCGGGTGATCGCCCTGATGACTTCGGACGGCGCGATCTCGAGCATCGCCGAGAGCGCGTCGCGGTAGAAGACCATGTGCAGGTTCTCGTCGGACGCGACGCGCGTCATGATCTTGTCGGCGACCGGATCATCCGAGTACCGGCCGGTGTTCTGATGCGAAACGCGCGTCGCGAGCTCCTGGAACGACGTGTACGCGAGGCCCTGCAGCACATCCACGTCGTGGTCGTAGCCGGTCATGACGTTCTGCATGCGGCCACGCTCGAGCGCGATCGGATCGATATTCCGCGTTACGACGAGGTAATCGCGGATGACGATCGCGTGCCGGCCCTCCTCGGCGGTCCAGCGGTTGACCCAGTTCTTCCACGCGCCATCGCCTTTGCTGAACATCTTGTGGATGAGCCGGTGATACGAGGGCAGATTGTCTTCGGTGAGAAGGTTCACCTCGAAGGCCGTCTGCGCGACACCGGTCAGCCGGGGCTGGTCCGGTGTCCAGGGCTCCTTGTCGTAGTCGCGGCCAAGGCTGTAAGGGATGTAGTCGTGTGGGAACCACTCCTTCGCGACCCCGATGTGCCGGTCAAGGAGCTTCGCGACGGCCGGCTCGACCTCCCTCAGGAGGGCGGCGTCGTCGTGACCGCTCGTCATACGAGGGACTTTAACGCCTGAGTTGCCGTTCAGACGGCGGCAGCCTGCTTCTTCCGCTGGCCCGCGAGTCGGTCGCGGTCCTGCTTCGCGAGCATCCGTTTGCGGATCCGATAGGCCACCGGGGTGACCTCTAGCAGCTCGTCGTCGGCGAGGAACTCGACCGCGTCATCGAGCGACAGATCGCGCATGCCGTCGAGCTTCGCGGCGATGTCGGAGTTGCTGCTCCGCATGTTCGTGAGGTGCTTCTTGCGCACGACGTTCACCTCGAGATCGCGGTCGCGGATGTGCTCGCCGACGACCATCCCCTCGTACACCTCGACGCCGGGTCCGATGAAGAGCTGTCCACGCTCCTGCGCCTGGTTCAGGCCGAAGGTCGTCGTGGTCCCTGCCTCGAATGCGATGAGCGAGCCGAGGTCGCGCGACTCGATCGGGCCGGCATACGGACCGTAGCCGGCGAAGAGCGTGTTCATCACGCCCTTGCCGCGCGTGTTGGTAAGGAAGGCCTGGCGGAATCCAAGCAGGCCGCGCGTGGGGATCTTGTACACGCAGTGAGCGCTGCCGTCGTCGCGGTATTTCATGTCGACGAGGGCGCCGCGCCGCCGGCCCGCGAGCTCGACCACCGGACCGAGCACGTCCTGCGCGACCTCGACCTCGAGCTGCTCGAACGGCTCGAGCCGCTCGCCGCCTTCCTCTTTGTAGATGACCTCGGGCCGCGAGACTTGGAACTCGTAACCCTCACGGCGCAGCGTCTCGATCAGGATCGCGAGATGCAGCTCGCCTCGGCCGCTGACGACCAGGGTGTCGGCGCTGTCGGTGTCGGCGACACGAAGCGCGACGTCCCGCTCGATCTCCGCGTAGAGACGCTCGCGCAGCTTGCGGCTCGTCACGTGAGTGCCCTCGCGACCAGCGAACGGGCTCGTGTTCACGGCGAACGTCATCCGCAGCGTCGGCTCTTCGACCTTGATCGGCGGCAGAGGACGCGGATCCGCAGCGTCAGCGATGGTGTCACCGATACCGACATCCGGGACGCCGGCCACCGCGACGATGTCGCCGGCGCGCGCTTCGTCGACCTCTTGACGCGCCAGACCCTGGAACGTGAAGAGCTGCGTGACGCGCGCGGGCGTGAGTGCGCCGAAGTGATCGATGCGCATCACCGCCTGGGCCTTGCGCAGGACGCCGCTCTGCAGTCGGCCAACGGCGATCTTGCCCTTGTAGTCGTCGTACGTCGTGGTCGTCACGAGCAGCTGCGCCGGCGCGTCGGCGTCCACGTCCGGCGCGGGGATGGTCTCGATGATCGCCTCGAACAGAGGCTCGAGCGTCTTGCCTACGTGACGGTGGTTGGTGCTGGCCGCTCCGGTGAGCGCGTTCGTATAGATGGTCGCGAACTCGGCCTGCTCGTTGGCCGCGCCCAGGTCGAGGAACAGGTCAAAGGTCTCGTTGAGAACGTGGACCGGACGCGCGTTCGGACGGTCGATCTTGTTGATGACCACGATCGCGCGATGGCCCCGCCGCAGCGCCTGCCGCAACACGAATTTCGTCTGCGGCATCGGGCCATCCACCGCGTCCACGAGGAGCAGCACGCCGTCGACCATGTTCATGACGCGCTCGACCTCGCCGCCGAAGTCGGCGTGGCCCGGCGTATCCACGATGTTGATCTTCGTGCCGCGATAGGTGATCGCCGTGTTCTTGGCCATGATCGTGATGCCGCGCTCGCGTTCGAGGTCATTCGAGTCCATCACCCGCTCGGCGACCTGCTGGTTGTCGCGGAAGATGTGACTCTGCTTGAGCATGGCATCGACCAGCGTCGTCTTCCCGTGGTCGACGTGCGCGATGATCGCGATGTTCCTGATATCGGCCCGGCGCATGGCTACGCGAGGCCTCGACATGGGGACATGTAACAAGTCTATCGTGGGTTTGGTGCGCCGCGGCATTCTCACCTCCCTCGCGATCTTCTGCGACCTAACTGGCATCGTTTGGATCCTTCAGGGCATCGGCGTGCTCCCGGGCTCGTTCATGACCGGAGAGATCGTGTGGGCAGCCATCGGCGCGGTCCTGCTGTTCGCATCGGGTCTGCTGCTGTGGGCCGCGTATAGACCGACGGGCTCCTAGTTACTGCGGCGTGCGCGAAGCGCAAACGCCAAGCACACGAGCGCAGCGAAGGCTGCGCGACTATTCGCCCGGGTCGCCGACGGGATGAGGGCGGCGGCGGCGCGGGTGCAGCGCGCCGCGCGCCGCGACGATGACCAGCAGGAATACGACGGCCAGTACAGCCTCGGCCGAGAACGGCAGGGTCTCGCGGATATTCAGCGCAGGCTCGTCGACCATCATCTCGGCCGCGGTCCAGATCAGCGCGAAGGCCCCGAGCCAGATGCCTTGAGGAAAGCGGTCCAGGAGATTCACGACCAGGCCGCTACCGAAGAGCACGATCGGGATCGACAGCGCCAGGCCGAACACGAGGAGCGGAATGCTGCCGTGCGCGGCCGCACCCACACCGAGAACGTTCTCCAGGCTCATCGCCGCGTCGGCGATGAGGATCGTCGTGATCGCCTCGGGTAACGTCGTCGCCTCACGAACCGACGGCCCGTGCTGTCCGGACGACGGCCGCACCAGCCGGTAGGCGATCACGAGCAACGCGATCGACGCGACGAGCTGCAGGTACGGGATCGCGAGGAGCAGGGTCACGATCGACGCGGCCGCGATCCGCAGGACAACGGCACCGAGTCCGCCGAAGACGATCGCGGGCCGACGCTGACGCTGAGGAAGTCCGCGCGCAGCCATCCCGATGACCAGCGCGTTGTCCCCGGAGAGGGCGAGGTCGATCAGCACGATCGCGAGGATCGCCTGCAGCGTCTCGATCATCTAGCGCGACATACGGAGCTTGCGGATGACGACATACGTGACGCCGGCGAGCCAGAGGAGTACCGCGGCGACGTACCCGGCTGCCTCAAGGGAACTCGCGAGCTCCACGTGATCGATAAGCCGCGCCGCGATCGGGTGAAGCATCATGACAGTATACTGTCGCGACGTGAGCGCTGCTGTCGCTATGGCGACATGCGGTAAGTTTTCTGACATGCCGACGCGCGCTCTTGCGCCAACTGCCCCGCTCGCTCGCCTGGTCCGCATCAACCGCGAGCGTCTGCATCTCACTCAGACCGAGCTCGCGGAGCAAGTTGGTGTGTCGCGCAGCGCGATCTCCGAGCTCGAGGCGGGTCGTATCGAACAGCCACGCGCCGCTGTGTTCGCGCGTCTCGGCAAAGCCCTCGGCCTTCCGGCCGCGGCGCTCCTCGCGGCAGCGGGCTATCCCGCCGAGGGCGAGGTCGTCATGGGTCTCGAGGCGGATGAGATCGCGCTTCTCGCGGGCTCGCTCGCGCAGCTCGCGGGTAACGAGCGCGAGTGGCTACGCACACGTCTGCTCGAGCTCCGCGATCTTCTCGTGCTGCGCCGGTCGCAGGGTCCGGCTAACGGCGCTCCAGCACGAGCCGCGCGCCAAGCGCGACCAGCACGCCGCCGGTAACGCGCTCGAGCCAGCGCCGCACCCCGGCATCCCCGAGCACCGCGCTGATCCGTGAGACCACGTACGCGTAGGCCGAGAGCCAGACGATGCCCATAACGCCGTGCGCGAGCGCGAACGCAAGCGACCGCGCGAGCACGTTGTCACCCGGCGACATGAACTGCGGCAGGAACGTCAGGTAGAAGACCGCGACCTTCGGGTTCAGCACGTTGCTGAGCACGCCCTGCAGGAACGGATTGGCGCGGCGGCGCGGCGACGCGGCGTCGGACGCGTCGTGACGGAAGGAGCGGCGAAGGGCTTGCACGCCGAGATAGGCGAGGTATGCCGCGCCCGCGAGCTTCACGATCGTGAACGCCTCGGCGGACGTGGCGAGGATCACGGACAGGCCGAGCGCCGACGCCGTCGCGTGCACGAGCAGACCGGAGCAGATGCCGACCGTCGCCAGTAGCGCGGCACGGCGGCCTCGCTCGAGCGTGATCTTCGCGACGAGCGCCATGTCCGCACGGGGAGAGATCGTGAGCAGTGCGAGGACCGCGAGCCCGGCGAGGAACGGCGGGTCGAACATCATCCTCGTTCGATCCGGCGCATGAGGTTCGCGCGCGCCTCGACATCGAGCGGTCGTCCACGCTCGGCGAGCTTCGCCGCGACAGCCTGCCGATGCTGCACCGTGCGGTTCGCGCCGAATTTGAACTTGGCGCGCACGTCGGTCACCGTGAGGCGGATGCCGCGGATGGAGCCGAGCAGCTTTCCGTAGCGGTTGTCTCCGGGCTCGACCGGCGCGTGTTGTCCTTCCGGCTGGAAATGCGCGAGCTGGCGCTCGAGGATCGCGGCGATCTTGGCGGGGTCGTCGAGCACCTCCGCATCGCAGGCCAGCTGCACCGCCGCGTAGTACGACGTCGGGACGCCGTATTCGTCCTGGTTCCAGTGACCCGGGATGAACGTGTAAGCGCCGAACACCGAAAGCAGAGCGCGCGGCCGCTCCGCCAGCGCGTCCCAGACCGGATTCGGCTGCGCGAGATGGAGCAGCACCGTCTTATCGCCGTCGTAGATAAAGTGGGTCGGCACGACGATGGGCAGATCGCGGCCGACGCCGGGCACGATGAGCTCGCCGAAGTCGTGATCAGCCAGGAAGGCACGCCACTCGGCGTCGCTGAGCGCGGCATCGTGACGATGGATGAGCACTACGAATCCGGTGTCGCGGTCTTCCGCGCGAGGCCGGCGTCGCGCGTTGCCGCCGCGACCGCCTTCGCGACGGCGGGTACGACGTCGCGGTCGAAAACGGACGGCAGTATGTACTCGGCCGACCGCACCGCGGGAGGAACGGTCGCGGCGAGCGCTCTCGCCGCGGCGAGCTCGACCTCGGCCGAGACGCCGCGCGCGCGAGCATCGAGCAGGCCACGGAACACGCCCGGGAACGCGAGCACGTTGTTGACCTGGTTCGGGTAATCGCTGCGGCCGGTCGCGAGCACGTCGACCTCCGGGGCGGCGTCGAGCGGATCGATCTCGGGATCGGGATTCGCGAGCGCGAAGATGATGCGCGGCCGGCCCATCGTGCGCAGAGCCGCGAGCGAAAGGATCCGCGGTCCGGACAAGCCGACGAAAACGTTCGCGCCGGCGAGCGCGTCTTCGAGCGATCCCCGACGGTTCGTCCCAAGCATCGTCACCACATCGCGCTTTTCCTCGTTGAGATCATCCCGCTTGGCGTGAACGATGCCGTGCCGGTCGCACAGGGTGATGTCGCGGACTCCGGCGAGGCGCAGGAGCCGCGCCGTCGCGATGCCGGCCGCGCCCGCGCCTGCGATGACGACACGCAGCTCCGCCAACGGGCGGCGGACCACACCTGCCGCGTTCTCCAGACCCGCGAGGACGACGATCGCGGTGCCGTGTTGATCGTCGTGGAACACCGGGATGTCGAGGCGTTCGCGCAATTTGCGCTCGACCACGAAACACGCCGGAGCCGCGATGTCCTCGAGATTGATGCCGCCGAATACCGGCGCCACGCTCTCGACGGTCCGCACGATCTCGTCCGGGTCGTGCGTCGCAAGGCACAACGGGAACGCGGTGATGCCTGCGAGATCCGCGAACAGCAGGGATTTTCCTTCCATCACCGGTAGCGCCGCTTCTGGTCCGATGTTGCCGAGACCGAGGACCGCGGATCCATCGGTGACGACCGCGACACAGTTCTGCCGGATCGTCAGGCGCCACACCTTCTCGGGATCGTCGGCGATGGCGCGGCAGATGCGCGCGACGCCCGGCGTGTACACGAGCGACAGATCGTCGCGCGTGCGCACACTCACGCGTCCCTTCGTCTCGATCTTGCCGCCGAGATGCATGAGGAACGCGCGGTCGGAAACGTTGCGCACCCGCACACCCTCGATGCGGCGTAGGTCCTCCTGCAGCTGCGCTCCGGTCGGCTCGTCCGGACAGTCGACCGTGACGTCGCGGACGTGGACGGCCGGAGTCGCCTCGACGAGATCGATCGCGCCGAGGCTGCAGCCGCGCTCGCCGACGACCGTCGCGACGTGCGCGAACATCCCCGGGCGGTTCGCGATCTCAAGGCGGAATACGAGCCGGAACGCCGGGCTCAACACAGCGCGCGGCGGCGCATCGGGCACGCCTGTCAGGGTACCCGGCTCACGCACGCCGCGTTCCCATCGCGGCACGCAAGGCGCAGAGTTGCACGGTGATGGGACCGGTTGTTGCTGTGCTCATGCTCATCGCGTCGCTTGTGGCCGCGGATCCCGCGCCCCCGGCCGTGTCTGGTCTCGCGCCGACCGGCGCGACGTGTGCGGGCTCGGTCGGTCCGGGCATCGCACCACCGGCACGCGTGCCCAGCGGGATCCCGGGATTCCACGCCTCCTGGTACGGGCAGTCCGGATACATGAGCCTGTGCGCAGGCGAACGCGCGACCGCGGTCGTCGCGTACTTCAACTCCGGCTCGGCGGGCTGGGTATCCGGGCGCCTCGGTCAGGTCGCCTACCTTGGAACGTGGGGCTCCGAGCCCGGGCAGGATCAGCCGAGCATCGTCGGCGGCGACGGCGCTCGCGGCTCGCCCGCGACCGGCTGGCCGCGCTACAACCGCGTAGCCGTGCAACCCGCGGCGTACGTCGGTCCGGGTCAGATCGCATGGTTCCAGTTCGGCCTCCAGGCGCCGTCTCTTCCCGGGACCTACCGGCTCGGGATCCGCCCCCTGGTGGAGGGCGCGACGTGGATGGAGGACTACGGCGTCTTCTGGGTGGTCACGGTACTGAATGCCGACGGCTCCGCACCACGGCCGACGCCGCCATCACCAGCGGGCGCCACCTATCAGATCGGCGACCGCGTGTTCGCACCCGACATCGCCGAGGTGCATGAGGGCGTCGCGCGAGCGAGCGCGTACCTCGCGGCCAGCGTCGGTGGTGACCGCACGAACGCGATCACCGTGAACGTCAACGTCGGGAACGGCACCGAGCAGTTCTGCTGCATCACCGCCGGACCATCGTTCGACATCTTCACGAGCAATAGCGCGTGGGCGACGCCGTCGGCCGCGGCGCCCGACACGTGGACGGCGTCGACGGAGCGCAAGGAGCTCGCGGCGCACGAGTACGTACACACCTGGCAGTACGCCCTGGGCGGCCGAGCCTGCATGCTTGGCCCGCGTTGGCTCTCCGAAGGCATGGCGGAGTCGCTCGCGTACCGGTCGCTCGTCGACGCGGGCCTCATTCCCCCCGCGAACATGGACGTGTTCACGAAGCGTCAGCTCCGGAACGCGCGGTACGTGACCCTGCGCTCGCTGGAGACCGCGTGGCCCGCGGACGCGAATCCATTCGCGGTCGGCTACCTCGCGGTCGATCGAATGCTCTCGGCCAATGGCCCACTCGCGCTACGCACGTTCTGCGCGCGCGTCGGAAACGGTGAAGCCTGGCCGTCGGCGTTCACGGGAGCGTTCGGTCAGACCCCGGATGCCTTCTACGCGAGCTTCGAGGACTTCCGCGCCGCCTACGTGCGGTAGGAGCGCGATCGCGGTTAGGTCTTCTCGCGCACCTGCCGGAATCGGCGGTGCGATTTGTGATAACCGCCGCCCTGCTTGGGGATGATGCTGATAGAGCCATCGATCTCCAGTACGGCGGCAGCAACTTCGTTCAGGTCGGAGATGCCGTGCTCGCGGGCGGCCATCTCGACCTCCGCGATATCGACGTGCTCGTGTTTGAGGTTCTCCGTGATGGGCTTTCCGTCCTGCACCAGAAGCGTCGGCTCTTCGTAGACAAGCCGCCCGAGGATCGGGATGCTTCGTCCGAAGCGGCCGAGCAGGAGATTCCCGCCGACCAGGGTCGCGGCCGAAATGAGCCCACCGATGAGTGACACATCCCCACCGTTCATCGCGTTCTGCACCGCGTTCGCGATGATGAGGATCACCACGAGGTCCGCCGGGCTCATCGTGCCGAGCTCGCGCTTCCCGCCGAGGCGGAGGAGCGCGAGCACCGTGACGTACACGACTGTCGTCCGAAGGACGATCTCCCACAGCGGGATGCTCAGGTCGAACATGTCCGCGCATCGTAGCGAGACTCATACACCGCTCGCTCGATCGTTGCTCAACTCATAGCTCGCCGGTAGGACTTGAACGTCTCATTTGCGACGACGAGCCTCTGTTCGCGCGTCATCATTTGGGCATGACCAGATCGCGTCTTGCAGTCGCATTTGTCGTCGCGGTCTGCGTAGCCGCGTGCTCCGCTTCGCCGACACTCACGAACCCGGCGACACCGACACCTTCGGCGACGATGACGAAACCCGTATCGACAGAGGAGCCGCTCGGATCACCGACATACGTCCGTTGGGCCGTCGACAAGAGCGCCGTCGCGGAACGTCCGTACTTTCTTGTGCTCGTGTACGACGGCATTGCGACGAACTTTCGTGTTGTCGAGTGATCGGGAAACGTGGTGCTTCGTGTCCCAGTCGCGGGATCGGGCATCTTCGGTCCCGAGACATGCGCCGTGCGCGCTCGGACGCCCGGCAAAACGGAGGGCTTTACCTATCTGCTCGTCGACGCCGCCACGCTCCAGCGGTTCACAGCCAACGCGTCCGCCTATCGCATCGAGGCAGACTCGGTCGGCGGGCGTACGGCGACCGTTCCGTTGACTGACAGCGGATGTCGCGCGACGTAAGAACTAGCCGGCGAGCTTAGAGAGGAACAGCGTCTCCGCGAGGCACACGCGCTCGAACTCAGCGAGATGCAGGCCCTCGTCCGGACCGTGCGGGCCCGACTGCGGATCGTCGACGCCGGTCACCAGGATCTCCGCCTTCGGGAAGAGCTCAGCGAAATCGAACAGGAACGGGATGCTTCCGCCCGAGCCGACATCGAAGGCCTTCGCGCCCCACGCTTCCGACAGGGCGGCGTGCATCGCGCGGTAGGCCGGTCCGCCGGTCTTCGTTGCGAACGGCTCTCCGACCGCATGACGCTCGATGTTCAGCTCCGCTCCCCATGCCACGTTCTTCTCGAGGTGCTTCACCAGCGCGTCGAGCGCCTTCGTCGCGTCCTGTCCGGGGGGAATGCGCATGCTCACCTTCGCGCGCGCGACGGGCACGAGCTGGTTCACGGCGTCGTGCACCGCCGGCGCGTCGAGCGCCAGCACCGAGATCGCGGGCATGGTCCACATGCGGTCCGTGAGCCCGCCATCGCCAATGAGCTTCACGCTCTTGCGCGCGCCGGCCTGCTCGCGAAGCTCCGCCTCCGTGAGGTCGAGTGGCGGCGCCTTTCCGCGGACCAGACCGGGGATGGCGACGTTGCCCTTGTCGTCGTGCAAGGTCGCGAGGAGTCGAGCGAGGGTCGTGAGCGCGTCTGGAAGTGGCCCGCCGAAGCCGCCGCTGTGCACGGCCTTGTCGAGAACGCGCACCTCGACGACGCACGCGACGACGCCACGCAGCGTGGTCGTGACCGCGGGCGCACCGATGCGCCAGTTACCGCCGTCAGCGACGACGACCGCGTCGCATCGGAGCCGATCGCCTTCGCCTTCGAGGTAGCCGCGCAGCCGCTCCGACCCAGCCTCCTCTTCGCCCTCGATGAAGACCGCGACACCGACCGGCGGCTTTCCGTCGTACGCGCGCAGCGCCGCGATGTGCGCGAGGACGCCGGCCTTGTCGTCAGCCGCGCCGCGCCCGTAGAGGCGACCGT
>WNFL01420356.1_pt2 | contig 16223 bp, 14 predicted proteins | sample 5400361 | NCBI WGS metagenome assembly WNFL01 (sample SAMN13153351, study PRJNA577476) | soil metagenome | isolation source: 40 cm soil on Douglas fir-dominated hillslope | place: USA:California | collected 2013-09-17 | reverse complement strand
TCTTTTCCGGGGAACAATGTCCGCTGAAAAATCCTTCCACATGACGCCCGACGAGTTCCGCCGCCACGGCCATGCCGTGGTCGACTGGATCGCCGACTATCACTCCCGAATCGAATCGCTCCCTGTGCTCTCGCAGGCAAAGCCGGGACAAATTCGCGCCTCGCTGCCGGCACATCCTCCCGCGCACGGCGAGCCGTTTGAGGGCTTGCTGAAGGACGTGGAAAACCTAATCCTGCCGGGTGTGACGCACTGGCAGTCGCCGAATTTCTTCGCCTACTTCCCGTGCAATGCCTCCGGCCCGGGAATTCTCGGCGATCTTCTCTCTTCCGGCCTTGGCGTCCAGGGCATGCTGTGGTCGACCAGCCCGGCTTGCACGGAGTTGGAAACGCATGTGCTCGACTGGCTCGTATCGATGCTTGGATTGCCTGAGAAATTTCTGTCGTCGAGCACCGGCGGCGGAGTGATTCAAGATACCGCTTCAAGCGCCGCGCTGTGCGCTCTTTTGGCCGCGCGCGAACGCGCAACTGATTACACCAGCAATCAGAAGGGATGCGACGGGCGGATCGTCGCTTATGCATCCTCGCAGACGCATTCTTCTTTGGAGAAGGCTGCAATGATCGCGGGCATCGGCGTCACCAATCTGCGCCTGATCGAAGTGGACGAAAACTTCTCGATGCGCCCCGACGCTCTCGCTCGCCAGGTTGAGGCAGACAAGCGCGCCGGCCTGGTTCCCTGCTTTGTGTGCGCCACGATGGGCACCACGTCTTCAAATGCGATGGACCCGATTGCGGAGATCGCTCGCGTTGCGCAGCAGCATAATATTTGGCTACACGTGGACGCGGCCATGTCAGGCACGGCGGCGCTCTGTCCGGAGTTCCGCCATTTGCAAAACGGAGTCGAGTTCGCCGACAGCTACAACTTCAATCCGCACAAATGGATGTTCACCAACTTCGACTGTAATTGCTTCTGGGTCGCGGATCGCAAGGCGCTCATCCAGACGCTGAGCATCCTGCCGGAATACCTGCGGAACCAGGCCACGGAATCCGGGGCGGTGATTGACTACCGCGACTGGCACATCCAGCTCGGCCGGCGCTTCCGCTCGCTGAAGCTGTGGTTCGTGATCCGGCACTACGGCGTAGAAGGCTTGCAGCACCACATACGCCGACACGTGCAACTAGCGCAAACCTTCGCACTCTGGGTGCGTGAGGATGAGAGCTTTGAGCTCGCGGCTCCTGTGCCGCTGAATCTGGTTTGCTTTCGCCACAAAGCCGGGGACGCGGCGAATCAGACGATCATGGATCGCCTCAACCGCAGCGGAGATTTATTTCTTACGCACACTAAGCTGAACGGGAAGCTGACGCTGCGTTTGTGCGTCGGGCAGACGCATACCGAGGCAAGGCACGTGGAGCGGGCGTGGAAGAGGATTTGCGAGGAGGCAGAGAAGCTGAGCGCTAAGTAGCGCATTCGCTACGCTTCACTTTCCAGATCGATGTCGCGTCCCACGTCGCGACTACGTTTCAGATCTAGTTCCAAGCCTCCAACCTCAACTGTCGACCACTCCCCGTGGTATCGCCTACATGGAAGTTGTACGGACTTCGGATTGTGTTCTAGTTGCGGTTTCCCGACGGTTCTTAGCGGGGGGCGGAAGTTGAAATCCTCTCCCCCGACCAATGTTGTCAACTGTATAAGCTGCATTCTGGTTCTCCTTCTACTGCCGCCCTGCCCTCTACATTCCAATCGTCATCGGATCGAGTGAGTGACTGCCATTCCTGCGACTTCCTCCAGTCTTTGCAAGACAGCCGAGAAATCCTGATCTTCCCTCAGCACCAACTGATCTGCATTAAGACGAAATGCGGCCTCCGTTGCAGGCATGGGTACGTTCTCCCTTGCTGCCATCTTCAGAATCAGCTGGAAGTCTTTGTTCATCAGGCCTAGGGGAAACTGAGGGCTGTAGTCGTTGCGCTCCATTCTAGCCAACTTCCCGACATGCGCCGGTGCGACTACTGCCGTGTGCGATAAGACTTCGAGCAATAGCTTGCGATTGAGACCAGCGCTTTCACCCAGCACCACAGCCTCAGCGATCGCCTGCATGCCGACGCCGAGAAGCGTGTTGACCACCAACTTCATGGTTGTGCCAGCGCCGGAAGGTCCAAGGCGGAAGTACTGACGCGCGATCGCATCGAATATCGGTTGCGCGGCCTGAAATAGTTCTGCATTGCCGCCGGCTAGTAACGTCAGAGTGCCTTGTTCTGCCGCAGGAATGCTGCCCGAGATCGCAACGTCCATCACATCGATACCCAGTTTCGCAGCCTGATTGTGCAGTTCCCTTGAGCTTTCGGGGGAGATCGTGCTCATTTCGAGCACAACGGTCCCCGGTCGAGCTCCCGCGAGGGCCCCGCCAGGACTCGCATACACGCTTTGCACGGCTTCGTCATTGGTTAAACAGGAAAGAATTACCTCGGAGCTGCGCGCCAGTTCAGCGATGTGACTCGCGGGGACAGCGCCATTCACCACCAGAGCTGCTGCTTTGGTGTTATCCCGGTCGAATACGGTGAGTTCGTATCCATGGTCGAGCAGGCGTTGGGCAATCCGGCTGCCCATGTTGCCCAGACCAATGAATCCTAGTTTTACCTGCTGTGCAGCAAGAGGCTTCATAGCATCTCCATATGGTTTGTTGAAATCACAGCGATGAGATTTGTGGGGCAAATTTTCCCTGCGCTCAGGGCTGATTTTCACATTGCACGTCGACGTTTAGGTTTTTTGTGCCTTCATGATTGCCACATCCGTGCATCGAGAATGCCAAAGTTGAGTGGAGCAGGAGATTGTGGCAAGTGATTGAATTCATGAAAAGATAGGACGACCAAGAGCGCACCTCTGAGATCTCGGCGACTTGCTTGAGTCCATATTTCGACACCCATCGTCCTCCCGCTGTCACTCGACAGACGCGGACTATCTCACACCTTGCCTATCACCTCGCGTGACTCGGAATACATAGAGATATTCCTGAGCGTTGTCAGTCCGGCCGCAGTTCCATGGCTCTCTTGAATTCCTTTTCAGCGTCAGCATAGTTCCAATCGTATACAAGCGCGGAATATCCCAGCGCTACCTCTGCGAGTCTTTCATCCAGTTCAAGCGCTTTCCGAGCATTAGCCTCGGCTTTGGGGAAGGCTTGGTTCGGCGGTAAAGCTGTATAGGGAAGAGATCCCAACCACGCACCGTCCGTGAGAGCCGATACCGCATTAATTTTTCCGGGGGAGAATTTCTTTGGCGATCACACTCTCAGCCTACAGTATGTTTGAGGCGTGGCTGTTGAAAGACTGAATCGCCAGAAAAATGGCCGAAAGTAACAAGAAGTCGGACGCGGTTGCTAGGTATCAACCGCAGTCAGACCACCGTCGGTATGTACACGGTGTTTGAAAAAGTATCAGGGCTAGCACCTCAGACTGGCGACAAATCGCCATTTCATTCATGGACACTGTAGTGTGTCCTCGAACTAGGGTGTCTGATAAGCAGAGCGCAGCAAACGTTGCGCATCCCGGATGTCGTGGGACTTGTCTGTTTCGAGGATCGGGAAATGGGACGGATCTGTTCACTCATGATTCCACCTTTATCTAAGCATGCTTGTGCATGCAATGAACCGGGGGGATAATTTGGGGCACATCGCTCACAAGTCACGGGGACTCGCCCCCAACGATCTTAGGAGACTCCATGCTTCGCTTACTCGTAACCCTACTCCTTCTCAGCAGCGTCAGCTCTGCACAAGCGACTTATTCGGCAGCATCAGCGGCCAAGCCAGGTCCCGTATCCGACCTTCCTGTGTGGTCGACAAGGCTGACGCAGCCGAACAGGTACATCTCTGCACACGGTATTCGAGGCTTTGCTGGTGGGTACTCCGAAGATGGGCTCGAATTCTGGAGTTTTCCCTTACAGCTCGTATCCGGATATCACCTGAGCTTCGTGCTGCCCAAAGTTCCCTATGTTTCTGCGATCACTATGCTCACGTCAATCGAGGTCGATCCCCTTGGTGTGACGCGTATCTATACAGCACCGGACTTCCACGTACGGGAACGTATTACGACGCATGCGAAGGACCCAGGTGTTCTCGTCCGTTTTACCGTGGAAGGTCCCGGTGATCCTCATATTCAAGTTCACTTTCAGCCGTCACTCAATTTGATGTGGCCGGCTGGCATCGGCGGCCAGGAGACCTCGTGGGACCAGGATGCGCGAGGCTTCCTTTTGAGTGAACCCTCGCGACAGTTCCGAGCGCTCATTTCGTCACCCGAGGCAACAGAGCACAGTGAAACGAATAACGATCGGCGCGGTAGCGACTTCAATCGGTACATCACGCTCACACTCGAACCGAGACCCTGTGCTGACGGCAAGTGCGCGGCTCTGGTCTTTGCAGGGCAAAGTGAGAAAGATGAAGAGGTGCATGCGACAACCGCTTCTTTGCTACGCATGTCCGCCGCCTCTGCTACTGGTGACGTGAAGCGTTTTGGCTCGTCGGAGATCGTGAAGGTCACTACATCTGATCCCGAAGCGAGTCGTGCGATCGAGTGGGCGCAGATAGCGCTGGAGCAGTCCTGGACGTGCAATGCGCGTCTCGGTTGCGCTGTTGTTGCCGGATATGGACCTTCGCACGGATCGCGCCGTCCACAATACGCCTGGTACTTCGCTGGAGATGGTCTGTTGGCAACGGAAGCGCTATTGCATGAGGGCTACTATGAGCGCGCCGCTGAGGAACTCGACTTTCTCTACCGGTATCAAAACTCCGAAGACGGCATGATGTGGCACGAGATCTCTCAGAGTGCGGGTTTTCTGAACTGGGCCAAGGACTATCCCTACTTATATGTTCATGTCGACATAACTTTCGACTTTCTAACGGTGGTTGCCGAATACGACCGGGTCAGTGGTGATCAAGCCTTCCTTTCACGGCACTGGCCCGCGACCTTGAAAGCGTATCAATACTGTCTTTCTACGCTGGATAAAGGCGACGGCCTACCGCGCGTACCGGCAGACAAGATGAGCGGCAACGAGCAGGATCACCTCACAGACGAACTGACACTCTCCTCTGCATGGGTGAGGGCAGCCCATGCAATGTCTGAACTTGCTGCGTTGATGCACGATGAGACACTGAGTCGGCAGGCTGAATCTGCGAGTCTCCGTGCGCGAAAAAGCATCCGATCGCGATACTGGGACACTACCGCGCATCGCTGGGTCAGCGGGTTTACCCGCTCCGGGACGGCGGCGGAAAGCATGTCCGCGGCGGACCTGGCGGCTATTGCTTCCGGCGCTTCGACACCGGAACAAACATCCGCGACTCTGGACCTGCTTGCAACCCCAGCTTATCTAACTCCTTGGGGATTGCGCAGTAAGCCGACCACGGCTCCGGATTACGATCCGACCGGATATGCGAAAGGGAGTGTGTGGGGCCACAGTACGGCTGCTGCGGCCGAGGTGATGTGGCAGGCTCATCGGTCCGACGCTGCAATCGCTTTGTGGCAAAGTCTCGTGCCTTGGGAGTCAGCCGATTCCCTTGGCCACATGCATGAGGTGATGTCCGGCAGTTTTTTTACGCCGCAACGTGAGTCAGTGCCGGAACAGACCTGGTCCTCATCAGCATTTCTTTCCGCAGCGATTCATGGCATGCTGGGCCTGGAATCCGAAGGACGGAAACACGTGCTGCACTTCGCGCCGCAGGTTCCTGCCTCATGGCAGTCGTTGTATGTCGAACATGTCCGCGTTGGCAAGAGTGTTGTCGATCTCAACTGGCATTCGGAGAACGGCCATTTCACTTTGGATTTGCGAAATGCAGGCCCGATGTTTCATCTCAGCTGGACCCAGGCCAGAACCGGCCATCATGGGATTGCTCCTGCCTCGCTTGAGCGCGATATTATGCCAGGCAACACGCACTTGGGCGTACCTTGAGATCGGCAATAACCGGACGGTACACAGCAACTCCAGAACGACGTCTGCGAACCATTTTTAGCATTTTTACACCAGACGGTTAGCGGACGACTCCAGCGCAGCTTGGAGTGCTGTGGCATTGATGCTGTCGAGGGACGAGGAACAGAACCTCGCGGACTTATGGCGAGACTTACGGCTAATCAGGAACATGGCTTGGAGCTTAGTCTTTCTGTCCTTCGTGTTTCAGATAAGATTTCTCGTGCCGTGGGAAAGACGATTCACAACCGTGATCCACGGTTTGATTCTTCTAGGATGGAACGCGGGACTCTTACCCCTTTCTTTTACGGCATTTATTGCTTCGTCGAGCTTTTCATGGTGCAAGTCAGCGAGAGACTTGTTACACAATCTGCAGTTCGTTGTCGGACGAACGCGGGGGTTCATCTCCGGTATTTGTACTTGGCAGTTCTAGAAGTCCTTCAGACAGTATTGGTCCTACGCGGATGTTCTCTCGCGGTTCTTAACTCACGGAATTCCGGAGTCATGATCGCGTCAATCCACCGTACCTGGACCAACAATTTACAATCCATTCCGTCTCAAGGGGAAGTGTCACCGTCCCGTCTCACTTCGGAGGCCAGCGACGGTCAATTTTGCTCAAAATGCGCTCGGCGTTTGCGATGGCTACTTCCACTGCAGGGTCGGCCGTCCCAATGCGCGAGGTTGCGTGCGGCCAATATGCTCGCGGCGATCAAGAGCACTCGCTTCCTGCCCTCATCCATTGCGAAAGTATAGCAGTTTCGTCTTTTGTTCCCTGCGCCGCCGTCTGACCCTCCTGTTCTGCTGACCGCGCCCGAAACTAGGTGTTAAATGGACTGCCGTTAGTTCTCTCAAAGAGCACATTCTCTATCAGGTCATCGCTGTTCTTGCCGTCTCTATGTAGTGTGTCGTGAAGGCACACGGATATTCGCACGACCATGAACGTGTACGGCGACGTAGTGACCGACGAGATCGCCGAAGCCAATTCAAAAGTGGCTGGCTTAGCCCTTAACGGATTGTGAACTGGATTGTGCGGACGCTAAGTCGTTGAAAATATGGCGGAGAGAGTGGGATTCTCGAAGGCCCTTTGTTACAGCTTACGCGCGTTCAATGAGATGCCGGAAACCGTCGCACTTACCGATACTTACGTTGTATCACATCAGAAACACGTGTCACACAAAAAACATTGATTAACCCCAATTGGGCTGATTGCGGTATGGACGGTATGGACGTTGGTCTCGCTTGATGAATTCCGTTCGATGAATTCAAGTTTGAGAAATGGCGGGGCGATGCTACCCGATTCGAAACCTCTGCCGTGACAGGGAACTCAGGGTCCGTAACTAATTGAAAATCAAAGGGCGCTTCACGAACCCTCGGCCAGTGCCCTTGTGCCGACCCGTTTAGGTGACTACACAATCGCAAGGCTTTGACACGGTGACGAGTGCGCTGTCAACCGACTGGTCATGAGATCGCTGTCTCTAACAAGTTTGGAAGATGTGCTCGCAGCGGCTTCCCGATCGGATACACAACCTCGTCTTGTTCGCTCTTCAGCAACTGAACGCCAGATGACGCAGAACGACGCCATCATCGGTACTGCGAGGTAGATGCCGACAACGCTTTGGCATCCTGCGTGCTTTTTCTCTTGTTGCGCCAGGCAGAGAAGTGTTTCGGGGGATGTATGGCAAAAATAATCGAATTCTATATTCCGCAAAGCTTTCGCAAGGTTTCAAAGTGGTTGCCGCCAAACGAACGCGGCAAGGTGCTGGACTTTCCGGTGGCGGTACGGCAATCCGCGTGACAGCGCGCAGAAACGCCATGGCGAAGACGTATTACGCGGGCTAAAGGCGCGGCGAAATCAACGAGCCCCTGAGGCATTAAGGCGCCATCGCACAGCTACGACCGAAACTCCAACCTCGCCGAGAGTCATTACCCTGACACGAACAGCCGTAGTCATCAGAATGACGCGCACCAGTGATCTGGGCCTTGCTTTTCCTGAGGTTCGACGTGCAAGTCCTGCTCCTTAGATACTTCCCATCGAGCAGGGTAAGCCGCCAAGCCCAAGTCTTAAGAATATGGGCGACTCCACCCCAGGCGATTACCAACGCCAGTCCCCAACCCAAAGCGGCCATGCTTGCGAGGAGCTTGGCGGAACCGGCCCGTTGGATCAGATGGACGAATAGCAGAATGCCAAGAATGGCTCCGAGCATGCGGAGAGGGAGTCGCGCTTTTGGCAACCTGGTGCTAGACACGGGCCACGCTCTCGTGACCCGGTTTGGTGGCGGAGATACGGATCAAACACGGCTTCGGCGTGCGCTAATGCTTCCGGTGTGTCCAGGTCCTGCCATCGTCCCTCGCCGATCTCAAGGGCGCGCAAGCGCCCTTCCGCAATCAGTTGCCGCATGCCGTCGGAAGGAGAGCAGTTCCCTTCTTTGGTTGCGAGTTCAAGCCGGTCGAATAAGGCCGGGCTACAAAGATGCGTATGGGCGTCTTCGACGAACCCGCGCGAACCAGCGTCCCAATACCTTCCAGCCCATTGGCACGCCTGGTCATCGCGCCGTCGCACGCCAAGCGGTGCGCGAATCTCTGGTACTGCTCAAGAATAACGGTGTCCTGCCAATTAAGCCGAACGCCACCGTGCTGATCGGTGGCGACGGCGCCGATAATATCGCCATGCAGGCGGGCGGCTGGACACTCTCCTGGCAGGGCGCCGATAACGGCCCGAGCGACTTCAGTGCTCAACTGGCAGCGGCATTAGGATTACCCTTTGCGTTCGCAGCACATTTTGCAACACCGAAATAGGTAAAGATTGTGCGGTGGCTTGCACTGTAGTCGTTTTACGTGTCAGGCAGAGGCTGTGCGGTTCTGGGCGACGTGCTTTTCGAGGCAAAACTGACTGAGGGGGACTTCCAAATCCAGGACGCCGGAATCACCCAACAGTATTGTGATCTAAGGGAAGTATTTGAGTGCCGCCAGTTGCCCCGGCAAAGGCACACATTATGTTTCCTATCAACCTTTGCGAAATGTGCTCGCGGCCCATGCTCTCAATCTTCATTTTTGCGTTATTTTTGCGTTTTGCTCGATGCCCGTCGACCGGACTTGCTCGAACAGTGGTACAGGGTCATGCGATGCATACGATCCATAACTCTTCGGACCAAATGCAAGGTGCTCACTTGGCAGGAACTGGCCCGCTGTTTGCCATCCGCACTACGAAAATTTCTGCGCGTGAAATATGGAATCGCTGAAGGCGACGCCGATTGCGCTGCGTCCATCACGCCCGAATTGCCGGTGCACGGGTAAGATACGAATCGACTACCGTGCGCAAGGAACCTTCTCAATCCGAAGAAATTGATCCACGAACCCTGCCCTTTCGGGAGCGCGAATTCCTCTGTCCACAGTGTGAGAAGCCAACCACGTTCTCCACGCCCATGGACAGAATTTTGATGAAGCCGGTAACCTGCGGTCACTGCGGACAGGAATTTCTGACTGAAAGCGATCTGCCAAGAAAAAAGTGATGGACTAGCGAAATGATTCTAGCGGGCTTCGTTTCCGGAGTTTACCCTAGCCCGTCGCGATCGCTTGGAGCACGGCCGCAAACTCCGCCTCGATCCCCTCCGCATTCGTAGTCCGGTAGCCCAGATCCTGGGCCAAATTCTCCAGTTCTTGTCGCCACTCCACTGGAGGCGCGGCACCCGGAGGAAAGGCGTGAGTGGCCCGCTCCGTGAAAATCCGCTCCGCCGCGGCCCGTGTCCGCGCATAATCGAGCTGGCCCAGCATATCCACCACCAGAATATCCAGAACGTCGCGCGCGCGGTCCTCTCGCTGTGGCCCCGTGCAAGCATGCAGCTTTTGGGCGACCTGCTCGTTGATACCCAGGCAGCGTACATGCAGCGTCATGGGTAGGCCCATCTCGGCGAGGCCTGGAATCGCTGGTTCTACCAAATCCACCGCCTGCGCTTCGCCTGGACCGAGATCGATGTCTACCGTCTGCCATGCCCGCGTTTTGTATTGCACCGCGACTTCGACGCGCACTGTGTCGGCAAGCTCCATCTCATGAATTTCGGGTTTGAGTCGGAACGTGAATGCATCGAATCCCAACCGCAACACCTCTTCCAATTTTCGTATGCGCTCCGTCCTGTTCCCCTCCAGGCCTAGATCGAAATCCTTCGTGGTGCGAGCGGCGCCTGCGAAACGGAGTTCCATGGCAACCCCGCCTTTGAGGTAGTAGGTGTCGATCACGCGCTTTTCCACCGCCTGCTCCAGCACGCCGCAGAGCGCGAGAAAGGAAACCCATCTTCGCAGGCGTTCCTGATCGAGCCCTTGCTCGCGTGCGACACGGGCAAGAGTTTTCTCCAGACGTTCTGCGCGTTTTGCGCTCACGCGGTCGGGTGCTCCTTGACTGTTGGGACTCTTGCGCCGCCGCGGGTGTGCTGGTTGAGTTGGCGCGTGAGCCGGCTCAGTTGCGCCGCGCTAATGTAGCCTTCCTTGCGCGCATCCTTGATCGCTCGGCGGGCCAGTCCCAACCTGCCAGTTTCATTCAGCACATCCAGCACACTTTTCGCCACAGTCGTAACCGGCAGGCCTTCATGCGTGGTCACATCGCTCGGCGGCAGATCGCCCCGATGAATCGCGATCCACTTCGGTTTCCGGCGGCGGAGTCGCGCGTCTTTGGGGACCGTGAGATGCACTCGCGACGGATTCACATCGGAGATCCCATAGACTCCCAACGCAGTTTCGTGAGAGAGCGCGACACGCTCGGGTCCCTGACTCGCGCGTGCCCATAAAACCGCTTCTCGGTATTGCGACAAACGATCCGCGGGAAAATAAGGGATGCGATAGACGCCGCGCGCGACCCGTTCCAGTTTCCCTCGCTGCGTGAGCCGGGCCAGAACAGAGTCCGCGATGCCGAGAGCACGGGCCTGGGTCGCCGTCACCAAGCCATCATTCTGCTCGGCTAAGGGGAGCAGTTCGTCGATACGGGAACGCATACCCGCAGTATGACCTCCTCCTGGCATCATGTCAATATAGTTCCATAATAGAACTAAATTGACAGCGCAATGTATTTCAGCCTGTTCACTGTATCTCACTCACGAACAAGGGGATATTTAACTTATTCCGTGGGTTATCTGACTTCTCTCCTTCTTCCCAATGCGCCCTCTTCCGGGTGGACGCTGCTCAGCCGCGGCTCGGGCGGGCGTTTCGGACCGCGCCGGTGTCGAGCCTTCCTTTAAGAGGAAGAAGGGCATTGCTTTCGGCTTGTTCGACTACTGAATTCAAGAGGTTCCACAAGCGGGTAAAGGCCCTCACTCGGTTCGAGAGGAGGGCGACTCCTTGGATTGATTCCCCACCGCTTCAGCAATGCGCATGGTTACGGCGGTGACTCGGCCGACAATGTCTGCATCGGCAGGGTAGCGAACTTGACGGATCTGCCCTCTTGACTGCGGACAAGGAACCAGGATCAGTTGGGTCCCGTCCAGTTCGCACCAGCTACAGGCATAACCGTTTCGGAGCTCGACAAAATAAATGGGGCGGTCGAATTCGCTTTTCCAGTTACCTGGCTTCACCTTGTTCTGACGGGCATCGATCTCGACGAAGGACCCGGGCCGGATCAACGGATAAAGCGTGTAATCCTCAAGTCCTATATAACCGCAAAGACAGTGCCGCAGATCCAGTTGCTGCAAGAGGGCAACAGGGATTTCACCCCAAGCTTCGAACATACGGGAGACCAAATTCGTCCGTGCGAGCTGGACGTTCTCACGGAGTTCGAGGGGCAGCATGATCGTCTGTCCTGGGGGCTGGAGATTCGAGCCTATCAAGTGCGTGTGCGGCAGGCTGACCAATCTCTGTTCCCTGGCGACATCCAGGACGTTAATCCCGAAAAAGGCCACGATCTCAGCGTAATTGCACTTGTAGATGAGGCTCAGGCTGTAAAGCTTATAAATGCTCGGGGTAAACTTCCCATTCTCGACATCGGTAAGCCAGCCGTGGGAAATGTAATAGTCCTGATTGTTCTTCTCTTGTGCAACCTGCTGGCTTAGTTTTTGAACAGCTCGCGTGGACAGGCGGACGCGCAGGCGCTCGGCTCTGAGCCGCTTCCCAGCTTCCGGGCTCCGTGTCGACTCCAACATCCGTGTCGCCATGGTACGAGGAAATTTCCTTGCCGCGCCGGCAAGTACGCTCGGGTTACAAAAAGCGAAACGACCCAGACGAAGGGGAAGATGCGAAATAATACTCCTTTCTCCACCCCACGAGACCAGCATTCTTGCATTGGTCGTTAATCCGACCGTCGCCTAGTCAGAAAACGCTATTGCATACTCCTTCAATGTCAGCGGGCCACCTGGTCGTAGAAACGGTCACGCCCGAATAATTTGTCCTGGTGACAACCATTCCCGTTTATACAGAACGACGTCTCTACGAGCAGCTATCGGAGCAATCAAAGTTACTCGTGGACGAGGCGAGAACTTGGTCGTGGAACGTAGGAGCCCCTCGAAAACGGGACTCGTGGAGCGAGTCAAAGCAATCTTGGCACGCAGAGGCCTCACCTTGTACCAAGTTTCACAGAGAACAAGGGTCCTGTATGGACGGTCGTCACCTTATTTTATTCCGCACAACCTTTACTACGACCTTGGGCTCGGGACCTTCAGTCCCAGCCTCCACCAGCTATTCGCCCTAAGCTCGATTTCGGACTACCGGCTCAACGACTGGCTGTGTGTCTTCGGATTCAATCCCGAAGACATCACACGGTTGCGGGTTCTTCTCCCCTCCAGCCGCACGATGCTCTTGGACTCTTCGCTTGCCGACCCTGAATCCTGGGTTTTGTGGTTCCGAAACAAGCTCGGAAATCTTCCCGTTCCGCCCATTGCACCACTTGGACGGCTTCTGGACTTTGCACCGCCAAGGCGTCTCCACTCAGTCTCGCAAGCGAAGGAGAACAACTGCATATACGCGAAGATTGGACTCGAGGACGCTTTCGCGTTTCCAGACCTGTTGCCAGGCAGCATTGTCCGCGCAAACATTCGACTCGCAAAGGTGATGCTTCCAGCAGCAAATGGTAAGACGCGGCATTGCCTGTTCCTCATCGAGCACGCAAACGGGATTTGCTGCTGCCGATTGCAAGCAGTAGGCGAGAATCGCGTCATGCCGCTCAGCACGGAGCTCCCGTATGCCCAGGTCGAACTGCAGCTCCAAGAGGAGGTGAGAGTTCTTGGCGTCTTGGATCTCGAGATACGATCGTTGCTTAACCCGAAGCAACCGGACGTCCCGAAGGAATTGGCAGAGTATTGGAGGCCACGGGCGCTGGTGCCGGCACAGGCGAGGCTGAGCCGCTTGCTTCGCAGTACCAGGTTAAAACTGGGCTTGTCATTTCGGGATGTTTCCGCGTTAAGCCGCCACATTGCCACGGAACTAGGCGACGAGCAATACTTCACTGCAGCAGGGTCTTTGTCGGACTACGAAGCGCTTGACACTCCCCCGCGTCACATCCATAAAGCAATCACCCTCTGCGCAGTTTACGGTCTCCATTTTTCGACATTCTTGAAAAGCATTGGTCTACATTTGGATCAGGCCGGCAAGGATCCTATGCCCGACACTCTGGTCCCCCAGAAGCTTGCAACCGGATTTCGTGGCAGCACCCATGAAACTGATGAGCCGATGAAAAACGGATTCCTTGAGCGATTGATGAGTCGATCAGAGGACGTACCATTCTTTTTGCGTGAGTCTCTCGCAAGCTTGTCTGGCGTGACAACTCCTTCTCTGCACGACTTCTTCTGGGTGGGAGGGGAACAGAACGCTCTTCACCCTCTTCTCGTAAACGGATTGCTGGTGATCGTAAACCGGCATAGAAAGAAACCGGCTCATTTCCGATCGAAGCCGCTGTGGCAGCAACCGCTCTATGTCCTCTTGAGACGCGACGGTAGATACATGTGCGCGTGCTGTAGCCTGGAAAACGGTTCACTAGTGATCCATCCATATTCGCCGGACTATCAGCGACCAGAGCAGCTACGGAACCGCTACGACGCGGAGGTGGTCGGAGAGATTGTCACTATCGCCAGAACTCTCTGAGAAGTGCCCAGAGGGCTCGTGCGATAGCTTCCGAGTTGCCGACCAGCTGGGAACTACTCCATTCGTGGGACACAAGCGCGTTTCTCGTTACCTATGTGGTGAACTTCCCGCAAGCCGACTTCTGGACCAGAGTCAAGTCTCGAGCGCAGAGTCTTTTGCGAACGCTAGTATCGTTTCCGCATTTTCAGTACTTCACAGATTATTCGGTCGCGGTGCGTCGTGCTGAGCTATCTATTGGGGAGGCCTCGGCCTCGGCGGCTGAACGAGAGCCGGGATAGCGGCTATGGCCTTGGCGTCCGGCGGTTTGAACGAGAGTTGCGCCGCGAGGAAGGCGATGCGGTCACGGGTGGCTTCGGCGTTCGGCGCGTCATAGATCTTGAGCTTCTTCGGTTCGCTCACGATCTCGAAGTATTGCTTGGCCAGCTCGCCATTCAGCAAGGGTTCATCGGTTGCATACTGTAGAAACATTGCCACCGGTGCGGCGGGGGAGACGTATTTTGCGCCGTCCATCCAGGCATACTGGGCAGCAAAGGCATCGAATTTGTCCGCTCCGATCTTTTGCCGATATTCTTGGAAGGCCTTCGTTTTCTTATCGATATCGAAGGAGATGTCACCGGCCATGATGACAAAGGCTTTGAATCCTTTTCTACTCAGCAAGACCCATACGTGCACACATCGAATCCCGCGAAAGCTTGGCAGGGTCACGGACGCCGAGTGCCGGAACATTGGAAGCGCTTCGGCTCTCGCATCTCACCCTTGACCCACAGCACGTCCGGCCTCCAGTCCGCCCAACGCCTTGCTTAATTTTCTGTACGGAATTTTAGAAATCGAAGCTCGCCTTGCTGCGGTCGCAATGGGCCTTGATCCCGCGATTGGCTTCCTTCACGTGGATACGCCAAATAGGGACTTTCTCGCTTGCGACTTGATGGAGATTTGCAGGCCGCGCGGAGTTGAAGCATTCGTCTTGAATTGGCCTCTGAGCGAGCCTCTTCGTCGCTCCGCCTGCTGGAAAGATCGTAGTGGTAACTGCCGCATCGGGTCGTCACTGGCGATGAAGCTCTGCGAGACTTCGGACACGTGGCGCAGACTGATGGCTCCAGTAGCAGAATATGTCGCGCAAGAGATTTGGTCCTCGATTTCGAGACCGGCATCAAGTCTTGCCCGATAGGGGATAGCGACGCTCCTTACTCAGCGCAACAAGCGCGCAGCCAAGGGAACTGAGATTCCATCGGTTAAGACTCCGAAACCTGAGAGCGTTTGTCATGGATGTAGTGCTACGACGCAGAGCGGGAAGCATTGCCCGAAGTGCGGTCGCGAAGTATCCAAAGAAAAACTGATCGAACTTGCGAAGATTGGCCTAGTAGCTGCGCAAAATCCGGAATCTCGAAGGAAGCATTCCGAAACTCAACGGCGACACGAAGCGGCAAAACGGGCCTGGCCTTCCTCCCCGAAACCAGATTGGCCCGATGAAGATACCTACGTTCGGCAGATTCAACCTCGGCTCGCGGCAGTCACAATCTCCGCTTTGACTTCGACACTCGAAGTTTCGGAACCCTATACCGCCTACATCCGCTCAGGCCGACATCGTCCGCATCCGAGACACTGGAAGGCACTGGCAGAACCTGTGGGAGTCTCCAGAGGATTGACAGGTAGTTAAGTCACAACCACTTGGCGACACCGCCATGATGCGAACAGGTGCCGCGTCGGCTTCGGCTGAAGCTGTAACTTCCGTCACGGCATTGTGCGGTCGCACCTTGAGGCGCTGCCGAGCAGTTCTCGGGACGCTTTACTGTCTCCCCCTTACTGTTGACGTAGGTGCCGCTATCCGCACATTTCGGCTGAGACTTCTGTTGTTGAGAGGTCGGCTGGGCGGGTGACTGCTGCGGAGCTTGGGCAGACAGCGAAGTGAAGAACACGGTCGCGAGCGCTACGACGGAAACGAATCGCCGCACGAAAAGCATAGGCAGTCCCCTACAGAGATTTATGGTGGGTGTCGAACGCCAAATGAGGAGTATACATGGGAATCTCGTAGCCTGAAGGATGACCTGCTGGCGATTACGTGTCCCTCGAAGCCTCTACTGGGTTCCAACGATCAACCTAAATGTTTTACGAATTCCGAACAACTGTTTGACCCTTTGAGCAAGTTGTTTTCCGTGCTGTTGGCGCGCTTCCCAAGAAGGGGAGCCACCGGCACGGTTGGTAGAGCGAACGAGGGCACGTTACAG
>WNFL01255268.1_pt1 | contig 16224 bp, 13 predicted proteins | sample 5400361 | NCBI WGS metagenome assembly WNFL01 (sample SAMN13153351, study PRJNA577476) | soil metagenome | isolation source: 40 cm soil on Douglas fir-dominated hillslope | place: USA:California | collected 2013-09-17 | reverse complement strand
CGCAGACATAATTTTCGAAACTCGCTCTGCCCGGTTGATCTCGTTCCAACCGATTTATGAATTTCAACGGATCGACCGTTCGTTCGAAGCCGATGATGCTCTGCCAGACCGCATAGCTATCATCCTGACTTAGCCCTTCGAGTAGCTCAAAATAGGTGGAAGCCGGGTTATCGCCCGATTCCACGGTTGCCCAGGTATCGGTCACCAGATTGACCCGATCGCTTTCTGGCAGTTTCAATACCGCTCTTTCCAGATCGCGGAAAAGAGCGGGTTCATAGGAAACGCGGAAAAACCCGACATCACCGGCATTTGCTTTGATTGGTTCATCGCAGTGCGAAAATTCGAAATCGCTTGAGGACTTATCTAAAAGAACGCGCTTGATTTTCGCTGGGTCGCTGAGTGCCACCATGCCGACGGGTACGCTCCACCGTAGCGGAGTAATATCAGATTCACCAATTAAGAACCGCGCTTGTTCCAATCTAACGATCTGTTGGTGGTTAACGCATTGCGTCTTCACCTTAATAAGCGGAAATCCGGGCTGTTCGGTCCAACTGGCAGCTACATCCTTGACTGGTTTGCCGGCAGCGGTCTCAAGCGCTTCCCAAAGATCGGCGGTTGTGGTGTTCGAATACTTGTGCTTCGCCATGTAGGATCGAATCCCGGAACGAAAGGTCTCTTCACCCAGATAGTTCTCGAGCATTCGAATAAAGGATTGCCCTTTCTGGTACGTGATTTCATCGAAAGCGCTGTTCGCTTGAGCCTCGTCAGTAATCGGTTGCTGAATCGGGTGGCTTGTCTGGCGAGCATCAAAAGCCATCGCCCGCTGTTTGTCGTTGTTCGCATGCACCCAAACCTTCCAATCTGGATTGAAGTGATCGGTCGCCTTTTTTTCCATCCAGCTCGCGAATCCCTCATTGAGCCAAATGTTGTTCCACCAAGCCATTGTGATCAAATCGCCAAACCACTGATGGGCGATCTCGTGGGCCATTACCGCGAAAATACGTTGCTTTGCGAGGTCTGAACTCGCCTGCGGGTCGAAGAGGAGAAGATCTTCATTGTACGTGATCCCGCCCCAATTTTCCATGGCACCGCCAAACCCCGATGGCAAAGCGATCTGGTCAAGCTTTGGTAACGGATATTGAACTCCGGAATACTCATTGTAGTACGGCAGGATTTTTTTAGTGACTTCAAGTGCATATCTGCCCGACTCTTTCTTACCCGGTGTGGTAATAATGCGAAGTTTCACTCCAGCGACTTCATCTTCGACCCACTCTAATTTTCCGCACGCCAAAACGAATAGGTAGCTGGCCATCGCCGGTGTGCGATCAAATGTGACAAGCTTTTCATCCTGACCGAGAGGTTGCTCGCCGGCTACCGGCATGTTCGACATGACAGTGTCTTCTTTTTTTGCTTTTACCGTTAATTGGTAGGTCGCGCGAAAAGCCGGCTCATCCCAGCAAGGGAACAATCGTCGGGCGTCGGTCGGTTCCATGTGAGTGCTAAGCAACCGTTCGAGCTGATTGCCGATCCGAAAATACTGAATGAATAATCCGTGCGGTTGTTCAGTTATCTTGCTTTGGAATGTTAAGGAAAGCTGATACGAGCCCGGTTGCAGCAAAGTCTTCGTTGGAAAAGTGACCGTCTCCGCGTTCGAATCGATCTGTGGAGTTAACTCCTCCGAGCCATGAGAACCGCTCAGCCTGGCCTGCGAAAACTCAGTATCAACGGCATTGATAACAATCCGGTCAGTGGGCTTGGTTACTTCTACCTCGATCGATTCCGAACCCGCAGTTACCAAACTGTCGGTGTTCGGTTCCAAGTGGATAAAATAAGCGCGCGGGATGACGTCTTTGGGAAGCTTGCCCGGAGTTGTGGCCATGGAAAATTTCTCCTCGGCTCGAAGTGAGCTTACCAGGAAAAAGCCGATCAAGAACGAGACCAGTGATCGCATAGGATAAAATAGCTGAGCGGCGCGGACGAAAGTCGGGTATTCAAGCGGGATTCGCAATGGGAAATCCTTCGATGGTCCACTGGCGCTCGCACGACATTTCCGCCCCTATAAGCGCGTCAAAATAGAGTGTAAAGCGCGATTGATGATTCCCCGTCGAGCGGGAGGAACACAATGAAACTAGCTGGGTGAATGATTGGCGAGGAGAATCCCGTCCCGCCAGGGACATCGCGAAAGTAGCCCAGCAATTCATTGCTGGGTAAACGATACCTGAGAGTCGCCGTCCCGGCACTGAAGTGTTGGGCTTCTACTTTCATGACCTCCCTTCGCAAAGCCGGCTATTGCTTGGTGTACCCCACCAGAGTGATCGGTTGCGGCAACAGGAACTTGGCTTTTCGGCCAAAGAACGACGCGGTTCGCAGCTTCCAACGAGAAAAATCGTAGCCGGTGACAGAGGTGCTCTGCCAGGAAGGATCGATCTTGACGGTTTGATCCGCGGAAATCACACATATGGCAGGACCGGATTGACTCATAAAATCATTCAACTCGTTTGGCGCCAAACTCTGGTGAAACGCGTGAGTCCGATACCGAAAATACCAGATGAGGCTTGGTTCGTCGTAACCGATCGAAGCGATACGGGTTGAGGCGGAGAGATGCTCGGCGACCCGGTCAAAGATACTCTTCGAAGGGAATTCGGGAGCTATCGACTGGAAACCCACAAGAGCAATAAGCAGGTAAACCGCAATGGCCGAGACTGCCGCGATTCTCCTGAACCGGCTTTCATGGACGGTTCGACCCACTAAGATCGCGATTAGTGGAAATGCGGGAAGAGTATAATGTGGCAACTTCGTCTGCAGCAGGCTGAACACGACGAAAACGACCCCGATTCCGCAGAGCGCATAACGCTCGAACGCATCCAGTCCCACCCGTAATCGCTGTGAGGTGCTGGGTAGAAACAGCGACCAAGGAAAGAAGCTGAAGAGGAGGGTGATGAAGTAAAAAGGTAGGAGCAGAAAATAACCGCCGAGCCCGGAGGCACCATGGCTTTGCAAGGGCGCGACCGACCGCATGACAACATGTTTGCCGATGCCTACTTGGAAAAACTCGCCATGCGTAAGAATAAGTGCCGGTATTCCCCAGATCCCAATGATTATCAGGACCAGCAATCCGCCGTAAATGGCAGAGCGCGGCCGAGAGCGGATCGGTGTGCGCGTCCAAAGATGAAAAAGGAGCAGCGCAACAATTGGAAGGAACGCGACTGGCCCTTTGGCTAAAAAGCCGGCAGCCAGTGCAAAGTAGAAGCAAACCCAAAGTAACAATGATCGTTGTCGTTGGCTTCTTTCCCAGGCCGCCCAGGTTGCCCCGGTGAAAAAGAAGATCATCGGCATGTCGGCGACCGCAGCACGACCGTGGATGAAGAGCTGGAGGCAAGTCCCAAAAATCAATCCTGCCCAGAAACCGACGGACGCTCCGTATAATCGCGTAGCCCACGCGGCAGTTAGCACCGCAGTCGCGGCAGCAAACAGGGCGGACGGAAATCTGACAGCAAAATCGTTTTCGCCGAAGACCATGCTGCTAGCGACCTGGCACCAGTAAATCAATGGCGGTTTATCGAAGCGATATGCTCCATTCACGCGCGGGATAATGAAATCGCCGCTTTGCCTCATCTCTCGGGAAGCTTCTGCAAACCGTGGCTCGTCTCGGTCGATGAGCGGCAACGTGTTGTTGCCTAGCGATTCCAATATCAGGACGGAAAAAAAAAGAAATAGAAGCGGGCGCATTTAGGAGGCGATGGAGAAATAATTGGCACTTTGAGGTGGTGACGATGGCCCGACGTCGTCCGGCGGCGGCCGGTTTATGGTATTTCTCCAAATCGATGCTCGAAGGGCGCGCCAAAGCTTTAGCGGCGGCGGCTTCCCGAAGCTTTGGATTTTGAGTATCGAATGCAAAGTTGCTGTAAGGAAGACAATGGAACATCGAAAGCTACCGGAACAGAATAAACGATCGTTTTCGGGCGCTTGGAAGAAGGGAATTCTCTGGTTGGCAGTTCTGATTGCTGCCGCAGTTGTCGGGTTTTGGTTGGATCCGATCGTTTTAGCAGTGGTGGCCGAGCATTCCAATAAAGCCGTCAAGAATTTCGCTGGGTTCCTTTCTAAGGTTGGAGATTGGCCAGAATTGATGGTGTTGGGAGCAGCTGTACTCTTTGTTGTCCGGCGCCATCGGCGTTTAGTTACTGCTGTCCTTTGTATGATGATTGCCGCGACGCTAGCGGGAGTTGCCGTAAACACCGTCCGACTCTTATCCGGTCGAGCTCGGCCGAACAATACTGAAGTCGCGCCTGGCTGGTATGGTGTCTCGCGCGACGGGAAATGGCTACTCGATAAGTACAAATATCATTCCTTTCCTTCCGGACACACCGGTTCTGCCTTAGCCTTTTTCGGTGTACTAGGGTTTGCGTTTCGACGATGGAATTGGGGTTTCGTCCTTCTCGGCATGGCGATCGGTTGGTCCCGAATTTATCTCAACGTCCACTATTTCTCGGACGTGATTGTTGGTGGGGTAGTCGGACTTTTCTTCGCCCAATTCACTTGGGAACGGATCCGACCGTGGCTGGAGGAAAAAACAAAAAAATGGAGCGAGGGTAGGGCGAAACCCGACTCCGCCTAGCCTACGTCGCGGCTCAGGTTCTATGATCTTGCACACGCTGATTGTCAGGGCGCGCCGCAGTCTGCGAAGGCGGCAGATCCGGCGAAGGCAGGATCTGTGAGCCTGAGCCGCGACGTAGGCTTGGCGGAGTCGGGTCACGCCGATACGCCAAACGTCGCTACACCTCCTCGTCGCCGCCCTTCCGGTTCGTCAGTCCGCGGAGCTTGCCTTCGATAAAGGCATCCAAGTCTCCGTCCATTACCCCCTGCACGTTGGTTGTCTGGACGCCGGTTCGATGATCTTTGACCATTTGATACGGTTGAAAGACATAAGAGCGGATCTGACTCCCCCAAGCGATGTCCCCCTTCTCACCGTACTGCCGGTCCAACTCGGCCCGCTTTTTATCTTGTTCGATTTGGTAAAGCTTGGCTTTTAACATATTCAACGCCATCTGTCGGTTTCGGCCCTGGCTTCGTTCCGCTTGGCATGCGACGACGATGCCGCTTGGGACGTGAGTGATCCGAACCGCTGTTTCGACCTTGTTGACGTTTTGGCCGCCTTTACCGCCGCTTCGAAAAGTGTCAATCACGAGATCGCTCTCGTTAACCTCAACGTTCACGCTCTCTGCCAGTTCTGGCACGACATCGACGCTGGCAAAAGAGGTATGCCGTCGCTTGTTGGCATCAAATGCAGAAATGCGCACAAGCCGGTGTACGCCGCGTTCAGTCTGCAAATAACCAAAGCTGTATTCACCGCCAACTCGAATTGTGACGGACTTGACGCCCGCTTCGTCTCCTTGCTGGATATCAACGATCTGGCTGGAAAAACCGTTGCGCTCGATCCAACGTTGATACATCCGCAGAAGCATATCTGCCCAGTCACACGATTCGGTGCCTCCGGCCCCGGCATGGATCGTCAAAAAAGCATTGTTTTTGTCGAATTCACCGGATAACAACATTTTCAGTTCGAAATGTTCCAGCTCGCGTCGAGCAGATTCATATTCCTGTTGAACTTCACGAAACGCAGTGACTTGAGTTTCCGGATCGGTCTCCTCTTCGGCCAGGGAACGCAGGATCTCCAGATCGTCGGTCTTCTGAATAAGAGCGGCAAGCGGCTGTACTTTGGCTCGGATCAAACCGGTTTCGTCGATCACCTTCTGGGCCAGTTCTTTGTTGCCCCAGAAATCGGTGGCGGCCATCTGTCTCTCTAATTCTGTCAAGTGTGCTTGGAGCTTGGGGTAGTCAAAGATACCTCCGTAGGATTTCCATAGGTTTAGAACGGTGCCGCAGAGCGGAAACGAAGTAAAGAGCGAGGTCTTGAAATGCGGGGACCGCTGGGAACGCCGGTAATCGGTAATCGGTAATCGGTAATCAGTAATCGGTAATCGGTAATCGTGATTGGTGATCTGTAGAATGGTAGAGCGAGCACCGAAACTGCGATTCAGGATAGCCTGGGGCGAAGCCCAGAGCGAAGCCCCTGGGAATTGGTTTCCAATGTGGTCAAGCACTGAATGTGCGTCTCAACATGTGTTGTTTCGAATTCTTACGCGCTTTCGGCGCCAGACGCGTTTATTTATTCGATTCCGTAGCTCGGGCTTCGCCCAGACTATCCTGGATCGCTCCTTCGGACTAGACGAAGTCGTCCCACTCCCAACCTGCAACCTCCAACCCGTAACTCGTAACCTTTCACGACAGGTTGGTCTGCCTCAGGACGGCGAGATCGGGATCGGTCTGCGCTGTCACGCGAAAGGATGGGTCGAGCTTGCAGGCTTGTTGCAGATAAAGGTTGGCTTCCTCAGGCTGGTGCAGCTGCGCATGATAGCAGGCCAAGTTAAAATGTATCGCCGCGCAATTTGGAAATGAAAGAACCGCTTCTTGCAAAATCCTCAGGGCTGCTTTCAAACTGACCCCACGGCGGGTGGCATAAGCTAGGGCGACAGGCCAATTGGGATCTCCGGGTTCGCGAGCAACGAGATGCTCCGCGACTGCCATGGCTTCCGACCACTTTTGCCATCCTTGATATAACTCGAGCCAAGCGATCAAAATGGGCGTCGACTCGCGAATCGATTCTGGCAGCGCTTCGAGTTCCCGCACCGCCTCCTGAAACATTCCCAGATCAGTAAACCCACTACAAGCCAGAATGCTCCGTCGAATTTGGGATTGATTCCACTCTTCCAAGCAGCTCCTCTCGGGGGTAGAGGTTACAGGTTACGGGTAACAGGTTACAAGTTACAAGTTGCAAGTTAGAGGTCGGTCTGTAACGCTCTATAACCTGTAACCTGCAACTCGTAACCTGCAACTCGTAACCTGTTAGTACACGTCTCTCTGGTAGCGTTTATCGCGGCGTAATGCCGCCATGTATTCTTCGGTCTGATCATCCGACAGGTTCCCGGCGGTTTGGCAAATCTTCCGAAGGGCATTATCGACGTCTTTAGCCATACGCTTGGCGTCTCCACAGACGTATACATGCGCACCGTTCTGCAGCCAATCCCACATCTGACCGGTATTTTCCAACATGCGTTGTTGAACGTAGATTTTGTGGTCCTGGTCTCGCGAGAAGGCAGTATCTAGGCGCGTTAGCAATCCGTTTTTCACCATTTGCGACAGCTCGTCTTTGTAATAGAAGTCACTGTCTGCGCGCTGTTCCCCGAAGAACAGCCAGTTCGCTCCCTGAGCGCCGGTGGCTTGTCGTTCCTGCAAGAACGCTCTGAAAGGGGCGATGCCGGTTCCGGGCCCGATCATGATGATTGGGCGACTTGGGTCGATCGGCAGCCGAAAACTGGGCGAGTGATGAGTGAAAACCGGAAGTGAGCCTCCCGGCTGCAGCCGATCAGCCAAAAAGGTAGAGCAGATACCTTTGCGCCACCGATTGCGGATCTGGTAGCGCACAATGCTGACGGTAAGGTGAACTTCTCCCGGCACCGCTTTGAGGCTTGACGCTATCGAGTAGAGACGCGGTTGCAGCTTTCGCAGATGAGTTACCAGCTCGCTCGGTCCCAGAGTGAGCCCTGGGTACTCAAGCAGAAAATTAAGAAGATCGCGCTCCTCGAGAAATGTTTTTTGGGCAGCGGCATTCGCCGGATTCAGCAGATTCTGGAGATCAGAATCGCCGGTTCTGGTAACGATTTCCTTCAGAAAAGCCGATGAGATCCGGTTCAGGTCATAGCAGTGAGTGAGCGCCCGACGCAAGCTAGTTTCCGAACCGTCTGGGGCTGTTACCGCTTCCTCGCCATCGCACCCGAGGGATTGCACTATTTGGTCAACGAGTTGTGGACAATTAGCCGGGAAGATCCCAAGCGCGTCGCCCACCTCATAGGAAGGGCCATCGGAGCCGAGCGCAATCTCGAAATGCCGAGTCTCTTTCTCAGATCCCTCTCGGTTGAGGCGGCGATTGACCAACAGACATGCGGAAAATGGGCGATCCTTCGTGCCGATCTCGAGAGTTTGCGCAGCGGCAGCGGCCGATGAATGAACCGGAGTGTCAGCAGAGCTTCCTGATCTCGCTTGGTCGGCCGGTAGTTTTGTTATCTCGAGAACGCTCAACACTCCATCCAACCAGCTCTGAGCGGCCTTTTCAAAATCCACGTCGCAATCAGCTCGTTCGAATAGACGTTTGGCACCGAGGAGACCAAGCTGTTGATCGAAATCCTTCCCGCACTTGCAGAAGTGCTCGTAGTTGGTGTCGCCCAGTGCCAATACCGCATATTGTAAATGACCAAGTGAAAATCCGGGGGGAGGCTGCATGAGCTCCGCATGAAAAGCCTTGGCGTTGGCGGGTGGCTCTCCGTCGCCATACGTACTGGTGACGAAGAGTGCGAGCCCCTCAGATGCCAACGAACCGAGGTTGGCCTTGTCCAGGCAGATCGCCTTCGATTCAAAACCACGTTGAACCAATGCTTTGGCTGCGCGCTTAGCGAACGCTTCCGCATTCCCGGTCTCGCTTCCGTAGTAAATGGAAACCTTTTTTCGCGGAGTGACAGATCGATCGTCAACGTTAGCCTGCGAAAATAGTCCGGCGAGAAAACCGTTTAGCCAAGCCCTTTGGACGGAGGAGAAGGGAGCATTCTCCGGGATGAGAGGTACCGATACTGGGCGATCCAACGTCATCGGGTCTCAGTTCGAAAAAATCTCCTGTAGCCGGCTGATCTCTTGTCTGGTCACAAATTCAATAAACGTTTCGTTTCCAGATCTTCGCTCCAGGTAGATTTTCATTACCTTCTCCAAGAGCGCCGGAAGCTCCGAGAATGCGACTCCATGAAATACCTGCTTCCCGAGTTGCTGCTCAAATCCAGCTCGTCCACCAAAGAATACATGGTAGGCTTCCTGTTGGTTTTCGTTCTGGCCAATCTTTACACCGAGCAAGCCGATATCTCCGATGTAGTGTTGTGCGCACGAATTCGGACAACCGGTCAAATGGATATTAATTGGCTGATCGAGATGCAACTTCCGTTCGAGGTATCGCGCTAGTTCCACCGCTTGACCTTTGGTGTTGGTCGCCGCGAATTTGCATCCGGTATTTCCGGTGCACGCGATCACGCCTCCGGTGATACTGGTTGCTTCATAGTGCAAGCCAATGCGCACCAGACTGCGCTTGACCGTCTCAACGAATCCATCGGGTATATCCGGCAAGATCAGATTTTGCCAAACTGTAAGCCGCAGTTCTCCCGATCCATAGTTGCGAGCAAGGTCGGCAATTCGCCGCATTTGACGCACCCGAAGCCGTCCAACCGGAATCGCCACTCCGATGTAGTTACGATTCTTTTGCGATTGTTTGTAAACCCCAAGATGCCCGTGCAAGACCGGTGGGTGTGGAGGAACACATTTTTCCAGAGGAAAGAAAATAAGCGGGAAGGAGAGCTTTTTCTCGACCTCCTCCACAAATTTAGGAATCCCCCAACGATCGATGAGGTATTTGAGCCGCGCCTGCTTTCGGTTTGTTCGATCTCCATGTTCGATATAAACGCGCAGAATCGCGGCTCCAACCGCGACACTCTGCTCGGGTCGAACCAAAATTCCCGCATCGGCTGCAAACTGCCGGTGTCCAGTAATGCCCGCGAGTTGTACCCGGAAATAGACTCCAGCAGGAACCTCTGCGCCTTCCTTCACCCTGGTCGCGACAAACCCGATGTCGTTCGTATCGGCAACGACGCTGATACTGCCACCACCCTCAAACGCGACATTAAATTTGCGCGGAAGATCATAAAGATCCCGATTGTTGAGAATATAGTAGTGTAGCGCTTTGGCATATGGCTGCGTATTGATGATCTCAGCTGGATCGATTCCGGCGGTTGGAGAAGCAGTAATGTTTCGGACGTTATCAACCCCCGAACCTCGTGAGGTAAGTCCAAGCTCTTGCAGCTTAAGAAGAACTTTGACGATGTGTTTCGGTGCGATCTCTCGAATCTGGATATTCGCGCGAGTCGTGAAATCAGCGTAACCCTTCCCCCAATCTTCTGCGATCTCCGACAGGCCTCTGAACTGTTCCGCGGTGAGTTGACCCGCCGGGACTCGGCAACGCAGCATGAAAGCGTCCTGCGCTGGCGCGACATAGAAGAGGCCGTGATAACGGAATCGAAACGTATCCGCCTTGTCCGGGAACTTGTTCACTTCGGCGTGAGCTAAGAGCTTGTCCCAAATGTCCAAACCGTGCTGCTCCAGCTTCCAGATCTCCTGCTCGCAAAGATCCGAGATTGGAGTGCCGAAAACCGTCTGCTCCTCGGCGATTGGTTGAGTCGCTAGATTTGGGATGCCCGGGCTGGCCTGCGCCGTAAATTTCCCACCCGGCAATTGTCCAACGAAGGGGGAAACGGTCCGAGCCATTACTCCAGCAAAAAACCCCTGCAAATACTCCTTCTGCTCTTCGGTGAATGTTTCATCGGCTTGAGTCGATTCCATGCTACGTCTTAAACGACCAACAAGGGTGGTCTCGAATTAACGGGCGAGATGAGGCTCTGCGGCTGGCTCTCGTTTCGCAACCGCAGTCGAAGAAGTTGAGCTGGGCTTATAGGTCAAATACAAAGCGAATCCAGTAAACAGCGCGCCACCCACGAAATTGCCGATGGTCACCGGAATCTGATTCCAAATCCACCAATCCGCGATGGTTACCTTAGCGCCCAAGAGCATCCCGGCTGGAATGACGAACATATTGACGATGGAATGCTCAAATCCCTGAGCAAAGAAGGTGAAGATCGGCAGCCATGCAGCGATGATCTTCCCGATAGTAGATCGAGAGGTCATTCCCATCACCACGCCGAGCGTGACCATCCAGTTGCAAAGGATCGCCTTAATGAAAACCGTTCCTAACCCAGCAGCACCGAATTTGGCATAGCCGGTGGTCTTAGCTTGCGCGATTGCGACAATTTTTGCCGCGACTCCAGAAGCGTCAGGAGATTGTCCACACATCCCGAGTGCTCTGGTCAATAGAGCCGCGTACAACAAGCTGCCAATTAGATTTCCCAACAACACCCACCCAAAATTGGTTAGCATTCGCCTGGCCGAAAGCTTGTCGACGGTGACGGCCAATGGCAGGAGAGCAAAACTTCCAGTTGCCAATTCCAACCCGAGCAAAACGATTAGCACGAAACCAACCGGAAAAATCAATGCTCCCACTAAAGGGACATTGGTTTGAACTGTGCCGGTTACGGCCAAACTGGTGGCGGCGCCGAGCAAGGCGCCGGATAAAATTCCCCGGATGAGGAGGTCTTTTGTTGGCAACGACCCTTTAGTGTCTCCAGCTGCGACCATGGCCTCTACGACTTCAGCCGGTTTTACGTAGTCCATAATAATGGGGTTTAACGCCAGAAAAAAGCGCGAATCGTGCCAATACCTCGGCGAAGGCGGACGTTTCGCCCCCCCGGCGTCGAACGTGGCCGGCGAAGACTCCCAGCTTGTTTGGGAACAGGGTGGACCTATTGGCGAGGTCGCGGGGGGACGCCACTTCGATCAGGATCTTCCCGCCGCCACCAATGTCTAAATCGGAACAATGACATGTAAGTTTTGCGGCGCAAAGGCGAGAAAGTCGCAGCAGATTTGCGCATTACTTCGCCACTCGTTTCCGGGCGTCTGGCAGCCGCCGGACCCGGCCTCCGCCGCCAGGGGCCTTCTCTACCAAAATTCCGAATTCCACAATCCGCCTTTATCTACCTTACAAAGTCGCCAACCGCCCGAAGAAACATCTCGTTCTGGTCGACAAAGATGAGATGACCGCTTTTCGGCAGAACCGTTAATTTCGATCCTGGAATGAGCGTATTCATTTCCCGCGATAGCGTCGGATCACGTTCATCATGATCGCCCACTACAATCAGAGTCGGTACATGCAGGATGCCCAGACGGTCCGTGAACTCCACGGATTTGAGGTTACCGTCAGGTTACCGTCAATAATGAATTCGCCGTGGCATTCATTTTGGTGGTGCTGTGGAAAGCCGACATATTTCCGAACGGGCAGAGAGCAGCGAAGACCAAAAGTAAAATGCGCATGCGGAGCAATAATATGCTGGCTCCTCTTCCGGCAATTCCGAATATGTCAATTTGTCCCGCCTATTGTGGTGGCGTAGCGGCAACGCTGGGAACTTTTTTCCATTCGGCATCTACGGCGGTCGGGAGTTTATCCATTTGCTTAAGGAACATCGCGATCTTCCAGATCTCCTCGTCTTTCAGTGTGGTCGTGAAACTCGGCATCGCGGTGAAGCGGATTCCATGCTTCACCGTCCAGAAAGACGCGGCTTCGGGATCATCTTCGACCCCATCCTTGGGGAACTGCGGTGCTTCGATATAAAAACCTTGAGCCAGTCTCGATGGCTTGGCGTCCGATGCGCCGTGGCATATCGCGCAATTCTCGGCGTACAGGTGCACGCCCGTAATCAGATTCTCTTCGCTCGGCTGAATGGGATTGCTGAGCCTCTGGACTTCGCGTTCGATTGCGGCATGCAGCGCCGTGTTTGCAACCCAGCTTTCCAGGGCGGCGGGCTTACCATCGGCGGTTGCCGGTACGATGCCTGTCTCGACAGCGAAGTATCCGAAGCCGACGAGGGCGGTCATCGTGAAGATGACACCCAGAATGAAACTTGCGATCAATCTCATTTACATTCTTTCCCGGTGCAAACAAGGCTTTGGTCAGGTGATCAATTCGGGTTCTCTCGAAGCGCGAAACCTTTTTGGCTATTGGCTATCGGCTATCGGTCATCTTCTAGATCCACGTGCCATCTGGTATGACGGCATTCTTTGGGATCACGACTACTCCGTCGCGCATGTAAAATTGCTCCGCATCCAGGTTGGGGGCTTTGCCATCTGGGGTGATTACTACCCCTTGGCCGATCCGAGCGTTTTTGTCGATGATTGCGCGATCGATGACGGAATTTCGACCGATGCCCAAGGGCGGCACGTTTCCATCGCTCTTATTCAGTTCGTCCTCGTAAAAATCAGCACCCATGATCACCGAATTTCGGATCGTCGCGCCGGTTTCAATCTTGCTGCGAACACCGACGATCGCACGCTCGATGTGCGCATCTGAAATAATGCATCCATCGGCGATGATTGCGTGCCGGATCGTTGCCGCGTTGATCTTACTGGCCGGCAGAAAGCGTGGATGCGTGTAAATGGGGGCAAATCGATCAAAAAAATTGTAGGGAGGGATCGTATCGGTAAGAGCTAGATTCGCCTCAAAAAACGCACCGATTGTTCCGATATCTTCCCAATAGCCTTGAAAGATGTAGGCGAGCACCTTGTAATTCTTAAGAGAAACCGGGATGACATGTTTACCAAAGTCGTCCAGATCATTGTTCAACGAATCGATAAGAATTTGCCGATTGAATACGTAAATACCCATGGAGCCCTGATAAAGCTTGGAGTCTTCGGGTAAATTGAGTTCTTTCAGGAGCTCCGGCGGAATCTGTAGCTCATCGAGCAATTTGGGATCTTTGGGCTTTTCTTCGAACCGAAAAATGCGCCGCTTGGCGTCGCTGTGCATGATTCCGAAAGCGGAAGCGGCATTCCGGTCTACCGGTGTTGTCGCCAGAGTTATATCCGCCTCATTGGCAATGTGTTGCTGCAGCAGATGGAGATAATCCATCCGGTAGAGCTGGTCACCGCTCAAAATCACGTAGTAATCAAATGGTCCTTCGAGGAAATACCGGAGGTTTTGGCGAACGGCATCCGCGGTTCCCTGGTACCATCGTGCACCCTCCGGAGTCTGCTGGGCTGCCAGGATCTCGACGAAGTTGGGAGAAAAATTATCAAATTTGTAACTAGCGTGGATGTGACGGTGGAGGGAAGTGCTGTTGAATTGCGTCAATATATAGATCCGGCCCAGGCCGGAATTGAGGCAATTGCTGATCGGTATATCGACCAGCCGATACTTGCCAGCGAGCGGTACGGCCGGCTTAGATCGATCCTTCGTAAGCGGGAATAGCCGGGTCCCGGCGCCCCCGCCCATGATGATCGCCAATGTCTTGTTTTGGAGGGAATACAAATCCATAAGGTCCGAGTTCCTAGCAGATTCGTTGCTCGGAACCTTGCAAGCATCACAAAACTTTGTCACCATGGATTTTTCTTTATGTGCGGCATTATCGGCTACATCGGGCAGGCGGAGGCTACTCCGATACTCATGGACGGCTTACGGCGACTGGAGTATCGCGGTTACGACTCAGCTGGGATAGCGTTGTTATCCGATGGAAAAATGGAGATTCGGAAACGGGCCGGCCGGATTAATAATCTGGCGCAACTGATTCAGCAGGATACGCCCCGCGGTACGGTCGGTTTGGGACATACCCGCTGGGCCACTCACGGAGGCGTCACCGACGCTAATGCGCATCCCCATCTCGATCAAAGCGGCAAGCTCGCACTGATCCATAATGGTGTGATCGAGAACTACCAGTCGATCCGTGACCAACTGATTAGCCAGGGGCATGAGTTTCGGACAGAAACCGATACGGAAGTGCTAGCTCATCTGATCGGGCGAATCTTTGATTCGAAAAAAGGGGAGAGAACCAAAGGCGATCTGCTAGAGGCTTTGCGCGAGGCTCTCAAACAAGTGAATGGCACTTACGGGCTCGCGCTGCTGCACCTTGACCTTCCCGACGTCGTCCTGGCGGCGCGACGCGGCAGTCCGCTCATTCTCGGTATCGGTAAAGGACAGAATTTCATTGTCAGCGATGTCAGTGCCATCGTTGGCCACACTCGAGACGTCGTTTATCTGGAGGACTATGACCTGGTTACACTTGAGCGGGACCATTTCGACATCGTTTCGCTCGCTGGTACCGATGCCACCTTTCAGGTAAGTAAAGTCGAGTTTACCCACGAAGATGCGGAAAAGGGCGCTTATCCGCATTACATGTTGAAGGAGATCTTCGAGCAACCTGGCGCAGTTCGCGATGCGATGCGCGGGCGATTATCAGCCGAGGAGAGCACGGCTAAACTCGGCGGATTGAACATGTCTTCGCGGGAACTACGCGAAGTTGATCGCGTGGTATTGACCGGATGCGGTTCAGCGTTTCACACGGCCTTGGTCGGCGAATACCTGATCGAGAACCTCGCCCATCTCCCGACCGAGTGTGAATTTGCCAGCGAATTCCGCTATCGGAACATGCCGATGAACAAAGACACGTTGGTCTTTGCTATCAGCCAGAGCGGAGAAACGATTGATACTCTCGCTGCTTTGCGGGAGAGCAAGCGTAAGGGGCATCGAACACTGGGTATCTGCAACAATGTGGGCAGCACGATTGCTCGAGAAAGCGACGGCGGAGTCTACATGCACGCGGGGCCGGAGATTGGGGTGGCTGCTACCAAGTCGTTTACTTCGCAAATCACCTGTCTCACGCTATTGGCCCTGTTGCTCGGACGTATTCGCCATCTCTCCAGTTCGCAGGGGATCGATGCAATCCAGGCCCTGGAAAGTTTGCCTGATAAGCTTCGGCAGGTCTTAGCGGAAACCGAGGCGATTCGTGAGCTCGCGATTAAATACGCGGATTCGGCCGGATTTCTGTTCTTCGGACGGCAGTTCAATTATCCGATCGCTCTCGAAGCAGCGCTGAAGCTCAAGGAGATTAGCTACCGATTTGCGGAGGGTCATCCAAGCGCGGAATTGAAACACGGAGTTATCGCCCTGGTGCGTCCCGAAGTACCTTCGATTCTCATCGCACCAGATGATGCAGTGTTGGAAAAGAATATTAATGCGCTTGAACAGATCAAGGCCCGCAAGGGAAAAGTGATTGCTATTACCAGCGATGGTTGCAAAGAGATTGCGCGGCTGGCCGACGACACCATTTTCGTCCCGCGCTGTCCGGATTTTCTATCTCCAATCCTTACGGTTGTGCCGCTCCAGCTGTTTGCTTACCACCTGGCCGTACATCTTGGTTGCGACGTGGATAAACCGCGCAATTTGGCCAAGAGCGTGACGGTTGAGTGATGGCCGAGGCAATAGCCGATAGCCAAAGCCGATGGAATGGTAATGGCGGGTGGTGGCCCGTGCGGGTCACATAAGGTAGGCCTCTGCGAGAGCGTCGCCTCGGTGGGTTTCTCGGACTTGAGCCGGTTTCGTTCGGTAGACTTTCTATGGGTCTTCAAGGGAAAAATAGTTGGGGTTAGGATTGCTGAAGCTGAAAGATCCAGGAGCCGTGTTGGAGTTGATTGCGGTGA
>WNFL01028483.1_pt1 | contig 16227 bp, 16 predicted proteins | sample 5400361 | NCBI WGS metagenome assembly WNFL01 (sample SAMN13153351, study PRJNA577476) | soil metagenome | isolation source: 40 cm soil on Douglas fir-dominated hillslope | place: USA:California | collected 2013-09-17 | reverse complement strand
CTATCCGCACGATGAGCCAGGGTGCTTCGATAAAGTCTTCATGCAATGGATGAAACAAAGCCTTGCGGGCGAGGAGCCTCACATCGACAAGGTGGGGATTTCCTACATGTACGGGGGAGCGTGGGTACCGGACAAGTCCGGGAAAGACCACGCGCAGGATGGGGACTTTCACGTCGGTCCGCACATCATGATCGTGTCTCCGCACCAGGATGAGCTTCAGGCATTCAGCCATGATGGCTCGGACGGGATGCCGTACGTCGCGCACCTGCCGAATGGGACCCAGCTGTACCTGGTGATGCCCATCCAACAAGCCGATCACCCGCGATGAGAGGTACACCGGCCGTTCGGCTCTCCGGATCGGAGGTCTCGCTTCGAACCTCAGCGGGTCGCGCTCGAGAACGCGAGCGGTCAGGTACTCGAAGAGCTCGTTGGTCGTCTCCATCGACCTCGACGACTTTGTCCTGTTCTAAAGGGACGACCGCTTCAGCTCCGCAGGCGCTGCAGGTCGGCGCGGGCCGAATCGAGCTCGGCACGGGCCTCGCGAGCTGCCCGGTCGGCCGCCTCGGCGCGCGCCTCGAGCTTCTGGACCCTCCGCTCCAACCGGAGCGCTTCGCGGGCGCGCTGGCGCTCCTCGCGGGCCTGCTCTTGCGCGCGGCGCTTCTCCTCCAGCGCCTGAGCGCGGGCGACGCGCTTCGCCGCGGCGGCTTGGCTGGCAGCCTCGGCCGCATTCCCCGGCGCAGCGCCTTTCGCAGGGCGCGCCGCCACCGCATGCGGCGCCTCCGGCGGCGGCGCGCTCGCCGCGGTCCGGCGTGCAAGGGGAGGGTGCGCCCCGAGCAGCGCCTCGAAGCCAGCGGGTTCGAGGGCCTCGCGCATGGTGCCGCTCCGCAACGCCTCGCGCAGCTCGCGCGATCCGGTGGCCGCCGCCTGGAGGGTGGACTGCACCGTCCGCAGCGCGCCCGGCGAAGCCTGCAGCCCGGCGCCGCGCAGCACCTGCTCCGCACCCCTCTCCAGCTTCGCCATCGCGGCGCGCTGATCCGCCATCGCGGCCCGCAGCGCGTCTCCGCCCGCTCCGCGCAGCTGGGCCCCGCGCACGCGCTCCGAGGTCTCGAGCAGATCCTCCACCTCGGCCGGTGAGCGCCGGGCCAGCTGGTTCACCGCCCACACCGGCGCGGTCGGACGGCGCAGGGAGGCGACCTCCTTCGCCTCCGCTTCGTGCTTCGCCGCGCGCAACTCCTTCGCCAGGGCATCCCGGGCCGCCACGAACTCCGCGGGAGGGACGGCGTACAAATCGCGCAGCCGGTCGTTCATGCCGTTCGGGCCGCCCCGAGGTCGAGCATGGGACTACTCTATGCGATCGCGGAACGCGATCGTCTCCCCGATGGCCGGAACCCGCAGGGCCTCCTCGGGCAGCGCGCGGCGACGCCACTCCGCGCGCAAGCGCTGCGGCGGCTCGTCCAGCGGCTCGTCGGTGAGCTTGAAGGTGCCCCAGTGCATCGCCACGAAACCGCGGGCGCCCAGGTCGACGAAGGCTTGCACCGCATGCTCCGGGTTCATGTGCTGCTTCTCCATGAACCAGGGCGGGTCGTAGGCGCCGATGGGGAGCAGCGCGGCGTCGATGCGCGGGAAGCGCCGGCCAATCTCGCGAAAGCCGTCGAAGTACGCCGTGTCGCCGGAGTGGTAGACGCGGCCGCTGGGCCCCTCCAGGACGAACCCGCCCCACAGCGCCTGGTTCGTGTCGCCCAGGCCCCGGCGGCTCCAATGCTGCGACGGAACGAAGGTGGCGCGCACGCGGTCGCCGATCGCCGCGCTCTGCCACCAGTCCAGCTCCTCGCAAGGGACGAAGCGCGACATGCCCAGGCCGGAGAGCGTCCGCGCGCCCGCCGCGCGCACCGACGGCGTGTCGAGATGGTCGTAGTGATTGTGCGTCACCAGCGTGGCGTCGATGCGTGGCAGCTCGCCGGGGGACAGCGGCGGGGGAACGTTGCGGCGGATGAGCCCCGCGATCCGATCGGAGAAGATCGGATCGATGAGGACCGAGGCGCCGTCGAGCTGCACCAGGAAGCTCGCGTGGCCCAGCCAGGTGATGCGCGGGGCAGAGGCGGGGGTGGCGATCAGCGCCCGATCGGGAGCGACGGCGGGAACCCGCGCCGTCGCCGGAGAGCGGCGCCGGCGGCCCGCGAAGCGGTCCAGCATCCAGCGGAAGACGGCGCTCGGCGGGTGCGCGCCGGACCCGTCGAGGTTGCGAAAGCGGCCGTCGGTCGATCGCGGAGCTCCCGGCACCGGCGCAGACTACTGCAGCGCGGGCCGGTCGTGGTCGTCGATCTCGGCCTGGGTCACCTTCTTCTTCTCGCGGGAGTCATTCGAATCGCAGGGCGTCGATCGGATCCAGCCGCGAGGCGCGGACGGCGGGATAGAAGCCGGCCGCGATTCCGGCGATCCCCGCGAGCAGCATCGTGGCCCCCATCACGGGCGCCGACAGGAGCGTCGGCCATTGCGCCTGGAGCGCCATATACTTCGCGACGCCAGTGCCCAGGCCCAAGCCGAGGAGCCCGCCGACCACCGCCAGGACCACCGCCTCGGTGAGGAACTGGAAGAGCACGTCCCGCCCGCGCGCGCCGACCGCCATGCGGATGCCGATCTCCCGGGTCCGCTCGGTCACCGAGACGAGCATCACGTTGGCGATGCCGATCGCGCCCACCAGGAGCGAGATGAGCGCCACCGACCCGAGCAGCAGTGCGATGGTCTTCGTCTGCTCCTGCGCGGCGTTCTGCATCTCGGCCAGGTTGCGCACCTGGAAGTCGGGCTCGGCGCTCTCGGCCTGGTGATGGCGCTGCTTGAGGAGCGAGGTGACCTCGCGCTGCGCCGGCGCGACCGCCTGCGGCGAGCGTGCGGAGACCATCAGCGAGCCCACCGCCTCGCTCTGCGACCCGTTGATCCGGCGCACCAGCGTCGCCCAGGGCATGAGGATGACGTCGTCCTGGTCCTGGCCCCAGCTGCTCTGCCCCTTGGCGGCGAGGATCCCCACCACCTTGCAGGGCACGTGCTTGACGCGGATCTGCTCGCCCAGCGCCGGTTGCTCGCCGAAGAGCTTGTCGACCACCGTCTGGCCCAGGATGCAGACCTTGGCGGCGGCCGCGTCCTCCTCCCGTCCGAACATCTCGCCGGCGGCGAGCGGCCAGCCGCGCACGTCCAGATAGGCCGGGGTGGTGCCGATCACTTGCGTGAACCAGTTCGCGCCCCCATAGACGACCTGCGCGCCGGCGCGGTTGATCGGCGCGATGGCGGAAACGCTGGAGGTCAGCTCCTTCTCGATGGCCTGCGCGTCGTCGCGGGTGAGGTTCTGCGTCGCTCCGCTGCCGGTGGACGCGCCGTGCTGGGAGATGGAGCCCGGCTGGATCATCAGGAGGTTGGATCCGAGGGACGCCATCTGGGCCGCCACCTTCGCTTGCGCGCCCTGGCCGATGGCGACCGTGGCGACCACGGCGGCGACGGCGATCACGATGCCCAGCGCCGCCAGGAACGAGCGCAGCTTGTTCTTGCGCAGCGCGCGCAGGGCCGTCCGGGTGGCGGCGAGCACGTTCATGCCGCGCCCTCCTGCAGCTCGAGCCGGGCCAGTCGCCGGTCGCCGACGCGCCGGTCGTCGAGCACGTGCCCGTCCTTGAAGACCACCACCCGCTTGGCATGCAAGGCGATGTCCGGCTCGTGGGTGACGAGCAGGACGGTCAGCCCGCGGTCGTTCAGGTCCTGGAAGAGTCCCATCACCTCCAGGCTCGTCCGCGAATCGAGGTTTCCGGTGGGCTCGTCCGCCAGCATGAGCGTGGGCTCGTTGACCAGGGCGCGGGCGATGGCGACGCGCTGCTGCTGCCCTCCGGAGAGCTGCGCGGGAGTGTGCTCCAGCCGGTCGCCCAGCCCGACACGCTGCAGCGCCTCCGCCGCGCGGGTCCTGCGTTCGCGCCCGGAGATGCCCTGGTACAGCATGGGAAGCTCGACGTTCTCCACCGCGCTGGTGCGCGGGAGCAGGTTGAACCCCTGGAAGACGAACCCGATCTCGCGGCCGCGGACGCGCGCGAGCTGGTCGCGCGAGAAGCGGCTCACGTCCTGCCCGCGCAAGAGATACCGCCCCGCGCTTGGACGGTCGAGGCAGCCGACCAGGTTCATGAAAGTGCTCTTGCCCGATCCGGAGGCGCCCATCACCGCGATGAACTCGCCCGGGTCGATGCGGAGCGAGATGCCGCGCAGGGCGTGCACCTTCACGTCCCCCATCGCGTAGACCTTCTCCAATCCCTCGGTGTGCACCACGGCGGCGGCGGGCTGGGCCACCCCGGCGACGTCAGAACGGTCCACGGCGGGCCCCCTGCGGGCGGGCGCCGCCGCCGCCCGCGGAGTCGCCGACGATCACCGCATCGTTCTCTGCGAGCCCGCTCAGCACCTCGGTGCGCTGCCCGTCGGAGATGCCGACGCGCACCTCCACCGGGACCAGCGTCTGACCCTCCAGCTTGTACAGGCGGGCGGGCTTGCCCGGCGCGGAAGCCGCGGGCGCACCCGCGCGCCGCTCGGTCCGCGCCAGCGTGCGATCGCCTCGAGGGGCCGGAGCCTCCGGCGCGGAAGCGTTCTCCGGCTTCCAGCGCAGCGCCGCGTTCGCGACGCGCAGCACGTCGTCCTTGTGGCTGGTGAGCACCTTGACCGCCGCGGTCATGCCCTGGCGCAGCTTGCGGTCCGGGTTCCTCGCGTCGATCACGGCCGCGTAGGTGACCACGTTCTGGATGGTGTTGGGCGCCTGCCGAACCTCGCGGATGGACCCCCGGAACTCGTCGCCGGGGTACGCATCGACGGTGAAGCGCGCCTCCTGGCCCTCGTGCACCTTGCCCACGTCGGCCTCGTCGATGTTGGCGAGCACCTGCATCTTGGTGAGGTCGTTGGCGATGGTGAACAGGGTGGGGGTCTGGAACGAGGCGGCCACCGTCTGCCCCACGTCGACCGCGCGCGAGACCACGATACCGTCGATGGGGCTCTCGATGCGGGCGAACGCGAGGTTGGTGGCGGCGAGGTCGCGATCGGCGCGCGCCTGCAGCACTTTCGCGCGGGCGCCCGACAAGCTCGCCGCCATCTGCTCGCGGCTGGCCACCGCGCTGTCCACGTCCTGCTGCGACACCAGCCTCTGCTCGAGCAGCTCCTTGTTGCGCTTCTCCACGCGGACCGAGTCGTTGAGCTGGGCCTGGGCCTTCTCGACGTCGGCCGCCGCGCTCGCCAGGCCCGCCTGCGCCTTTTCCAGCGCGGCGCGGAAGAGGCGCGGATCCAGCTCGGCGAGCGGTTGCCCCTTCTTCACCTGCGAGTTGAAGTCGACGTACAGCTTGGAAATGGTGCCGGAGACCTGGCTGCCGATGTTCACGGTGACGATCGCGCTCACGTCGCCGGTGGCGGACACCATCTCGCTGATCGGGCCCCGCGTCACCGCCTCGGTCCGGTAGCCGGTCGAGGCGCTGCGGCCGCAGCCCACCACGGCGAGCGAAAGCAGCGAAACTGCGGTTGCCAGGGAGGAGCGCACGATGCCATCCCCAGGCTAACGGCCGCGTTCACTCGCCGTCAATCCAGCGCAGCCCGGCGAAACGCACCCGAAACAATGCCGTGAAGGGTCAAACGACGAATGCGGAGGCGAACAAAATCTCCGCGTCTCAGCGTCTCCGCGTCGATCTTTTTGCGAAGGTCAGTCCAGGTTGAGCTTGCCTAGCAACGCGCGCAAGGCGTGTCGTTCCGCGAGCGAGAGCGGGCGGAGCACCTCGTCGACTGCGGTCAGCACCTCGGGCCGCGACTCCTCCAGTCGCAACACGCCGTGCGCGGTGATCTCCACGCGGACCTTGCGCCGGTCGGCGGCGTCGCGCCTGCGCCGGACGAATCCGCCCCGCTCCAGCTGCTCGAGCAGCCGCGACACGCCCGTCGGGTGCTGCGCGGCGCGCTCGGCGATCTCCCGCTGCGTGCCCGGGCCGCAGCGCTGCAGTTGGTTCAGGAGCTGCCAGGCGAGCACCGACTCGCCGCGCGCCTCCAGGCGGCCGGCCGCCGCCGACCAGAGCGCTCGCCGCGCCCGGAAGAGCAGCCGGCCCACTTCTTCGCTGAGCCAGCGGGCGTCCCGAGGCCGCGCGCCGCTCCGCGCCGGGGCCGGCCGGAGGCGCGCCGCGGGTGCGGAGGAACGGGGGGACATGCGCCGCCGTGTAACGGAAATTCGTCCCAGGCGCAATGGTTGCCGCGTCACGCATTCCGGGGTAGACGGACGGCCGTGCGCTCCAGCAAACCGCTCTTCGCCCTGGCGAGGGAAGCGAGACGAACCTGCCGCTCGCGCGCGCGGTGATCGGCGGCCTCACCGTGTCCACGGTGTTCACCTTGTTCCTGGTGCCGGCGCTGTACTCGCTGCTCGACCGGTTCCGCCGGCCCGCAGAGCAAGAAGAATCCGAGGGTCGCCCTGCGCCGGCCTGAGCCGGAGCCCAAAGGCGAGGCATCGAAAGGGACCATGAACGCACCCCGACATCTCGCGGCGGTCCTGCTGCTCTGCGGCGCCGCCGCGCACGCGCAACAGCCCGAACGGATCACCTTCCAGCAGGCCGTCCAGCGGGCGCTGGTGCGCAATTACTCGGTGCGCATCGCCGTGGAGGACGTCTCGCGCGCCCACGGGATCATGCGCGAGGTGCGCGCGGCGGCGATTCCCACCCTCACCGGGAATGGGGTCTTCACGCGGGTCGACGCCGACCGGACCACGCTGACGACGGCGGTGGACCCGGCGACGAGCGCAGTGGCCAACGTCACCCGGACCGTGCAACCGCGCAACTCGTGGACGGCCAACCTCCAGCTCTTCGTGCCTCTGGTCGCGCCGCAGCGATGGGTCCAGTGGGAGCACGCCTCCGAGCAGGTGGACGTGGCCCGGCTGTCGGTCGCGGACGTCCGCCGCCAGGTCGCGGTCGCCACCGCGCGCACGTACGTCTCGGTCCTCTCGCAGCACCGGCTGGTCGATGCGAACCAGCGCGCGGCGGCGAACGCGCGCGAGCACTACGAGGACGCCAATGCGCGCCTGTCGGCCGGCACCGGCAACCGGCTCGACCTGGTGCGCGCGGGCCAGGAGCTGGCCACTTCGGAGTCGCTGCTGCAGGCGGCCCTCACCGGGCTCATCCGCGCCCAGGAGGCGCTGGGCATCCTGGTCGGGGGCGACGCCCCGATCGACACGACGGGCGAGATGCAGTTCCCGCCGCTTCCGGCGCCCGACGAGGCGCTGGACGACGCGGAGCAGCGGCGCGCCGACATCCAGGCGCAGCGCAAGCGCGCCGAGGCGGCGCAGAACGTGGTGCGCGACAGCTACGCCGACTTCCTGCCGCTGCTCAGCGGCGTGCTCCAGCCGTTCGCCTCCAGCTTCTCCTCGCTGACCTCGCCGACCACCGGCTGGCAGGCGCAGCTGGTCCTCACCCTCCCGATCTACGACGGCGGGTTCCGCTACGGCGCGCTGGAGCAGCGGCGCGCCGAGCGCGACGAGGCGCGCGAGCTGCTCGACGCGGCGCTGCGCCAGGCGCGCTCCGAGGTGCGGGCGGGGTTCGAGGCGCTGCGGCGGGCCGACTCCTCGCTGCAGCAGGCGCGGGACGCGAGCCGCCTCGCTGGGGAAGCGCTGGACATCACCACGCTCGCCTACCACGCCGGCGCCACCAACGACCTGGAGGTGGTCGACGCCGAGCGCCGCGCCCGCGACGCGGACAACGCGGCGGCGATCGCGGAAGACGCGGCCCGCCAGGCCCGCATCGATCTGCTCGCGGCCACCGGCCGATTTCCCTGAGCGTCGCGGGCGGCCAATCAGGTGCAATGCGCATTGGCCGGCCAGCAGGCAAGGGCCTCAGGTCCGGCGCCGCATGTCCACTTGCAAAACGTTGCACGCCGAGCGCGCAAGACGCATCCATGTGTCCGGATGGAATTTGCGATCGACTGGCGCGGCCTCCTCCCGGCCGTACCCGCCGACGTGCGGGTCGTAGCGGAAGTCCGCCTGGCGAAACTGTGGCAAGCCCTCGCACAGTCCGCTGCAGGACGGGCCTCGTCGACCGCCTTCCGCATGACCGTCGAGGCCTGGTCGATCCTGTACACCATCGATTTTCCGGCCCGGCAGATCCGGATCCGCGACGCGTACTCCGGCCCGCGGGACTGACCCGTTCACGACTCAACGTCCCGATTCGAGCAAGGCCAGCACCGCGGCGCGCCGGGGCAGCGACGCCTGCGCTCCGAGCACCGTGGTGGCCAGGGCGGCGGCGGCGCTGGCGAACGCCCCGGCCTCGCCGAGCGAGCGCCCTTCCGCGAGCGCCACGGCGAAGGCGCAGGCGAACGCGTCTCCGGCCCCGGTCGCATCGAGGCGCGCCACCTCGAATCGGGGCAGCCACACCTCCCCGCCGGACCAGCAGAGCAGGTCGCCGTCCTCGCCGGCCTGGACCGCGGCGGCGCCCGCGCCTCGCCGGAGCAGCGCCGCGGCGGCCCTGCGCGCGGACTCGCGGTCCATCACCTCGACTCCCGTGAGGGCGCGCGCCTCGCTGCAGTTCGGCCGGATGACGTCGATCTGCGCCAGCAGATCGTCGGGGAGCGGCGCGGGCGGCCCGGGGTCGACGACGACTCGCGCGCCGGCGGAGCGGCCGATGCGGATCGCCTCGGCCACCGCGGGCAGCGGCACGCCGAGCTGCAGGAGGACCACCCTCGCGGAGCGGAGCGCGTCGGCCGCGGCGCGCACGTCGTCGGCCGTCAGGCGCGCGTTCGCGCCCGCGGCGGAGAGGATCTGCTTCTCGCCGTTCCCGCCGACCTGGCAAAGCGCGACTCCGGTGAACGCCGCCGGATCGCGGATCAGGTAGTCGATCTCCACTCCCTCGGTGATGAGGGCTTCCACCACCGAGTCCCCGCGGACGTCGTTGCCCACGCGCGCCACCAGCGCCACGCGGGCGCCGAGCCGCGCCGCGCCGACCGCCTGGTTCGCTCCCTTGCCGCCCGGCGCTTCCTGGAACAGCTCGCCGTTGACGGACTGGCCGGGCTGCGGCAGGCGCGGGCCGCGCACCAGGTAATCGACGTTCGCCTTGCCGACGACAACGACGTCGTAGCGTTGGTCCACAGGGATAGTCTACCGCTGACACGCCACCCTCTTCGATCCGGCGCCTTCGGCGCCTCCACAAGGGGGAGCTCGCTCCCCTCGACCCCCCCGATAGATCGCGGTCAGAGGGCGCTGGGGTACGTCTCCGGAGGCTCCGGCTCGCGCCAGGCCGGGGTGGGCTCCAGCGGTTCGACCGCGCGGGTCCGGTCCAGGTGGACGACGGCGTCGAACTGCTCGGCGAGCCGCGCGTGGAAGTAGTGGCTGACCCGCTCGGTGGCCGGCCGGTAGATGACGCCGATGGCGCGCTCGAGGCGCGGTTCCCGCAAGGCGCCGAGCACCTCGCCGGGATCGCGCAGCGGCAGGAAGAAGCGAGGCAGCGCCACCTCGTGGAAGAGGGCCTCGACGGTGCCGGGCAGGGCCGGCGACACGAGCATCCGCTCGGCGCCGCCGTCCCACTCGTGCGCCGCGGTCACCGTCCCGTCGTAGGTGGTGAAGCCGACCAGGAGCGCCTCGTTCCCGAACCGCTCGCGCAAGAGCTGGCCCACGTTCAGCTCGCCTTCCTCGCCCATCTCCGTCGCGCGTGCATCGCCGAGGTGCGAGTTGTGCGCCCAGACCACCAGGCGGGCGTCGCCGTCGCGCCGGGAGAGGTGCTCGAGCAGCGCCTGGAGCGTCTCGGCCATGTGGCGATCGCGCAGGTTCCAGGAGGAGATGCGCGAGCCGAAGAGCGAGCGGTAGTACTGCTCCGCGTTGCGCGCCAGCCGCGCGTTCTGCTCCGCCGAGAAGGCGTCGTCGCCGTCGCGCGCGGCCCGCCGGCGCAGCTCCTCGAGCTGCTCCAGCGCCGCCCGCTCGCATTCCGGCGAGAGCCCCAGCCGGGCGGCGTACCCGTACGCCTGCGGGTCGCCGCCGGGGTGGTCGAAGCAGGCGTACCGCTCCCGGGCGTGCGACGCCGCCGCGGGATCCACCTCGTCCAGGTACCGGATCACCGCCTGCACCGATCGATACAGGCTGTAGAGGTCCATGCCGTAGACCCCGGTGCGCGGCGCTCCGGCGGGCAGGGACTGGTTCCACCGGCGCAGCCAGCGGAGGAAATCGACCACGGCGGTGTTCCGCCACATCCAGCTGGGGAAACGCTCGAATCCGCCGAGGGCGGCGGCCGCGTCGCCGTCCGCCTCCGCTCGCGCCCAGCGACCCGCGCGCTCGGCGTCGGGCCAGTCCGCCTCCCAGACCACCCCGGTGAACCCCAGCTCCGAGATCAGCCGCTGGGTGATCCGGGCGCGCTCGCGATGGACGTCCTGGCTCCCGTGCGTGGGCTCACCGAGCAGAACGAGCCGCGCGTCCGCCGCCATCCGGAGCAGCGGGTCGTAGTCGCGCTTGCCGCCGCCCAGGACGTGCGCCGAGCCCCGGATTGCGTCGATCAGCTGGCGATCCATTCGCGTGCTTTGAATCTATGGACGCCGGGCAGCCGGTGCGGCGCTGCCGGACGCGGCTACGCTCGCCCGCCAGCCCGCTGGATGGATCCGTGTGCAGACGGCCGGATCCTACAGCCGCGCGAGCACCTCTTCGGCGAAAGTCTTGGGCGTCGCCTTCGGCCAGACGTGCTTGATGCGCCCGTCGGGACCGATGAGGTACGCGATGCGCACCGCGGTCGACTGGGTCGGCGCGTCAGCGGCGCCGTACTTCACGCCCAGCTCGCGCTTGGTGTCCGACAGGAGCGGGTAGGTGAACCCGAACTTCTCGGCGAACTTCTTGTTGTCCGGCACGCTGTCGAAGCTGGCGCCCAGGATGGCGGCGTTCTTCGCCTCGATCTCCTTCGCCCTGTCACGCAGGACGTTGCCCTGGATGGTTCAACCGGGGGTGTCGGCCTTCGGGTAGAACCAGAGCACGACGTTCTTGCCCCGGTAGTCCGACAGGCGCACGGTGCGGCCGTCGTGCGCGGTGGCGGTGAACTCGGGGGCGGCGTCGCCGACGTTGAGGAGCGGCATGGCGGCCCACGTAGCAGACTCGCCGGCGGAGGTCCACCTGCTCGACGGCGCGCTCGGAACGGAGCTGGGCCGGCGCGGCATCCTGACGCGCGGCGCGCTCTTCTCGGCCGCGGCGCTGCTCGACGGGGGTGGGCGCGCGGCGCTGCGCGAGATACACCGCGCGTACGTCGAGGCGGGCGCCGAGGTGATCACCGCGGCCACCTTTCGTACCAGCCGGCGCTCGCTCGCTGCCGCCGGGCTCGAATCGCGCTTCCCGGAGCTGCCCCGGCTCGCGGTGCGCGAGGCGCGGGAGGCCGCGGCGGGCCGCGCGCGCGTCGCCGGGTCGATCGCGCCCCTCGAGGATTGCTACCGGCCGGACCTGCGGCCGCCGCCGGCGCAAGCCGGGCGCGAGCACCTCGAGCACGCCCGGGTGCTGGCGGAGGCTGGATGCGATCTGCTCCTGGTGGAGACCGTGGCCGCGGCGGACGAAGGGCTCGCCGCCGTGGCTGCGGCGGCAGCGACCGGGCTGCCCGTGTGGGTTGCTGCCATGGCCACGCCGCGAGGCACCTTGCTCGACGGCGGCGATCTCGCCGCGTTCTTCCGGCGCGCGGTCGCCGCGGGAGCCAGCGCGGCGCTGATCAACTGCACGCCGCCCGACGGCGTCGATCTCGCCCTTCCCGCGGCCGCGGCGTCCGGGGTGCCGTTCGGCGCCTACGCTCACCTCGGGGAGGTGGACGCCGCGGTCCCCTGGGGCCGCGCGCCGGATCTCTCCCCGGAGGAGTACGCGCGCCGGGCGCTCCGCTGGGTCGACCGCGGCGCGACCATCGTGGGAGGCTGCTGCGGCACGGACCCGGAGCACGTCCGCGCGGTGGCGCGGGCGCTCGCCGGCGGCAGCAGGGGAGGGCGACCCGCGTGAAGGTGGCTGCGATCCTCTGTGGAGTTGCGCTGGCGGCGGGCGGGGCGCACAAACTGGGCCCCATGGACTTGGGCAAGCTGCTCGCCGAGCGGGCCGAGACGATGGCGGCCTTCAAGGATCCCCACCGCAGCCCCTATGCCGCCGTCGACCGGAGGGACTTCCACGGCACGCCGCTGGTCCTGGGGAGCGGCGCCGGTTCCGATCTGCGCCTGGAGGGGACGCTCCCCCAGCACGCGCGCATCGCCGTCGAGGGCGCCGGTTTCCGGGTGGAGGGGGTCGACGAGGGCGCCACGGTCGAGGTGCAGGGCAAGCCGGTGCGCGAAGCCCGGCTGGATGCCGGCGGCACCTTCGGCATCGGCCGGTACACGGTCAGGCTCTCGCACCAGAACTTCCCCGCGGTGGTGCTGCTCGATCCACAGTCGCCCCGGCTGCGCGACGGTCCCCCGCCGCGCTGGTTCCCGCCGGACGAGGCGTTCCGGGTGGTCGCGCGGCTCGAGCGCGACCCCTCGCCCCGGGACGAGGTGGTTCTTTCGACCCGCGGCAACGCCCGGCGGGCCCGGCGGCTGGGGCGGGTGTCGTTCGAGCTGGGCGGCCGCAAGCAGCAGCTCACCGCGCTGCGGCTGCTGGAGCCGGGGGTCGGCGAGGCGGCGGTCTCCATCTTCTTCCGGGACGCCACCACCGGCCACGAGACGTATCCGATCGGACGCTACCTGGAACCGCAGCCCGTCTCCGGCGATCCCGATGGCTTCGTGCTCGACTTCAACCGCGCATACAACCCGACCTGCGCGTTCTCTCCGCACTACAATTGCCCCATCCCACCGCGGGAGAACGTGCTCCAGGTCCCGGTGCGGGCGGGCGAGATGGACCCAGGCGGACACTGACCGCGGATCCTCTCCGCTCGAATCGGCTTCCGCATCAGGTTTCCTGACGCAGCGCGTCCGCCTGGCCATCCTCGGCGCAGGCATGGCTGAAATAGAAGGTCGAGTCCGAGGTAGGATCGGTTGATGGCGCGTCGCCGCCGCACCGCGGCCCCCCGAGCGGGTTCGAAGGGGCCGATTCCTCCGCGCCGCCGGGTCGCCCGCGGGCGATCCGGAGCGAATTCGTCGCCTCAGGCGAACGAGGCGTCAAGGGCCTCGCGGTCGACCCCGCGCCGACCATCGAAGGCGCCCTCCGAGTCGGGGGCGACCTCCGAGCAGGGCTCGGGCCCGGCAGCTGCAGCTGCCGCCGCCCCCGACGAGTCCCGGCCGCCCCGCTGGTTCGCGCAGCTTCTCGAGGTCGCGCACCGGCGCGCCGCTGCCCGCGTCGAGGCGTTGCGGATGCGGTTCCCCGGGGCGACCCGGAGGGAGCTGGGGGAGCGGCTGGTCCGAAGCAGCGCGCTACGCGCGGGTTTGTTGGGGGCTGCGACCGGCACCCTCGCCCTGATCGCGCTTCCCCTGGGCCTGCCCGCCGGGGTGGCGGTGACGCTGCTGCTCGAGGCCGAGCTGCTCTTCGCATTGATCGCGCTCTACGGCCTTTCGGCGCGGGGTCCGGCCGGACGGCTGCGCCTCTTCGCGCTCTGGGCCGGCGCAGGCTTCGCCGATGCGGCGAAGGGCGCCGGACTGCGGCTAGGCGCCGACGCCGCCGGCCGCGCGATCGCAGGTTCGCTCCCGGCGCGCATCATCGCGCGCCTCAATCCCGTGCTGCTGCGCACGATCCTCCGCCGCCTCGGCCTCGGGTGGCTGCCCCGCGCGCTGAAGCTGTGGCCGCTCCTCGGCGCTCCGGTCGGCTTCGCGCTCGATCGCGCGGCGCTGCGCGCGCTTGGGCTCACCGCGCTGGACGGCCTCGATTCGGCGCCGGAAGACATCCACTGAATGGACGCCAGGGCGATCCCAGATCCCCGGAGACGGTGTCGGCCGGCCTGTCGACTCCTCCTTTCAGAGCGCGAAGAACACCGTCAGCCAGTCGGGCAGCCGGGCGATGTCCGTCGCGCGGGTATTGGCGCACAGCCAGTGCAGCGCGCCCAGGTGGAAACCGCCGCCGCCATAGACGATGACGCCGGGCAGCGGGAGCGTTTGCAGGTTCAGCACCGCGTACGGCAGCTTCTCGTCGGCGGTGCCCGCCACCCGCTGGTACTTCGCCTCGACCGCAACCCGGTTGCCGTTGCGCGCGTCGCGGAACAGGACGTCCACCTCGCGGTCTCGCCCGTAGACGGTCTTCCCGACGGTGAGCTTGCGGCGGTAGTCGAGGCCCAACGTCAGCCCCACCAGTGCGATGAGCCGCTCGAACTCGGCGGGCGTCAGCTCGAACGCGTCGATCTCGCTCGACAGCGCCGCGCACTCGGCGGCGCTCAGCGGCGGCGGATGCTCTCCCGCGACCACCCATTGCCCGATGCCGCCCGGGTCCCACGCCCGAAGCCGAGCCAGCAGCTCGGGCGGCTCGGCGACCGGCATCGCCACTCCCTCCAGGTAGAGCTGCGGCCTCACGACATCCTCCTCCCCGACAGGGCCCAGGCGCGCCAGGCGCGCAGCAGCGGCGGATCCGAAGGCGCTGGGGGCGCGCGCAGCGATCGGCGGACTGCGGCCTCCCGCTCGCGGGGCCGGATGCGGAGCAGCTCGTCCAGCTCGGGCGTGGGCGCGTCTCCGTCCAGCCAGCCCGCGGCCCGCGCAGCCGCGCGCACATCCCCGGCGCCGGATGCGAGCTCCTCCAATTCGGGCGGGGCGATCGGCTCGATGCCGTCCGCGACCCTCCTGGTGACTCCCGGAGGCGCCACGCCGGCGAGCGACGGGTCGAGGTATGCGAGGTCGATGTCCCCCAACAAGAACCGGCGGCCGTGCGCGCGGGCCTCCACGCCCACCACCCCGGTCCCGCAGAACGGATCGACGATCAGCTCGCCGGGGGCGCTGCTCTGCACGACCAACGTGCGCACCACGGCGTTCGGCTTCACCGCCGGGCCCGGCACCGTGGACCGGGCGGCGAGCAGCACGTCGGGGATCCCGAGGTCGGCCAGCGGCCGCTTCCCCTTTTCGAAGAACAGGATGCGCTCCGAGGCTGCCCGGTAGTGGTATCCCGTCCCACCGCGGATGCGTTGCCCGTCGAGCGTGGTCTTTCCCCAGAGGATCTCCTTCCAGTACACGAACCCCGCCTCGCACGGGCGCGCTCCGTTCGGCAGCCGGTCGACCCCTACGCCCTGCTGCTGCTTGATCACGTCGGCGGTGACCTCGTCGCAGAAGAGGTAGAAGTGGCGGTCGCGGCGCAGCACCCGGTACACCGACGCCAGGAGCTCGGGCAGCCGCGAATTGGGGACGGTGGCGAACCAGTTGGTGGTGAGCCGGGTGGTGGTCCCCCGGGACCGGTGGAGCTGCAGGGATTCGTACGGGGGATCCGTGATCACCAGGTCGACCGACTCGTCCGGAAGGGTGGCGAGCAGGTCGAAGGCGTCGGAGATGACCACTCGGTCGCTGGGCGGGGGCGGCTCGAGTCGAAGCTGGGCGGTGAAGTCCACGGAAAGGACGGTAGCATGGGGGTCTGACACCACCGGCGCTCAGTCGGAGTTTTCACGGTCGTCATCCAGCGAGCTCAGGAAACCGAGCGTAGACGACCACGCCGCCGGCGAATTGAGGATCCCGAGATGGGCGGTCTGGAGGATGGGGTCGAACTGGCCCTGATTCGTCAGCTCGACGGTGGTCGCTCCCACGAGGCGCGCGCTGCGGGAGAAGTCGTGGGGGTTGCCAGCGCGGTCCTCGGCGGGCACCGGGGGGAAGAACCCGTCCTGCGCCGAGATGTAAACGAAGTCCACGTCGGTGTTGAGCACGACCAGGTAGCGCGTCGGCCCGCGCGCCTCCAGGCCCCGGTTGAGCGCCGTGAGCAGAGGCGTGTGATCGGATCCGTACTCGCGGCAGACGGCGCTGTCGGGGGTGAATCCGCCCAGCGACGGAACCTGGAAGTAGTTGAGCGGCGAAGGAGAGCAATTGACGATCCCGTGGTTCGGACCGTCGATGGCCACCAGCGCCCTCACCCGGCGGAAGGCGTGGTCCTGGCGCATCCACTCCCGCGTGAGCGTCACGCCCAGGCTGTGCGCGACGATGTCTACCTGCTCGGCTCCGGTGTACGCGAGCACCGCGCGGACGAAGGCCCGCAGGTCGGGCACGTTCGCTTCGGTGCTGTGCGCAAACCCAGATCGATTGGTGGGACTCGTGATCAGGTCGCACTGATCACCTTGGTAACCCAGGCCCCACAACTCCCGCGGACTGTAGCCTGCGTCGAGGAAGAGCTGCGCCAGG
>WNFL01086871.1_pt1 | contig 16228 bp, 13 predicted proteins | sample 5400361 | NCBI WGS metagenome assembly WNFL01 (sample SAMN13153351, study PRJNA577476) | soil metagenome | isolation source: 40 cm soil on Douglas fir-dominated hillslope | place: USA:California | collected 2013-09-17 | reverse complement strand
CGATGGATGACCGCGATCAACTTAACGAAGAGTTGAGCACGCGCGGGAAATCCCGCCGCGATGAAGATTTGCTTAAATGGGAAACTGTTTACAACGAGGCGGAAGACACAGTAATCAACGCTGCTCGAATTGAGCGCGGGCTTGAAGAACGAACGACACATCTTTCCAAATTATCTGAATTGGAATCGTTTGAGCGTCAGGCCCTGGTTGTGTATCGGAGTCGAGCTGCGAGCCTTTCGGAATGGATTGCACTTTTGCGGACAGAGTTCGAGAAAACCAACGGACGTGATCAAGCAAGTAGGTCATCGCTCCAGGGTGTGTTGTTGAGAATCGAGCCACTTGCAGAAGGTGAGATGTTACGGATGTATGGTCCGGGCTACGACACAGTCTCGGTCGAAGACCTTGGGCTGCTCGGTCCTGAGAATGACCGTTGGGGTGTGACGGTCATCGAGGGTGGTGCAGAGATGGATGAGTTCTCGAAATCCGCACTTTTATCCCTCGCGGCGTCGATCCTTTATCTGGACGCGGTTGTCCGCAGGCGCGAGACATTGAGCGGGGCGCACTTCCCGCCGATGCAGATATTTTTTGAGGAAGCAAATAAGGTTCTGACGGGAATCGAGTCTGGCTCAGCAGCTGACCGGGATGGTGTAACGAGTAACCAGACCGCTCAGATCTTCCTAGATATGTGGCGGGATGGTCGCAAGTACAAATGCTTTATGCATGTTTTGGCTCAAACGGTTTCTGAACTGCCCGCCGGTATTCTCTCTTCCTGTAATAACGGCTTTTTTGGTCAGACCAAAAACGACAGGGACCGGCAGGCAGTACTGGCACATATCGCCCGCAATACGAAAGGTTTTGTCAACAGCGAATACGATCGCTTCCTGGCCCGCATGCCGATTGGCATGGCCATTGCCAAGCTGGGGTATGCCCAGGACGTGCTGCAGACCGAGCCATATCTAGTCCGCCCGCTAATGCTCACTGTGCACGAACCGAGCGATATGGAAATACAACAACAATCTCATACCATGGGATTGTTTGGATAAACATAACAATTTTTGGAGGAACAGTTTATGAGGAAACCAAGAAATTCATTTTTAGTGATCGGAGCTCTGGCAATAATTGCGTTTGGATTAACGTATGCGTTGCTCGCTGGCGTCGTTCAGCCGAGACCAGTTGTGGTTGCCAAGATTGACCTGGCTGCCGGCACACGACTGACTACTAATCTGATTGAAATCAAGACATTGCCGCGCGGAGGCATCCCGTCGGGTGCGTATACCTCCATCGAAGAGGCACTGGACAAGGTTCTGACAACCGCTCGCGTAGCAGGCGATCCAATCACGACTTATGTGGCTGGCGAATCGAATGTATCAGCGGGAATACCGGCACAGCTTGCACCAGATAACGTGGCAATCTCAATCAAAGTTGACCAGGCAACGGGCCTAGCTGGAATCGTGCGGCCGGGTCAGCGTGTTGTCGTGATAGGTGTGATTGATCCGTCTCGAATTCAACAAGGAAATTATCAATCCATTTCCAGCCAGGCATATCCATCGCCCGATGAATCTAATCCAGCTCCGCAGTCGTCGCCTATTCCGCCGACTCCGACGCTTCAGCCACCACCCGCAGCGTTGGCACGTATCATAATCACGGGTCTTCGCGTTTTGGTAGTTCCACAATCATTTCGGTATGAAGAAGCACCTCAAAGTGGGCAAGGCGATGGATTCCTGCCGGCACGCACCACCACCAATTTGCAGGATGAAAGTGTCATTCTATTAGAAGCGCCGTTGACTCCTATTGAAATAAGCCCTGGATTACTTGTCAGTCCGGCAGAATTGCTTGCGTTGCTTAATCAAACTGCAGTCATCCATCTTGCTCTTGAGCCAGCAGATGGCCTCTCGATTCGCGTTGAAACATTGCCATCTATTGATCTCGCCGAGCTTTATGAGAGCCTTAGCGGCCGTCATCTGATTCCTTAAGGAGGAGATATGCAAGAGAAATTTCCGATTGGCATTGCCGGCCCCGACCTGAACTTGATCTCACGCGAATATACCAATCTTGTTGCTAATGATGGCCGATTTGTCCTGTCCATGGTTTCGAATACATGGCGGGCCTTGCTCGACTCGTTGCAGGAAAATGAGCCTTCATTGTTGCTGATCTATGCTGATCTGGCTCCCGGCCCGGACGCTTTGGCATCCTTACTTACCGGACTCAAGCGAGGGCTTGCCATCGTGCTCCTGCCGGCTGCATGGGCACAGGTTCAGGGGAGTATTGAACGCATCCAGACTGTGCGCAAGGTTTACATTTTGCCTACAGCTCCCGCTGAAGTCCTTAACTATGGATACAGCGCAGTGCAGACTGAGATCGCTCGCACCAGAACTAATTCACCTTTGCAAAATATTGCGTCGACCGGTCACGGAACAGCCGCGGTTGGGACGCGCGTCGTTGCATTCGTTTCTGCACAAGGTGGTGTTGGCAGGTCGACACTTGCAGAAGCAATGGGTTTTGAGCTTGCTGCACGGCGAAGTATTCGTTCACTTCTATATTCATTCGATTTGGCAACGCCGGCTCCACTTCGTCTCGGAACCAGGTATGCGCCTACAGCTGCCGAATTCTTGCAACGCACCGAAGGTGGTTTCCGTGATTGCATCCAAACCACACCTGATGGGCTCGACGTGATAATAGCCCCACCTGAATCGACTGCGCATGCTTCGGCTACGAAGGATGGAGAACAAACAAAGATCCATGCTCTGGTGACTGAGGCTTACAAGAATAATTATGCTGCGATCCTGCTCGATCTACCCTGCGGTGAATCAGCATGGATGCTGCAACCACTGCGCGCTGCCAGTACACTCCTGCTCATTTCGCGTCCCACAACGGAGGGTGTACGAGCGGTAGGACACCTCTTGAAATTACTGACCGAAGTGGTTGGGTCGCAACATCGCTTTGGCCGTGACGCCTTCTTCTTGATCTTGAACCAGCGTACTCCCAAGTCCATTTATACAGCCACTGCTTTTGCCGGCGAAGTTGCCAAGTACGCTGGTTGGTCCCCGCCTGTGCTGACGAGTGTAGATTATGACCCTGCGGTCGCGCGCGCTCAAGATGATGGCCGTCCTGCAGTGATTGCTTCGGAAACATTGGGACGAGCGGCAGCAACCCTAGTCGAAACATTCTATGGAACAGCGCGCGGCCCAGAGTCACTACGGAAAGGCTTCAAGATAGGCGGATTGAAGATCCGCACTTCAGGATAAAACATTTATGGTGATGGAATTACTTGACCCTTTGATTGCTCATGGAGGATTGGACGACGCACAACGCCAATCTATTCTGGATGAGGTGATTGACACCGTCAACCGCGAGTTTGTGGGTCCTGTCCTTCGGTCCCCGAATGAAGCCGAGCGTGAGCAGGTTATTGTTCATGTCCGTTCGCAAGTCGCGGTTGCATTTCGGGCAAGGGGATTGCCGCCTTCCTCTGAAGAACAAGCCAGGATGGCTGAAGAAATTGCCCGCCGAGTAATGGGATTGGGCTTTCTTGATTTACTCCTGCCACCTGCCCGCGCCGATTTATCCGAAATCACAATTTATTCCAGCGGCCTTTTGCAGGTGATGAAGAAAGGAAATGTGCGCTGGGAAGACTCTGGAATAAATGTTGAAGCGAGTGAAGTCTGGCGGGTACTAAATCTCATTTTGGGCCCGCAGTCGCGTTCAATAAATGAAGCTACGCCGTCAGTCAATGCAAAGCTGCCGGCCACGCGCCATAACCCTGGTGGCGGAAGGGTCAAAGTCCTCCATCCTGCCATTGCACCGGGCAATGGATATCCATCCGTAAACATCCGTCTGTTTGAACAGCAGCCGGTTCTCCCAAGCTGGCTGCTAGAACGGAGCGTGATGTCTCGTGAAATGATGGAATTTCTCGGTGACGCGATGCAGTCCGGAAAGCGTATCCTGATCTGCGGTGCCACGCGCACAGGCAAGACCACTTTGCTTTCAGCTTTATGTAATTATCTCCCGCCAGCCTGGCGCATCGTAAAGATCGAAGATCCAGAAGAAATCTGGATTGATCGCAAGACGGTTCAAACCGTGGAAGCAAGGCCGAAAATCCCGGGATCGGAAGTGCCGGCATACACACTTGCCGATGGAGTGGACGATGCCATGCGAATGTCTCCCGATTACCTGATCGTCGGAGAAGTTCGCGACGGTCGCGCGGCAATGGCATTGCTTCGGGCTTTGATGACAGGGCATGCCGGCGCTTGCACATTGCATGCCGATAGTCCGCGCGAGGCCTTCGAGCGCTTGGCAACTCTGATGGGCAGCGATATGGGTGTCTCGCCGCGTGATGCAGCACGAATAACCTCGGCTAGCATAGATATATTGGTGCAGATCGGGATTGTCAATGAAGCAAGACGACTTACATCCATCGCCCGCGTGGATAAAAAACTGCACAGTGGCGAAGCATGGTTTGTGCCTCTTTGGCGATATGACGAATCATCATTGGGGGATGATTCCCGTTGGTCGCGTCTCGAAGAAAAGGAATCGATCCAATGACTACTATGGAAATGATTTTTCTTATCTCAAGTGTGGTTGCGTTTATGGTTTTGATTTGGGGCTGGGAGACATCTGGCCGTTGGGCATGGCTTTCTTCACGCGCTCAGCGGCGATTGCAGAAAGCTGAGACACCGATTGCCCAGGAAGATTCACTTCTCCATGTACCAGCGGGTTCACTCGAACGCAGATTACTGGAGGCAGGACTCACTTGGTCAACTTTCCAATTCCGGTTGGGAAGTCTCGTGCTCGGCCTTGCAGGAACATACATAGCCTGGCAGTTCTTTGTGCCCGGCTTGCCTGCTTTAGTTGCAGGTTTCATGTTGGCCTTTGCTCCAACTGCCTATCTCAATGAGCGCGCTTTGTCGCGTGGACTTCGCCTCGATGAACATTTACCAGTGGCTCTTTCCCGCATAGCAGCTGGCCTTCAAGCCGGGCGCGGTCTAGACGAAGTGCTCGAAACGACCGGCCGTTCGCTTCCCGACGGCAGTCCTCTGACAGAGGAATTGGTAAAAGGAGCGCGCGATATTCGCACCGGCGACGCCAAGGACGCCATGCGTAAACTGTCCGAACGTTCAGCATCGTCATCGCTGTCGAATGTCGGGATGTTGCTGGAGAGTTATCTGCGGGCCGGTGGCGGGCAATATGGAATAGTAGTTTCTGAGGCCGCTGTCCAAATCCAACGGGTGATAGCGGTGCGCAACCATGCTCGTGCGAAGGCCGCACAGGCGTTGCAAACAGCGCGTCTGATCCCGCTCATTATGGGTGGTGTCCTGGTGGTAATGGCCGGCGATCCCGCCACAGCTGAATCTTTTCTCACACCTGCTGTTCAGATTGTGGTTGCTGTGACGATGGGAGTCATGTTGCTTGGATTCTTAACAATGCGCAAGGAAATCCGGAGGGTGGTGTAATGAACGCTCAAATTGCCTTGACCTCCCTCTCAATTGCACTTCTGATTGCCATGATCTTTGAACAATTCGTTGAGGTCGTTGATCGAAACGCGGCCGCGCGCATCAATCGTTCTGAACAGGCCAAAGCAAGTGTATCGTCGTTGATGGAAGAACGCCTTGGGGTATGGCTGAAGCGACTCCTGCCGGGATATGTGTACCAGGTCGCGTCCGACCTGTATTGGGCAGCATTTACAGACAATGGCTGGAAGGAACGAACGCCAGCCTCTGTTTTTCTACGTCAATTACTGCTCACCTTCGGCCTTGGCTTCGCGGCATATTTGGCGCTCGGTTCGTCTATTGCCCTGGCCGGCGGATTATTCGTCGGCTGGACATTGGCACGTTCCGACCTTGGGAGTAAAGCAGAAACGGTTCGTCTGCGTATTGCGCAGGAACTTCCCGAGTTTGTCCAGCTCATGGCTGCCGAATCAGCCTCGGGCGCGGCGCTGGATACCATTCTGCGGAGGGCTTCCACGGGCACCACTTACACCGCTGCCTGGTTCCGCCGAGTTCTCGATTTGGCTTCTGGTAAGTCTATTTTCATTCATGGCAGCGAGGGAGGCTTTCTCCGATCTGCTGCGGAAGAGAGCGGTCATTCGGGCCTGATCAGTTTGGCCATACAGCTGGGTTTTGTAGGAAAGGGTGTGCAAGTGCAAAGCCTGCTCAAATCGTTAGCAGCTACTTTTGCCGATGAGTTCATCGCACAGGCCGAGACGCGCGCAGAACGACTTGGTTCTAGCCTGGGCGTGATGTCAGCAATATTCTATTTTCTTCCCTTCGTTATTACAGTACTGGTGATCGTGGGTGTACCGCTGATCAATACCATCAGCGGGTGACGCGATGAGCGCTATGTTTTTTATGGTCTTTCTGATTGGATTATTCGCAGGAGTCTTGCTGGGTTTGATTTTGTCCCACCATTAATGGATAGTTAAAGATTATGTCAAAAACAATTATCTTCATCACAGGTGCTTCCGCTGGTTTCATTTTATGTAAGCTTTCACCTACAGATCTTATCGTCTGTACAATATTTGTGGTTGTTTTTCTGGTAATCCTCATCTTCGGTATCTTGTTTTCTCTGGGCGTTTCCGATTTTCAGGACTTCGAATGACAAATGATTTATTTCTTCAAACGGTGTTTGTAGAATGATCAAGATCAATAAATCACTTATTTATCTTGCATTAGCTATCATCCTGTGGGGTTTGACAAGCTGGCCGGTTTTATCTCCACCGGATTTATTGATCGGTCATCCAGTGGTTTTATATGGTTTCGTGCTTTTTGCGGCCGGCTTGATTTTAAGGGTAAGAGCATCTTCAGCAATGCAGAGGTTTAATAGAGGTTTCCCGTCGAAGAAAAACATTTTGTTTTGGCTAATTCTTTCGACGCTTATCCTCTTGTTATTTCCGCCTGATATATCCCGGCTTTACTATCCGCCGGCGCCAATCGGAAACCTCGCGCAATCGAAATCCGTTATTGGGTATCCAATCGGGCTTATGCCTGCAAATGCATCTTGTTCTTACGGCTGCCTCATTAATGTCTGTGTCCGTTGGGTGCCCGGTCCATCGCCGCAATGTCCGCACCCAGGATCAGGTGGGGGTTGCTGCACCGATTACGAACTGCAGTGCGGTCCAGATTGCGGCGATCCAGATCCGCCGCCGGCTCCTTCACCTCCAACCATCAACAGTACTGTGACTTGTAGCCTATGGGGAAGCAATGGTTGGTGTCGATCCAATGCAAGATTGGTCCTTACCGCTTCAGACCCACAGGGTTACAGTTTGACGATCACTGGCAATGCGGGCGGGCTATTTTCCTGCAGCGGCAGTTGCACGATAAATCTGCCCGCAGGTTCAGGAATTGCAACCTATTCAGTAACAGCTCCACAGTCAGGGAAGAGTGCAACCGGTAGCTCAAATTGGAAGTATGATCCCCAACTTCCCGTCCCCGACGTGGAAATCATTGGAACGGAAGGCAGAAATGATTGGTATATCTCCCCGGTGGAATTGACAGCTACCGGCTCGGATAGTCTTTCAGGCCTTTCCAATGTTTCACTCTCGGTGGAAGGTGGACCGCCTTGGCCGTCTGCAACCCTGAACGACGGTACACACACGATAGTTGTCACTGCAATGGATAATGCAGGGAACACAGGTTCGATCACAAAGACCATTTTGGTGGATACGGAAAAGCCAGCTCTGGATGTGTTCATCAATGGCACAAGTGGTTTGAATGAATGGTTTGTCTCACCGGTAACAGTCACGGCTTTTGATTCAGATGACACATCCGGAATTGATACTACACAATACAGTATTGACGGAGATGCTTGGCAGGAGGGTACTAATACCACGGTCTCGATTGATGGCGAGCATATCATGGACATGCAGTCCACGGACAAAGCAGGGAATACGGCAACCGCATCACTGTCCTTGAAGATCGACATCACTCCTCCGTCATCCAGTTTTACGTCACCGTTACCAACTGACATGGTTAGAGGCAATGTCGATATCAAGGGAACGTCATTGGATGCGATGTCTGGCCTTTCTTTAGTAGAAATCTCTTTTGATGACAGCACTTGGCTTCCGTTGTCAACCCCATTAGGGAAATGGTCATCTCCGTGGGACACGACTCAGATGCCAAATGGAACATATCCTTTATTTATTCGCGCCACTGATCTGGCCGGCAACAGGGAAGACCCGGTCCGAATAGATGTTGTGGTCGGCAATCTTGCTCCACAAGTGGATATTCCACTATCAACGATGATTTCTGATGCGCTACCAATTACGATCCGGCCCGGCTTGATTCCAATGGCAGGCGCTCAGATCGTAATTCACGATCCGAAAGAACGCTGGCCGGCACGACGATTTACGTATGACCCTGGAGAAATCCCGACCGTAATGCAATGGGACCGGCGCTTTCGAGACGGCACAATAGCGCCACCAGGAAGATATCGTATTGAGGTATTGGCTTGGGATAAGTTTGGAAATACGGGCGAGGATACTGGAACCATCGTCATTCCTGATGGACCAACCGCAACCATCACCTCAACACTTACAAGCACAATTACGCCGTCGCCAACAGCCAGGCCAACACGGAAGCCTGTGAGTCAGTCCGTTATTTCAACACAACCACCTGCCGTACCGACAGAAAGGCCAATATCGATGCCGAAGACAATGTCAGCAATTTTATGGCCGGCAATTGGCTTCCTCGGCTTAATAGCCGGGCTTGCCTCTTCCTCTTTATCTGATCCACGCCCACATGCCTTGAAGCAGATGGGAAAGGCCATCACCAGAATCATGGATCAGGAAAAGATATCTTTGTGGAAAGGAGAAAAACATGATTGATTTGATCTTAGCCATCACCGTTTTAGGGGCAGTCATTTTCTTCGGTGCGCTGTTGAGCATTGGGAATGAACGACAAAGAAAAGCGATTGATGGGATTCGGGAACAGGCCGCGTATTGGGCAGAGCAGGACCTGCGACTGAAGCGTGCCCGCGCCGCTTACGTGGTGAATGTGGAGGACCCACGTACCTGGCTTGTAGGGATCGTATCCCGGGTCCTTGGAGAATCCCCCGTTCTTACCTCGTTGCTCCCATGGGAAAACGAGCAAGCGCGGGCCATGATAGCAGTCTGCTCCGATGGCCGGCGGTTAGTGATGACTCCCTTGCAGCCGCGTCGTTTTATTCAAGCCATCGGACCAAAATCCCGAAGCCGTTTACAACGGGCAGAGGTGGGTTTGTTGGGAGATCACCCAAAACGTGTGCCTGTTTATGAATTGTCGATTGTCACGGCCGGCGCATTTTTCGACATCGAAGCTTCAAAAGCCTGGCAACTGGTAACCGGCGCACCGCTTGGTACAGAACGGATGTATCTTTTCGAAGTGCCACCTGCTCGTTCAAAATAACCCAAAAATATCAATACTCTGGAGGAACAATGTTCAAGAAAATAAAAACAACCAAGCTGTTTCACTTTCCATCAATTCGTGCCACTGAAAAGGGACAGGGCTCAGCGGAATTCGGTACGATTCTTGCCGGCCTGATCGTGGCCGTATTAATCGTATTGGCAATCTTCCGCGATGCCCTGATCGCGCTGTTCCAGCGAGTGGCTGGATTGATGAGTGGCGGCTAGGTCTCAGATGAACGTCCTAAGGTTGGTCTGATAGGAGGACGCGTGCTAAAAAGAAAAAACGAACGCGGACAAAGTTCGGTGGAATTCGGCCTCGTTGTGATGCTATCTATCCTGATGTTCTTAGGGATGGTGCAGTTTGGCATGTATCTCTATGGATTATCCATCGTGGAAAATGCTGCCCGGCACGGGGCGCGGTTGGGATCTGTCTCCCAAGCCTGCCCGGCCTGTGATGCAGTGGCCGCAGCCATGTCTGCATTAAATGGACAGCCGGTGATCCGCAATCCCAGCGTGGACATTCTCGCTCCAGGTGGGATCGTGGGTTCGACTGTACAAATTCGTGTTACAGCTCACATCCCAATGATCATGCCGGGAGGTGACTTGTTTGGCTTGGACCGGCTGACAACCGTAATATCCGAGTCAACCTTCAGACAGGAGGGCTGGTAGGGATGAGGAGTGAACGCGGTCAGACGACTATATTCTTTACTCTAATACTTACAAGCCTTCTGCTATTAACGGCAGTGGGAATCGAGATCGGGCGTATTGTTTATGCGAGGGGCGAGGTTGGAAAGGCAGCCGATGCTGCTGCGCTGGCGGCAGTCGCGCAGATTGACGTTGCTCATTACAGAGAAACAGGTGAGATCCGTTTTCTTCCGAATGTCTATAATACAGCCCAAAATTATGCTTCGATAAATTCAAGCTATTTGCAGGCACGGCACATTGAAGCAACTGTGACTGATATTTATGCCGACTCAGATCGGCAGGTTGTATTTGTTACAGTTTCGGCAGATTTATCTTCGTTGATATCAGGTATATTGCCATTCGATGGCATGTATTCAATCGCTGGATATGCTGAGGCGAGACTAGATGGCAGGTGAATGCAATAAACCTTCTCGAACTATATCTAAAGATATTAGAATACGCTCGCATGGTTTCCTATTGAAAATATCTAGGCTTTGAGAAGCATAAATAAGGCGGACTGAGGTATTCTCTACCCAGCCCAATCTTTTGCAATCAATGCAGCTTGTTCTAAGACGGTCTGTGTAGCCTTTTCTTCCTTGTCAGGCGGATAACCATATCTGCGGAGAATCCTTTTCACCATGACCCTCAGCTTCGCACGGACATTTTCCTTGACCGTCCAGTCGATGGTGACATTATTTCTCACGGCCTCAACCAGCTCGCGCGCAATGGTTCTCAGGTTATCGTCACCAAGCACCTGCACAGCACTGTCATTGACTTCGAGTGCATCATAGAATGCCAGTTCTTCATCGCTTAGGTTAAGTTCTTCGCCGCGCTTGCTGTCTTCCCGCATTTCTTTTGCAAGGTCGATCAGCTCAGAGATAACCTCGGCAACTTCGATTGCCCGGTTTTGATAGGAACGAATGGTTCTTTCAAGCATTTCCAAAAACGAACGGGATTGTACTAGGTTCGTTCGAGAGCGAAGTTTAATTTCGTCATTGAGCAATTTACGCAAAAGTTCGATTGCCACATTACGCTGCGGCATGTTCTTGATTTCGGCCAGAAATTCATCCGAAAGAATGGAAATGTCGGGTCGCTTCAAACCAGCGGCCTTGAAGATATCGATGACTTCATCAGAAACCACAGCACGAGAGATGATCTGCCGAATGGCATAGTTAATATCGTCAGTTTCGAGTTCGCGTTCAGGAGACGACTTGATAATGCGGGCTCGCACGGCTTGAAAGAAACCAACGTCATCACGAATTACAAGAACTTTTTCATTGGGCACTGCCAGAGCAAATGCCTGTGACAGGCGCGTGACAGTTTGCAAATAACGCTGCTTGCCGTTCTCGATCTTGAGGATATGTTCCTGCGCCCAGTTCATCAGAGACATTTGTGCGTCGCCTTTGCCGGTCTTCCATGTGGAGTAATCAAAACCATGAAACAGATCTCGGCAGATTTCATATTCACGCAAGGCGACGGCAACGGCCTGCTCCTGGTCGATGGCGGTATTCCCCGTGCCGCCGTTCTCCGTATAGTTCGCAAGCGCTTTTTGTAGATGATAGGCAAGGCCGAGATAATCCACGATCAAACCGCCAGGCTTATCGCCATAGACGCGGTTCACGCGCGCAATCGCCTGCATGAGACCGTGTCCCTGCATGGGCTTGTCGATGTACATAGTATGCAGCGAAGGGACATCAAAGCCCGTCAACCACATATCGCGGACAATAGCGACCTTGAACAGGTCTTTGGAATCCTTGAAACGATTGGCTAATTTCTCGCGGCGTTCTTTGTTACGCACGTGGATTTGCCAATCAAGCGGGTCACTCGCACTGCCCGTCATCACAACCTTGATTACGCCTTTTGTGTCATCCGTCGAGTGCCATTCGGGCCGTAGCTTGACAATCGCGTTATATAGCTCAACGCAGATACGGCGAGACATACATACGATCATCGCCTTGCCTTCGATCACTTCAAGGCGGGCATCGTAATGCTTTAGCAGGTCCTGTGCTATCAAATCAACGCGATTATTTGAACCGACAATAGATTCAAGCGCGGCCCATTTTGTTTTGAGCTTTTCCTTCTGCTCCACTTCTTCGCCTTCTGTGATCTCCTCAAATTCGGTATCAACTTTTGGCCTCTCAGATTCTTTGAGTTCCAGTTGGGCAAGGCGACCTTCGTAATAGATCGGCACCGTTGCACCGTCTTCCACAGCCTGTTGGATGTCATAGACACTGATGTAATCGCCGAACACTGAACGGGTATTGGCGTCTTTCAATTCGATGGGCGTACCAGTAAACCCGATGAAAGAAGCGTTCGGCAGCGCATCCCGCATGGCACGTGCGTTTCCGTCGATAAAGTCATATTGACTCCGATGGGCTTCGTCTGCAATCACCACGATATTGCGCCGCTCAGACAATGCACCGCCAGCCGCAAGGAACTTTTGAATGGTCGTAAAGATGATGCCACCCGAAGCGGACTTGCGTAATTTGTCCGCAAGATCATCACGGCTTTCGGCTTGCACGGGAGTCTGACGAAGTAAATCTTTGCAACGCGAGAATGTGCCAAAGAGTTGATCGTCGAGGTCGTTGCGATCAGTGATCACCACAATGGTTGGATTCTCCATAGCAGGATGCAGGACAATTCGACCCGTGTAAAAAGCCATCGTCAGGCTCTTACCGGAACCTTGTGTATGCCAGATCACACCAATACGATGGTCGCCGGGTTTTGCATCTCTCGGCTGGTGCGCGGAGTAATGGCTGAACTCATCTCTAATTGCCCTACCCTTCTCCAATGAAGCGCGGACTGTTTGCTCGATCGCCATATTCACGGCATGGAATTGATGATAACCTGCCAACTTCTTGATAGGCTGACCAACACCGTCGTCTTCAAAGACAACGAAATAACGGATCAGGTCAAGAAAGCGTCGTTTATCAAATACACCGCCCAAGAGCACTTCAAGTTCAATCGAGGTTTTCTCAGCCAGCTCACTTCCTCCAACAGTCTTCCATGGCATGAATCGTTCTTTATCGGCCGTGAGTGAGCCAACGCGCGCATTGACTCCATCGGAAATAATCAGGGTTTCATTGTAGGTAAACAGTGAGGGGATTTGATCTTTGTACGTCTGTAATTGCTTGAAGGCAGACCAGATAGTAGCTTTTTCATCAGCAGCGTTCTTAAGTTCGATGACAGATAATGGCAAGCCATTAATGAAGATCACGATATCAGGCCTGCGATTGATATGATTTTCAACCACTGTAAATTGATTGACGGCCGCCCAATCATTGTTATCGAGATTTTCGAAATCGATCAGCCAGACCTTATCGCCTACAATGCGCCCTTCTTTATCACGATATTCGACTTCAACGCCATTAGCCAGTAAGTGTTGAAAGGCGCGATTGTTCCCGACCAGAGATGCCGAGCTTGGACGTGTAATTTTCCGGAAAGCATCTTCCAATGCCTCAGGTGGAATATTTGAATTGATTCGTTTGAGTGCGTCTTTCAATCGCCCAGCCAGAATCACTTCCCCGTAATTTTCCCGCTCAGCCTGTTCTTCCTCAGGCGCGATGTCACCACCATAGACTATCGAATAGCCCAAGTCTCTGAGCCATTCCAAAGCGGTCTCTTCAATAGTGGATTCGGTGAAGTGAGCCATATCAAGTCTTACTTAGGCAAAAGGTATCCAAATTTTTTACGGATGAGATTTTTTCGCTCGGCAATAAAATCTTCAAACCTATCAATTTTCCATAGACTTGGATCAGCAGGAATTAAGTGTAACCCAAGATAATCCGCATCTTTATCTGCGAACCACTCTTCAGGCAAGATGTCAGATTTTCCTGCTGGTCCATTTTCGCCCTGCCTAAGCAACATACAATTAGCAAGCTGGTTACGGTCAGCCTCCCTGTATTTCATCAAATTATATTTGCCTGAACTTGGGTTTATGATCTTTACAGTCTTTAGAATACTCTGTGGAAATATATGATCTATTTGGGGATAGTTATTTTCATAAGAAGGCGTGTAATTAAATTCCCGGTACCACAGATTAAATAGCAAATGTATAGTGTCTGATCCATAACCCATTTGCCAAAGGCGATCTTCGGTTAATTCCAAACTTCGACCGCGAGAGCGTATCACATCAAACATCTGAGTGTCGCTGAAGGACTTGATTTCATTTATTCGTTTTACGCAATCATCTATCAATTGATCAGGGGTGCCGCTAAATGCTCCTGTTATCAAGGAGCGTAACAAATAATTATCAATGTTTTGAGATTGATGCCATGACTTCGGAAAATGATATCGTGCATACACCAGAGGAATTAATACCAAATACGAAGGCAGAGCCTTATCAGAACGAATGAATGTCTTGCCACAAATAAAATCATAAACATCCTTGATTGCCTTTGCAATTTCCATCCAGTTGTCCTGAATATTTTCACGAACGCCATCGGCTCGGAACTTGGTAACTTCGTAGCGCGCGCCTTTGTCCAGTAGTGTAAGGCAGGTTTTGAGGACAAAGTCCCGAGTGAAAGCAAAGCCCTGCCGATTCAATTCGGCCAACAAAATTTCCATTTCTTCATCTGCACTATCCCAACTTGAGGTCAGTAGAGAAAATAGCAGGTCTGATTTCCCTAGGCGAGTGCCCCCCGAATTTGCACGGATGAAAATCTCAACTACATCGTCTTCTGTATACAAATCCATGTTTTCAATACTATCAAGCTCTTGATAAGAAACGCCATCGTCAGTATGAAAATTCTTAAAGACAAGAGACACATGTTCAGCAATGCGTTCTTTTTCCTCTTCATCCAGATCCGAAATGCTTTTGATAATTTCCTGCGCGTACGCTAAAGAGGTCTTTGAACTAAATACAATATCTTTAAACTTGATCCAGGGGAAACGCGCCTCGTCTGCGCTCTTAAATTCAAAGCGATATTTAATATCATCCGGCGCAGCGATTTCTCCGCTTAATATATCGAAATACAATTCCTTTCCTTCGTAACTTCCAAGCAGCCCAATATAAAGACTTTGCAAGCGCTGTTGCCCATCTAATACAAGGCATTTCTTTTTGTTGTTCTCCGGGATGTAATAGTCGCTTAGCCGAACGTTGGATTTATAGTTATCGATAAATTTCCGACAACGAATCGGGCTGTTTGTTTTCCATATCAACAATGTGCTAATCGGGTATTCCCGTAGGATTGAATCGAACAATCGGCAAATTTGATCCTCTTTCCAGACAAATGGGCGTTGAATATTAGGAAGCCAAAAGCCACCGTCTTCATCAGGATTATTCAGAAATTGCACAATTTTGCGCAATGAGTGTTTAGGTGTTTTCATTGTTCTTTTGCCCTTTACGTTGCAGAGGATGTTCTTAGAGTATCAAACACTTGCAGCAACTCTTTGGAATTCTCAACCATCTTTTTTGCAGTTCTCTTTGCAAATTCGTAGTTCCTGCCTTGCTTCCTTTTTAGCGAAACTCCAAAATACACTTCATAAATAATCTTCACAAAAGCATCAAGCTGATTCCCTAAAGATGCAACTTCTTGAATGTTGTTTATTATCAGATTGCCCTTTTTAGCTCTTTTCATAATCTCGCTTTCTTTTTCCTGAATGCTTTTTTGCAAATCAATATTCTCGGTAAAAAGGAGGCCTGAAATCGTAATGTTACTAATTACCTGTTTAACATATATCAACTGAGAAGCGACGTGATCTGTCGCGTTTTCAGACTCTAGAATGCTCTTAACTAAAAAACGCTTAATTGCTATAGGAATACTATCCTGATCTGCGTAGTATTCAAAATGTTGTCGATTGAAGTGAAAAATATAGTAATTAGCATCTACGGTTTTCTTCTGATAACCCTTCAGATAAGGATATTCTTTAACAAGTCTTTTGTTGAAATCAACCAGATATTCTTTTGCCTTAGGAATTACCCTTTGGGTCATAAACTTCTCGACAGACCATCCATTTGCAGTGGTCTCAAATCTTTCAGGATAAACGGTATATAGGAAGTATTCTTTCGGTGCCAACCGCTCAATACAATAGTCAAAATCTTGGATAGCTCCTGAAAACGGCTGCGGAGTCTGAACTGAACCCCTAAAAGTTGACACGAAAGAAAAAGCCCTCCTGTGAGAAAATAAGCACAGGAGGTGTTTTTATGTCAGGGAAAAAAGGAATGGCACG